>Ga0102929_1000346_pt1 | contig 26869 bp, 22 predicted proteins | sample SalPonR1_B_D2_MG_FD_78510 | JGI IMG/M metagenome (GOLD analysis project Ga0102929, IMG submission 78510) | Salt pond soil microbial communities from South San Francisco under conditions of wetland restoration - Salt Pond MetaG R1_B_D2_MG | ecosystem: Environmental > Aquatic > Marine > Intertidal... | reverse complement strand
GCGAACCAATCCCGGATCGGGGTGAAGGCCCCGGTATAAGTCGCTGGATTCGAACGCGGTGTCCGCCCGATGGGGCGCTGGTCGATGTCGATCACCTTGTCGAGATGCTCAAGCCCCTTGATCGTCTCGCATGGGGCTGGCGTCTGGCGTGCGCCGTTAAGGCGCATCGAGGCGGTCTTGAACAGCGTCTCGATCGTCAGCGTGGACTTGCCCCCGCCCGACACGCCCGTCACACAGACGAAACGCCCCAGCGGGAATTGCGCCGACACCTCCTTGAGGTTGTTGCCCGTCGCCTTCACCACCTCCACGGTCTTGCCGTTGCCCTCGCGCCGCGATGCCGGCACCGCGATCTCGCGCATCCCCGACAGGTATTGTCCGGTGACCGAGTTTTCGTCCGCCGCCACGCTCTCGGGCACCCCGTGACTCACGACCTGCCCGCCATGCACGCCCGCGCCGGGGCCAATGTCGAACACGTAATCGGCCTCGCGAATGGCCTCCTCGTCATGCTCCACGACGATCACGGTATTGCCCTGGTCCCGCAGGTTCTTGAGCGTGGTCAGAAGCCTGCCATTGTCGCGCTGATGCAGCCCGATGCTCGGTTCATCCAGCACGTAAAGCACCCCGGTCAGTCCGCTGCCGATCTGGCTGGCCAGCCTGATCCGCTGGCTCTCGCCACCCGACAACGTCCCGGCATTCCGGCTCAGGGTCAGGTATTCCAGACCGACATTGTTCAAAAACCCAAGCCGCTCGCGAATTTCCTTGAGAATGGCCCGCGCGATTTCGTTTTTCTGCGCGCTCAGCGCCCCGGGCACGGTTTCGCACCACTCATACGCCTCGCGGATCGACATCTGCACGACCTGCCCGACATGCAGGCGGGCCCCCTCGGGACCGATCTTTACCGCCAGCGCCTCTTCACGGAGCCGATAGCCACCGCATGTGCCGCAGGGGCGGTTGTTCTGATACCGTTCGAATTCCTCGCGGATCCAGTTGCTGTCCGTCTCGCGATAGCGCCGCTCCATGTTGGGGATGACCCCCTCAAAGCTTCGGGTCACCTGATAAACGCGCCCGCCCTCGTCATAACGAAACGGGATTTCATCGTCTCCCGACCCGTATAGGAAGACCTGCTTCACATGCGCGGGCAGGTCTTTCCACGGGGTTTGCGTATCAAATTCGTAATGCTTCGCGATGGCCTCGATGGTCTGAAGGAAATACGGGCTCTTGCCTTTCCGCCACGGAGCCAGCGCCCCGTCGTAAAGCTTGAGCGCCGCATCCGGCACCACGAGTTGCTCGTCAAAGAAAAGCTCGATCCCCAGCCCGTCACAATCCGGGCAGGCCCCGAACGGCGCGTTGAACGAGAAAAGCCTCGGCTCGATCTCGGGAATTGTGAAGCCACTGACAGGACAGGCAAAATTCTCCGAGAAGGTCAACCGCTCCGGCTCCCCCTCCTTCGGCGCTGTCTCTAGAATGGCGATTCCGTCAGCAAGGTCGAGCGCGGTGCGAAAACTGTCGGCCAGCCGCGTCTCAAGCCCGTCTTTCACCACAATCCGGTCCACCACCACATCAATGTCGTGCCGGAACTTCTTGTCGAGGGTCGGCGGCTCGTCCAACTCGTGGAAGGTGCCGTCCACCTTCACCCGTTGAAAGCCCTGCTTGCGCAGCTCAAGGAATTCCTTGCGGTATTCGCCCTTCCGGTCGCGCACGATGGGGGCCAGAAGAAAGGCGCGTGTGCCCTCGTCCATGGTCATCACCCGATCCACCATGTCCTGCACCTGCTGCGCTTCGATGGGCTTGCCGGTGGCCGGGCTATAGGGCGTGCCCGCCCGCGCGAACAAAAGACGCATGTAGTCATAGATTTCCGTCACGGTGCCAACGGTCGAACGGGGGTTCTTGCTGGTGGTCTTCTGCTCGATGGAAATCGCCGGGCTCAGGCCGCTGATATGGTCCACATCCGGCTTTTCCATCATATCGAGGAACTGCCGCGCATAGGCGCTGAGGCTCTCGACATAGCGCCGCTGCCCCTCGGCATAGATCGTATCGAAAGCGAGGCTCGATTTACCGGACCCGCTGAGGCCGGTAATCACCACAAGCTCATTGCGCGGAATGTCCACGTCGATGCTCTTGAGATTGTGCTCGCGCGCGCCGCGCACCTCGATATGTGTCTGCTCTGCCATGTGGCCCCCTCGGCTGCGAGGTTAACAGATAGTGTATCGCCTCCCGGACTCCAATGGAAAATTGAGAACATTTCACGAACGGATGAGCAGAAAAACTCCGCCCTCGCGGCGCGTGGGATGACATGCCGCAAATGTCGCCTACCTTCCACCATAGCGAAGGAGGATACCATGCACAGGACAAGACGCGCATTCATAGCCCTGACCGCCGGCCTTCTGGCCGCTCCGGCGATGGCGCATCACGGCTGGCGCTGGACCGACTCGGGCGAATTCGAGTTGACCGGCATCATCACCGAGGCCGATCTGGGCAATCCCCACGGCGTGCTCACCATCGACGCCGACGGCGAGATTTGGACCGCCGAAGTGGGACAACCCTGGCGCAACGAGCGCGCGGGCCTCACCGACGACATGATGGCACCCGGAACCGAGATCACCATTCAGGGCGAACGCTCCGCCGATCCTGACGAGAGGCTCGTCAAGGCCGAGGCGGTGGTGATCGACGGTACCCGCTACATTCTCTACGAAGGCCGCGTGTGACCGATCTTGCCGCGTGGCTCGAAGCGGGCGCGCTGGCGCAGTTCCTCAAGCAGTCGCGGTGGGTCTATCCGCTCGTCAATGCCGGGCACATTTTGGGCCTCGCTCTGCTCTTGGGGGCGGTGGTGCCTATGGATCTGCGCCTTCTCGGGCTCGTGCGGCGCGGCAGGGTTGAGGACGCGGTGGCGCTGTTGCGCCCCTTCGCCGCCGCTGGCTTGGCCTTGGCCATCACCTGCGGGGCGCTCCTCTTTGTCACGCAGGCGACCGACTACATCGTGAACCCGTGGTTCCGGTGGAAAATGGCGCTTCTGGCGGCCGCAATTCTGAACGCCGCTCTGCATCTCCACTTGGCTCGCCCGGGCCATGCACACCTGCGGCTGCCCGCCGCTCTGTCGCTGGCGCTCTGGCCCACCGTGCTGATCTTTGGCCGCATGATCGCATATAGCTGAGCACCGACCAAAGGAGACCTTCTTGGATATCCGCCTCAAACGCGCCTATGACGACCCCGCCGACAATGACGGGCACCGCGTTCTCGTGGATGCCATGTGGCCCCGCGGCGTCTCGAAAGAGACCGCACAGCTCGACGACTGGATGAAAGACGTAGCCCCCAGCGACGAGCTGCGGAAATGGTTCGGCCATGACCCTGAAAAATGGGATGACTTCCGCAAACGCTACCACGGTGAGCTTGACGACAACGACGCGGTGAATGGCCTGATCGACCGGGCGCGCGAGGGCCGCGTCACGCTGGTCTATGCCGCCAAGGACGAAGACCACAACAACGCCATCGCCCTCCGCGACTACCTCCGCAAAAATGCGTAGGCCGGGCTTCAGCCCGGCACTCTAACCAATCGCTCACCCGTAGGCCGGGCTTCAGCCCGGCACCCCCGCCGCTTCATTTCTCCGCAAGCGCCCATGCACAAATCGGACAATCCGGATCGTTCGTCAGATCGTCGCGCTCGGGATCATATTCCGGCGGCCAGTCATCTTCAAGATTACGCCGCGCCGCGTGGCGATTGCCCCATTGCGCCGCCCGTATCTTGCCTGCTTCAAACCCGGCTTCGATCAATAGATTTTTCAATCCCCGCGCAGTCCAGCGCGAACAATCCACAGGCGCCCCGTGGTAGGGTATGAAAAATGGAACCGCGACCCAGAAATATCCACCGGGGCGCAGCATCTCGCGCACATGGCGCGTGGCGGCATAAGGCCGGTCCAGATGCTCCCAAACCTGATTGGCCAGCACGATATCGAAACTCAGAACCGCGCCATCGCGGTCCATATAGGGGCTGTCGCAGATATCGTATTTCGGAAAGCGGAACCGCTCATAGCTCCGGAAATTGTAGCGCCGTCCGTTCTTGCCAGACACCTCTGCACAATCCATCCGGTCAAGAGGCAGCGCGCTCAGCCACTCCTTCGAGGTCTGCTGCATCACGATGCGGTTGATACTCGGCACGTTCTCTCCTGCCCCAGTAGGGTGGGTTTTCAACCCACCGGCACCCTAGATATGAATGGCGCGGTCATAAGCCTGAAGCACGCTTTCATGCATCATCTCGCTTAGCGTCGGATGCGGGAAAACGGCATTCATCAGGTCTTCTTCCGTGGTCTCAAGCTGTCGGCCCACCACGTAGCCCTGAATAAGCTCCGTCACCTCGGCCCCGATCATGTGCGCCCCCAGAAGCTCTCCGGTCTTGGCGTCGAACACCGTCTTGATCAGGCCCTCCGCCTCGCCAAGCGCGATGGCCTTGCCGTTCCCGATAAAGGGAAAGCGTCCGACCTTGATCTCGTGCCCCGCATCCTTGGCCTGCGCCTCGGTCAAACCGACGCTCGCCACCTGCGGATGACAATAGGTGCAACCCGCGATCGCTTCGGGGCGCACCGCGTGCGGATGCCCCCCCGCCACAAGCTCGGCCACCATAACGCCTTCGTGGCTCGCCTTGTGAGCCAGCCATGGCGCGCCCGCCAGATCGCCGATAGCGAAAAGCCCGTCCACGCCGGTGCGGCAATACTCGTCCACGATCACGTGGGTCCGGTCCACCTTGACGCCCAGATCCTCAAGGCCCAACCCTTCGATGTTGCCGACGATGCCCACCGCGGAAATCACGCTGTCGAACTCGTGTTTCTCGGTCTTCCCGCCGCGCTCGATATGCGCCGTGACCTTGCCTTTGCCCCTGTCCAGCTTCTTGACCGTGGATTTCTCCATGATCTTCATGCCCTGTTTTTCAAAGGCTTTCTTGGCGAAACCGCTGATCTCGGCATCTTCCACCGGAAGCACGCGATCCATCACCTCGACCACGGTCGTCTCCGCGCCCAGCGTATTGTAGAAACTGGCGAATTCGATCCCGATCGCGCCCGATCCGATCACCAGAAGCTTTTTCGGCATGCGCGGCGGCTGCAATGCGTGCTTGTAGGTCCAGACAAGATCGCCATCCGCCTCAAGCCCCGGAAGTTCACGGGCGCGCGCCCCGGTGGCCAGAACAATATGCTTGGAGCTAAGCTCCTGCGTCTCGCCTTTGTCGGTTTTGACGCTCACCTTGCCCTTCGCCGGAACTGTGGCCTCGCCCATGATCACCGTGACCTTGTTCTTCTTGAGAAGATGGCCCACGCCGGACGTAAGCTGCTTGGCCACGCCGCGCGACCGTTTGACCACCGCATCAAGATCATAGTCGATCTTCTGCGCGCTCAGCCCGAATTCCTTGGCCCGGTGCATCAGGTGAAACACCTCCGAAGACCGCAACATCGCCTTAGTCGGGATGCACCCCCAGTTAAGACAGATACCGCCAAGATGCTCGCGCTCCACCACCGCGACCTTGAGGCCCAGTTGCGCCCCCCTGATAGCCGCCACATAGCCGCCCGGCCCGGCCCCGATTACGATCATGTCAAAGCTTTGCGCCGCCATAGTCCAACTCCGATCCAACATTTAGTTCAGCACTAAACTATTTCCCGCCGGGCCGCAACGCGGCACCAAAAGGGGCGCGGCAATGATTGCCGCGCCCCACCACCCTAAAGGAGAATAAGGCCAATGTCAGGCCGCGTCGGCCCCTTGCAGTCGACGGAGCGTCTCGCCATAGGCGCCCGCGTCCAGATACCCGCGCTCAGGGCCCGTCGTCGCCCGGCCCAGCGCCTCGTTGCGATAGGGGAAGCGCCCGAACTGCCGGATCACCTCACGGTGCGCACGGGCATGCAGGAGCGTGCCCGCCCCGGTCTCGGGCATCCGCTCACAGACAAGCCGGATACAGCGTTCCTGATCACAAAGGTTCTCGGAATGCATCAGCGGAAGGTAGAAAAACTGCCGTGCGGGCTCATCGATGCGCAGATCCCACTTGCGGTTGATCGCCGCCTTGGCCGCGGCCAGCGCGGTCCGATCGGTCGAGAAGGCTTTGCCTTCGTCCCGGAACATGTTGCGCGGAAACTGATCCATCAGAATGATATAGGCCAGCGTGCCGTTGGGATAAGTCAGCCACAATCCGTAGGTGCCCTCGCGCGCCTGCTGCCAGGCTTCCAGAAACTTGTCGCGGATCGTCTCGTCCAGTGCGTCGGAACGCTCATACCAGCCCTTCGGACCAACCTCGTCCAACCAAAAATTCAGCACCTCTTCGGGCGTTGCCATGGAATGCTCCTCTTCAATCCATACGACAGATTTATGAATGTTAACGCGCCGTTAACATAAGGCGAAAGTCATAAAATGCTTCAATAGCGACACTCCGCTCACGTTAACGCAATCATTTCGCGCGTCATGCCTCTTTGGCGGCTTCGTCTTCGTCATCTTCGCTTTGCGCCTCGTCGATGGCCCATTCCTGCGCGATCGCAACCGCCACCGGTGAGGCCGACGGCATCACGACCGCATAGGCATCCTGATCCTCGACCGAGATCGCGGGGCGCTGCGTCATGCGGTATCCGGCATATCCCGCCATCGCAAAGCCAAGCACGGCGATGAACATGAAAAAGCCCCACGGCCCGAGAGCGCCCATAATCCACCCGGTCAAAAGCGGACCGAACACAGCACCCAGACCGTTGATGAACACCATCCCGCCGGCGGCGGCGGCCATGTCACTATGTTCCAGAAAGTCGTTCGTATACGCGATGAGCAGCGAATAAAGCGGGTTCGACATGCCCCCGATCATCGCCGCAGCCACACATAGCAGGATGAACACATCGCCAAGGAAAATACCGATCAACCCGCCAAGCCCGATGATCAGGGCCCCGGCCATGATCATCACGCGCCGGTCCATCCGGTCCGACAGCCAACCGATGGGATACTGCACGATAAGCGCGCTGATGAAGAAGAACGACACGAAGGTCGAAATCTGCGCGACGCTCAGTCCTGCCTCGGCCCCGTACACCGGCGCCATGCCGAACTGTGCCGAAAAGACCCCGCCCAGAAGGAACATACCGACACAGCCGAGCGGTGAAATCCGCATGATTTCCCTCAGGCTGAGCGGTTTGGTCGTGTCGAAAGCGGGCGTCGGGCTTACCGAAAGAAGGATCGGCGCGAAAGCGATCGAAACAAGAACCGACGGAATGATGAACAGCACGAAACCGCTCGGCTCACCAAGGATCAAAAGGTATTGCGCACTGACGATACCGACCATCTGCATGATCATGTAAAGCGAAAGCGCCTTGCCCCGGTTCTCGTTATCCGCCGCCTCGTTGAGCCAGCTTTCGGCAGTCACGTAAACCCCCGAAAAGCAGAACCCGATCAGGATGCGCCCCGCGCCCCACGCCACCGGGTTCGGAAGCACCGGATAAAGGATCATCACCGCCGAAATGAGCGATCCGAGCGCGGCGAACACACGCACATGCCCGACCCTGCGGATCATATCCGGCGCCATCCGCGACCCAAAGAGGAACCCGACGAAATACCCCGACATGACGAGCGACATTTCTATCGTAGAAAAGCCCTCGATCTCGCCCCGGATACCAAGAAGCGTGCCCTGCATGCCATTGCCGACCTGCAAGAGCATCATGCCCAGAAGCAGCGCCCAGGCGCTTGACATAACCTTGATCATTCGCTGACTCCGAGTCTTTCCGCGGCCTTCCTGCCACGTCGCGGGTGGGCTGTCCGACATGAACGCGACTCATGCGCGCCAAGTTTCGCCCCCGTTGACAGGGTTTCATTCCGGGATCAACAACGAGGCGTCACCGTATGAGAAAAAGCGATATTCCGCCTCGACAGCGTGATCATAGATGCGGCGGATACGCTCCTGCCCCATCAACCCCGAGACCAGCATCATCAGCGTGCTTTTCGGCAGGTGAAAATTGGTCATCAGCGCATCGGTCACGCGAAAATCAAAGCCGGGATAGATGAATATGTCCGTGTCGCCCTGCCACGGCGCGATCTCACCGGTGTCGCGTGCCGCCGTCTCGATCAGGCGCAGCGCGGTCGTGCCCACCGGAATGATCCGCCCGCCCGCAGCGCGCGTCGCGGCAATCTCGGCGGCGGCGTTCGGGCTCACCTCGCCCCATTCGGCATGCATCCGGTGGGTGGTCACGTCCTCTACCTTCACCGGAAGAAACGTGCCCGCCCCGACATGCAGCGTCACATGGGTCGTCTCCACGCCCTGCGCCTTCAGTTTGGCCAAAAGGGCCTCGTCGAAATGCAGCGATGCGGTCGGCGCGGCCACAGCCCCCGCATGGCGCGCCCAGACGGTTTGATAATCCTCGTGGTCCTGTGCGTCCGCCGCCCGTCGCGCCGCGATATAGGGCGGCAGGGGCATCGCGCCCGCCTCGGCCAACGCCGCATCGAAATCCGCGCCATCAAGATTGAACCGCAGACGGGCCCGCCCCTCGGACTTGTCCACCAGATCGGCACTCAGCCCCGCACCGAAGACAACCCGCTCACCTTCGCGCAGCTTCTTGAGCGGTTTGACAAGCGCGGCCCATTGCCCACCCGGCACCGGCTCCAGCAAAGTCACCTCGATCCGCGCGCCGCTCTCTGATCCGTCGCGATGGCGCATACCACTCAGCCGCGCCGGGATCACCTTGGTATCATTCAGGATCAGGCGGTCCCCCGGTCGCAGCCACCGGCCCAAATCGGCCACATGCGCATCCGTGATCGCGTCGCCCTCGGCCACCAGAAGCCGCGCCGCCGGGCGCGGCCGCACCGGCCGCGTCGCGATCAGCGCCTCGGGCAGATCGAAATCGAAATCGCTCAGCTTCATCTCGCGGCCCTGCCCGGTCTTTTATCGTTCACCCTGCGGCCCGCCCGTGGCCACGCCGCTGCGCCCGGTTTCCTGCTCCAACTCGCGCAGCCGGTCTTCAGCGCGTTGTTCGCCGGGCGGCGCGCGGCGGAATATGTTGCGAAACATCCCCGGCGTAAAGAGCGTGAGCGGAAGCACCTTGACCCTCGGATCCTGTGCCGAGCCCTTCATCTGATAGTTGAAACCGACAAGCCCCTCGCCCTTGCGGGTCAGAACTCCGCCGATCCCGTTGAGCATATAGACCGGTGAAATCACGCCCTGCATGTCCATCCGGCCCTGATCCATCCAGTAATAGCCATCCATCGTGATGCCCAACGACGCACCCGTGGCCCGCCCTTTATAAAGCGTAAGCTGCTCGGGACCGAGTTTGAATTGTGCGTCGACATCCCCGAAATGAATGCCATTGCCCGACATCTGCTCAAGCAACCCCACGACACTCAGCGCATTGAGAAGCGCGGCCATCGCTGGCGCATCCGTGAGCCAAAGGTTCTCTCCCTTCAGCCGCCCGTTATAGCTTCCCTCCTCCTCGGCGGGTTTCAGGATAAGTTCCATCGACCCGCCACGCGCCTGTTTCAAAAGCCCGGCCGAACGCAGCACGCCGCCAGCGTTGTCAGATATGATGCGAAACGCGCTGCGGCCCTTTTCGGGGATGATCGTGCCGTTGATCGGCGCGCCGCCATTGACCTTTCCCGAAAACTGGCCGCTCGTGCCTCCCTTGGTATCAAGGTTGGCGCGAAACGCGGTCAGCGCGATCCCGTCCGAAATCGTCAGCCGGTCAAGCATCAGCGTCACAGGCGCCCCCCGTCGGCTTTCCGCACCCGGCCCCGCGCTCAGCGATGTCTGCCGAAGATCGACACGCCCGCCCGAGACCTGAACCGCCGGGGTGGCGCCCGCACCCCGCCCGATCAGCGTCACCGGCGCATCGAGCCATTGACCGACCCGCACCTTGGTAAAGGCGGCTTGGTCAAGCTGACCGTCAGGACGCAGCCGCACCGTTCCCGCCGCCTCCAAGCCCGGCGCCTCCAGCACAAGACGCTCGATCGACGGCGGTTGCCCAAGCTCTCCCTCGACCCTGAGCGACCCCGCGCTTGCCGCGGGCTTCGCCCAGTTGAGTTGTGACAGCCGCATCCCCAACCCCCGAAGGCCCGATGTGAGGACAAAACGTCCCGCGCCATCCTTGGTCAGGTTCACAGTGATCTCGCCGGTTCCCCGGCCACTGATCGATCCGGGCGGCAGGCCGATGCCGAACTCCTCCACGAACTGCTCCGATAGTTCGACACTGCCCTCAAGGCGGCTGCCGCCCGTGGCGTTCGCCTTGCCCAGCGCGCTATGCCACACGCCACTAATCGGAACCTGCCCAAGACGCGCGTCGCCGGTGATGCGCACCTCCTCGCCGCTCGCCTTCACTTCAAGCGTGTCGGCCGACAGGACGCGCCCCTCGACAATGGTCTCGCTGTGCAGATTTCGGAGCGTCCCCGCGACGTCAAAGACCACGTCCTCGGTCTTGAGCTCGGGCTTGAGGAGGAACTCAAGCCGCCCCTCCAGTTCGGCCCGCCCCTCAGCCAGCGTCACGGGCTGCCCCGCCTTGTCCATGAGGTTGAGCGGCGCTTCGTTCAGAAGCGACAGCGCGCCGGTGATGGTGCTGTTCATCTTGACCTCGGCGCGCGCAGGCCCCCGGCGTATGCTCACATCCGGGATGATGAAACTGGTCCCCGCGATGTCGATGCGCCCGCCTTCCTCGGCCTGCACATGCCCGCCCGTCGCCGTGATCGCAAAGCGGTTGCCATAAAGTGACGCCTGTCCGACACCATTCTCAATGGGCGGCATCCCCTTGGCGAAGGTGGTTTTCAGATCGTGATATGCAAAATTGATATAGGCGTCCGGCACTTCTCCCGGGTCGGACCGCACCGCCATCTGGATATCCGTCAGTTGCCCGCCCGAGATATTCTCCTCAAGCCATTCGCGCGTGTTGGTCTTGACCTCGGTGGGCCACAACTCCACCAGACGCTGATAGCTCAGCGCATCCATCTCGCCATTCATCGCAAGATCCCAGCCTTCGTCCACGGCCTTGAGCGAGCCGTTCATGACAAGGCGCTGCCCCTGATCCAGAAGCGTCAACTCTCCCAGCGTTAGGTCAAAGGGATCAAGGACAAGCCGCATGTCCATGGTCGCGGCTTCCATGCGCACCGGCTCGGGATAAAAGTCCATCGGGTTCGCCACGATATCGCGCAACCGAAGCTGCGCCTGAAGCTCGGTGGGCCAGCCATCTTCGGGGCCGATCAGAAACGCCTGCCCCTCGGCCCGGACCTGCCCCCACTTGCTGTCTATGGCAATTTCATTGAATCTCAGCGCCTGTTCGCGCGGGTCATAGGTGAAATAAGTCTGCGCGCGGGTAAAGGCCACGGGTTTCACCGCGTCATTGGGTTTGAGAACCCCCTTCCCGATATGAAGCGTCGCATCCAGCGGGCCAAGCCGCCCGTTCTCGTCCAGCCGCGCCCGAAGCGCGCCCGAAATCGGTGCATCAAGTGCGGCAAGCCAAGCCAGCGCCGGGGATTGCCCGGCGATCTCACCGGCCGGCATATCCTCGATGTTGAACGACATTTCTGCCGCCGCCTCGCCGATTTGGCTTGCGAAACTCATCTCGAGGGTGGTGGCATAGGCGCGCGCGCCCAACAGGGTGAAATCCCCCCGAAGGCGGAGGTCGTCACCGATCCGCGTGAGGCCGAGGCTACCGCCATCGACATTCCATGCGCGTCCCGCCCGCGCATCCTCATAGCGCAGCGTGATGTTATCGGCCCCGACCCGGCTCAGCGTCGCAAGGCCCGGGCTTTGCATCGCCCGGTCGATCTGCGCGATCACCTTGGCCAGATCCACATCGCCACCGCCGCCCAGTGCAATGTTGATATTGCCGTCCGTGTCCCGCCTGAGCGACAGCGCGGCCCCCGAAAGATCGATCACCTTGGGTTGCAACTCGCCCCGCAGAAGCGGCTCCATCGCGACGGTTCCGCTCAGACGCGACAGGGAGGCGATCGGCGCGCCCCCACGCTCTGAAAAAAGGACATCCCGAAGTTCGAGGCGCGGTTGCCAGCCCTGCTCGACCACCACGACAACCTCGCCCATCTCAACCTCAACGCCGCCGGTCTCCTCGTTGAGGCGCTCGACCACCTTGGTATGAAGCCAGTCAGGCACCACGATGGGGGTGCCCAGATAGGACAGCACGAAAAGCCCGCCCATAATCATCAGAAGCGCAACACTCAGAAGCGACCAAAGACCCACCGTCCGGCGCCGTCTCCGGCGTCGGTGTCGCGTCGCGTCCCGCGCCGGGCCGTGGCCCCGCTCCGTTCGGGTCATATGATCCTGTGCTGCCATGCGCCTCTTTATACTTGCCCGCCGCGGCCTAATTTGAAATTCCTAAAGCAGCAACAGCGAGCGTGTTATGACAGAAATAAGCGATATTGCCCCCGATTTTACCCTCCCGCGTGACGGAGGTGGCGAAATTCGGCTCAGTGACTTGCGCCCGGCACCTGTCGTGCTGTTCTTCTACCCCCGCGACGACACGTCCGGCTGCACCAAGGAAGCAACGGCCTTCACCGCACTTGCGGACGAATTCGCTGCCGCCGGGGTCAAGGTTATCGGCATTTCCAAGGACAGCGTGGCCAGTCATGACAAGTTCGTGATCAAGCACGATCTGGGCATCCCGCTCGTCTCGGACGAGGCAGGCGACACAGCAGAGCGCTACGGCACCTGGAAGGAAAAGAAGATGTATGGCAAGACCTTCATGGGCATCGAACGCACGACCTTCCTGATCGACGGCGACGGGCGCATCGCGCAGGTCTGGCGCAAGGTCAAGGTGCCGGGTCACGCCGAAGAGGTGCTCGAGGCCGCGCGCGCCCTCTGAACCATCCGACGCAAACCGCAGCTAAAGCGTTTCGCGAAGCGCTTTAGCCATTCTCGGCCTGCTGGCGTTCGGCCACGGCTCGCAGCCGCTCATAGGGCCCCCGCAGCCGCGCCAGCCAGTCGCGCAAATGCGGGGCCTCTTCCGCCGCACGCTCGAATTTTTCGTGCGCGCGGGCCTCGTGCCCCGGCTCCATCGGGCGAATGCCCGTGCTCTGGCTGACCGCACCATGCCATGCACCCACCTGTTCCCAATCGTCCGGTATGGCGTCGCCCTCCCACTCAAAGGCATGTGGCGCAGCGCCAAGCCCGACCGACCGCCACCAGCGTCCGATCTCGCGCGCCGGCGCGTCGCGGATCGCCTCCGAGATCAGCACCACGGGATCATGCCCGGCTGCGCACAGCCCGTCATAATGCTCCCACTGGGCCGTGATACCGATCTCTTCTTCGCTGAAATTCGGATCAAGCCGATAATAGGACGCGATCGCCGCCTCCGGGTTCCGGATCAAAAACGCGTGCCGCACCCGGTCACGGAACCGCGCATCTTCAAGCAGGCGGGGCATCACGTAATAGCTCATGTCCTTGAAAAAGACGCCGCGCGTCTCGGCCCGCCGCAACAGCATGTCACGGATGTCGTCATAGGCGGCGGGATGATCCTCCTGAACGTCGAAATGCGGCGTCACACCCGCGCCGCGCTCCACATAATAATCATACATGAACGGCTCATGCGCACAGTCCAGATCGCCTCGCTCACGCATCACACGCTCGGTCGCGGTCGACATCGACCGGGGATGCGCCCAAAGCGCGATAATCGGAAATGACATGCCTGCGGTCTCCTTTTCCCGGCAATTTCGCGCCGATCAGACCCGGTGTCAAACCACCAGCGCTTTGCGTGCCGCATCCATTTCAGCTCTCAAACCGTTGCATATCGGCAATTTTTCGCCATTCGGCGGGGTTCAGCCGGGTTTCAGGGGCCGGGGCTCGTAAATTTCTTGCCCAAGCGTTATTCGCTCGGGTAATCACCTGCCAAGGCGCGCCGGCAAGAGCGGGCCATTCAGGGGACGGACAACACAGAAGGACGGATTTTGCGCACACGTCTGGCTATTCGGCTTCATGCCATATTGGAACGGTATTTCCCGGAACGCAGGGTCTTTCTGCGGTCGGATACCGAAACCCGCTTCATTCGCCTCAAACCGGGATCTCAGCTCCTTGCGTTCGCGGGCGCCTCGCTCATCGTGTCCTGGACGATCATCGCCACCGCGATCCTGCTGATGGACAGCATCGGATCGGGCAATTTCCGCGAACAGGCCAAGCGCGACCAGCGCATCTACGAAGAGCGCCTCAACACGCTGTCGGCCGAACGCGACAAGCGCGCCGAAGAGGCCCGCGCGGCACAGGAACGCTTCAACGCGGTTCTGGCACAGGTCTCCACCATGCAATCCGAGCTTCTGGCCTCCGAAACCCGCCGCCGCGAGATGGAGAAAGGTGTCGACGTCATTCAGTCGACTCTGCGACGCACCATGCGCGAACGCGACGAGGCGCGCGAGCGTGTCGCCACCCTCACCGACGAGACCGGCGGCGCCGCCACGACCCGAAGCGCCAGCACGGATGAAACCCAGACGCGGACACTCGATTTCGTCACCAACGCACTGGCCGAAACCGCGCAGCAGCGCGACAAGGTCATCGCCGATGCGCGCGACGCGATTCAGCACGCCGACGACATGGCCTATCAGATCCGGCTGATGCAGGATCAGAACGATCAGATTTTCAGGCGGCTCGAAGATGCCATGACCATCTCGGTCGAACCGCTTGACAAGATGTTCCGCAAGGCCGGGCTCAACACCAAGACGCTTCTCGACAGTGTGAGGCGCGGCTATTCGGGTCAGGGCGGGCCGCTCCGGCCGCTCTCGATCTCCACAAGCGGCGGCGATCTCTCGCCTGACACGACCCGCGCCAACGCGATCCTCGATCAGCTCGACAAGCTGAACCTCTACCGGATCGCGGCCGAGCGTGCGCCATTCGATGTGCCGCTCAAGACCGCGTTCCGCTATACCTCCGGATTCGGCATGCGGTGGGGTCGGCTGCACGCCGGCACCGATTTCGCCGGTGCCCACGGAAGCCCGATCCACGCCACTGCCGACGGTGTCGTAACCTATGCCGGATGGCAATCCGGCTATGGCCGTCTGGTCAAGATCAAGCATGATTTCGGCATCGAAACCCGCTATGCGCACAACTCCAAGCTCTACGTCAAAAAAGGCCAAAAGGTATCGCGTGGGCAGAAGATTGCTGCTATGGGTAACACTGGACGTTCAACCGGCACACACCTACACTACGAAGTCCGCGTCGGCGGCAAAGCCGTAAACCCCATGATCTACATCAAGGCTGCACGAGATGTTTTCTAAGAGCAAAATCAACGACCCAAGCCCCAAGCCCGCCGACAGCGGCGCGCAGAAGGCTGACACCAAACCCACCGAGACGGCCAAGCCCGCGACCCCCGCGTCGAGCGACTTCAAGGCCTCCGCGCCCAAGGCCAAGCCGCCCGCATCGGTGCTGTCCTCGGACCTGCACATCACCGGTAATCTCAAGACAACCGGCGATATTCAGGTCGAAGGCACCGTCGAAGGCGACATCCGCGCGCACCTGCTCACGATCGGCGAAGGCGCCACGATCAAGGGCGAAGTGATCGCCGATGACGTGGTGATCAATGGCCGCATCGTCGGTCGCGTCCGTGGCCTCAAGGTGCGCCTGACCTCCACCGCGCGCGTTGAGGGCGACATCATCCACAAGACCATCGCCATCGAATCAGGGGCCCATTTCGAAGGCTCGGTTCAGCGTCAGGATGACCCGCTCAACAGCAAGGGCAAGTCCGGCAGCAGCCCACAACAAGGCAGTGCCGCCCCCGCCCAAGACAGCGCGAAGCCGTCCACGCCGACAGCCGCCCAATAATCGGCACCGCCGAGACCGCATCCCAGAAGGTGCCCTGCTCCGCAGCCAACCCTGTCCGGGCCATGGTGTGGAGCGCGGAATCAGTCTCTGCCGCTATATGACTTCCGCGTGATAAAGCTCCCGAAGCCCCCTTCGGGAGCTTTGCTTTGTGCTCCGAAGCGTTTCGGGAAAGCCTTTCGCGACGCGCTTTGGGCATTCACTGACCGTCCCACCGCCTCAACATCCAATACCATTGATCCGGGTTTGCCATGATCCGCGCCGAGAGACTGTCATTGAAGGCGCGGGTCATGGTTATGCTGTCGGTGTGCGGGATCGGACTTTCGAACTCCACCCGGAAGGCATTCTCGTCATCCAACCGGGTTCCATAGGCGGGGATCAGGGGCAGATCATATTTGAGCGCAAGCTGTGCCGCGGACAACGACGTAAGAGCGTTGTGTCCAAGGAAAGGGAGGGGCACCCCTTCGGCATATTTTTCATCGAGCAGAATGGAAATGATGCCACCATCCTTGAGATGCCGCACAAGAGCTCTGGTGCCCACCCGACCGGTCGCCAGGATCGGCCTGCCCGCCGCCTCGATCCCGGCACGAAGCCGGCGCTCATAATGGCGGTTCTTGTTCGGGCGGTAGACGGCCCCGCTTTCAAGCCCATGCATCTTGAGTACGGCGCGAATGGCTTCCCATTGCCCGAAATGCCCGGAAACGATGATTGCCCCCTTGCCGACGGCTTTGGCCTCTAGCAACGCATCAAGGCCGGGGCCCGAGGCCCTGAATTTCTGGTGCTGTGTCTGAAACTCGGCGTCGTGATATATCTCGAAGAGCGTCCGCCCCATATATCGACCCATGTCTTGCCCAAGCTTCGCGCGAGCACCGCGCGTCATTCCCGGAAACACACGCTTTGCCTCGCGCTCAAATCGGCGCCGCGCAGGCGGAAACCATCGCATGACCGCTGCGAATGTCGTGCCCAACCCACGAGAGCGCAAATCAAAGGACCGCCAGCGAACAACAGTCAACGCCGACCACAACGGTAGGTATCGCACGTAATGAGCAACTGATTTCAGAGGAACGGTCGGCATATGCCTGTATGACCATTTCCTGCGGCGATACCAATCAAAAAAGCAGGTGGGGGCGAAAATCCCGTTTGCAGCCAGCGACATGACCTGACCCGTTTTTTCACGATTAACAGATCATCACATCGACCCGGCTAATACCGTTCTGAAAGAGCGGCAAATCTGTGGTCAGCCTCATTTTGACGGTTGCGGCTGGCGCAACGGCGGCGGGGATTCAATGCCGTTACACCTTCACCCCGTCGATGCGCAGCGGCCCTGCGCCGTGTTAACCCCCTGCCACCGGGCGCCCTGTTAACCCCCTGAGCGACTCGGCATTCACCGACGCGATACCGACGTGAATACCGACGTGAATACCGATGCGGGTTTTGCCTGTTAACCTTGGGGTTTCGGCGACATGCCGGGCGTCGCCCGGAAAATCTCCCGCGCGCCGCGTTAACCTTCGGCGCGCTTCACGCCTCCAGTTCGGCATCCCAATACAGAAAATCGAGCCAGCTTTCGTGCAAGTGATTGGGCGGAAACTTCCGGCCCATATTGCGCAGCTCCTCCGCCCCCGGCGCCCGCGGCGGCTTGCGAAGCGACATGCCCGTCCGGTGCAGGCTCTTGGCGCCCTTCTTGAGGTTGCAGGCCGAACAGGCCGCCACCACGTTTTGCCAACTCGTCACACCGCCTGCCGCCCTCGGCACCACGTGATCAAAGGTAAGCTCACCCCGCGTCCCGCAATACTGACAACAGAATTCGTCCCGTAAAAACAGGTTGAAGCGCGTGAAGGCCACGCGCTTCTGGGGTTTGACATAATCTTTGAGAACGATGACCGAAGGTATCCTGATCTCGGTCGAGGGACTTCGGACCATGTGGTCGTATTCGGCCACGATATCCACCCGGTCAAGCCAGGCCGCCTTGACCGCCTCCTGCCATGTCCAGAGCGACAGCGGATAGTAGCTCAGCGGCCTGTAATCGGCATTGAGAACCAGCGCGGGATGATCCCTCAAGGCCCCGGGGCTGCGCACAAAATCCGTCCTGAAATCACCATCCATCATCGCAGTGTCCCGCCCTCACGCCGGTCTCGTCAAATCCACTATATCCGGTGGTAAAAATCTGACAAGCCACCAGATGCACCGCTTGATTAGCGCGCTTGCATGACGCGGATGTGACGGTCGCGGGTTCGGCGGTCATGGGGTCGATGGACGGCAAATGAGAGATTGCTTCCCACCGTCGTAGGGTGGGCAATCTGCCCACCATCGCGCAGAGGCTCAGAGCTGCGCCATCACTTCGTCGGACGCGTCGAAATTCGATGTCACACGCTGCACGTCGTCATCGTCCTCCAGCGCCTCGATCAGCTTCATCAGCTTCTGCATCCCGTCGAGGTCCATCTCGGTCGTGGTCGTGGGCTTCCAGACAAGCTTGGTCGACTCGCTCTCGCCCAGTTCGGCCTCAAGCACGTTCGACACATCATTGAGATCGGTATCCGCGCACCAGATGACATGGCCGTCCTCGCCGCTCTCCACGTCTTCGGCGCCGGCTTCGATCGCGGCCATCATGAGCGTGTCGGCATCCCCCGCCTCGGCGGGATAGATCACCTCGCCCTTGCGTTCGAACATGAACGCCACGCTGCCCGTCTCGCCTAAGTTGCCGCCGTTCTTGGAAAAAGTCGAGCGCACCGTGCTGGCCGTGCGGTTGCGGTTGTCGGTCATCGCCTCGACGATCACCGCCACGCCGTTCGGGCCATACCCTTCGTAACGGATTTCCTCATAGTCCTCGGCCTCACCGCCGATGGCCTTCTTGATGGCCCGTTCAATCACGTCCTTGGGCACCGAACTGGTCTTGGCTTCCTTCACCGCCAGCCGCAGCCGCGGGTTCTTCTCGGGGTCCGGGTCACCCATTTTGGCGGCGACAGTGATTTCCTTCGCAAGCTTCGAGAAAAGCTTCGAGCGCGCCGCATCCTGCCGCCCCTTGCGGTGCTGGATGTTCGCCCATTTTGAGTGGCCGGCCATGATGACCTCCGAAATAGTGGTGACGATCTGCATTCCTATATGTCACCCGGCGCCATCGCTGCAACCCGGTTGCGGTCTCGTGCGTTGGGGCTTGGTACGCATGCCAGCCGCGGAGGCCATCGTGACCCACGATCAAGTGATGCTTTTTACCCTTTTCGCCGTTATTTTCGCGCTTTTCATATGGGGACGGGTGCGCTTTGATCTGGTGGCCTTCGCGGCCCTGCTCACAGGGGTCATTCTGGGCCTCGTCCCTGCCGAGGATGCATTCTCCGGGTTCGGCCACCACGCCACGGTTATCGTCGCATTGGTGCTGCTTGTGTCCGGCGGGTTGGTGGATTCTGGCGCGATTCAATTGATCACCCGCACGCTGATCAAGAAAAGCTACGCGATGCGCACCCATATCAGCATCATGAGCGGGCTGGGCGCCGCGCTTTCGGGCTTCATCAACAACGTGGCCGCATTGGCCCTTCTGATGCCGGTCGATGTAGAAACTGCGCGCAAGGCAGGACGTGCGCCGGGCCTCACGCTCATGCCGCTGTCCTTTGCCACGATCCTTGGCGGGCTGGTCACGCTGATCGGCACACCACCCAACATCATCGTCGCGTCCATCCGCGAGGAGGAGCTAGGCGAAAGCTTTGCGATGTTTGATTTCACGCCCGTCGGAGCTATCACCGCGCTGGCCGGCGTGATCTTCGTCGTCCTGATCGGTTGGCGACTTATGCCCGCCCGTGTCGCGGATCAGGACAGCAGCGCGCACCTGCGCGATACATCAGTCTATATCGCCGAATTGTCCGTCCCCGAGGACAACGATCTGATAGATCACACCCTCGATGAGCTTTACGACGAGATGGGTGTCAAAGGCGCAAACATCATTGGGCTGATCCGCGATGGCAAGCGCCGCTTCGGCAGCAACCGGCGCACAAAGATCAAAGCTGGCGACATTTTCCTTCTGGAAGCCACTGCCGAAGCCTTGGAGGAGTTCCGCTCAAACAAGGATCTTGAGTATACCGATGCGGAACGGCGCGACGCGACCAAGGAGAATTCCCACGGGCTTGAATTGCTGGAACTGGTGGTGCCCCGCGATGCGCGCATCGCGGGCAGGACCGCCCGCGCCATCGGCCTGAACTGGCGTCACAGAACCGTGGTCGTGGGCGTTTCACGACAGGGGCGGCAGATCCGCAACCATCTACAGAATGCGCGGATTCAGCCCGGCGATATCCTGTTGCTGCTAACCCCCAAGGACGACGCGGCCAACGTGAGCGATTGGCTAAACTGTATTCCGCTGGCCGAACGCGACCTGTCGGTGATCCAACCGGAAAAGGTGTGGCTGGCCGTCGGGTTTTTCGCCGCAGCCGTGCTTTCGGCCACTTTAGGGCTTGTTTCCCTGCCGATCGCGTTGGGCTGTGTCGTGGTGGCTTATATCGTGACAGGTGTCCTGACTGCCGGCACCATTTATCAGCGGATCGAATGGCCCGTGGTGGTGCTTCTGGGCTCGCTCATTCCCCTTGGCACCGCGCTCAAGGACACCGGCGGGACAGACCTGCTTGCCACACAGCTTGTGACATTGACCGAGGGCCTGCCGCCATGGGCGGTGATGGCGGCGCTGATGATGCTGACCATGACAATGTCGGACATCCTGAATAACACCGCGACATCCATCGTCGCCGCCCCCGTCGGAATCGAGATGGCGCGCGCGCTGAGTGTCTCGCCCGATGCATTCTTGATGGCGGTGGCCGTGGCAGCATCCTGTGCATTCCTGACGCCCATCGGACACAAGAACAACACGCTGATCATGGGCGCGGGCGGCTACCAATTCAGTGATTACTGGCGCATGGGCCTGCCGCTTGAGATTCTGGTCGTCACCGTCTCGATACCGTCCATCCTGGTTTTCTGGCCGCTTTGATGGAACCACACCGCACAGCCTTACGTTGCAGGTGAACCGCGACACCGAAAAGGAGGCCATCATGTCCGACAGCAAGAGAGCCACGATGCCCATCGTCAAGATGGCAAAAGAAAACGATGAGTTCCGACAGGTCGTCCATACCGGCGAAAAAACTCAGGTCGTGCTGATGTCGGTGCCCGAAGGCGGCGAGATCGGTGGCGAAGTTCATGAAGGCCACGATCAGGTTTTGATCTTCGTCGAAGGCAATGGCAAAGCCGTCATCGGCGACGCGGTAACCCCCGTAAACGAGGGCGATCTAAGCTTCGTGCCGGCGGGGGCGTATCATAATTTCGTCAATACCGGCAAAGGGCCCCTCAAGCTCTATACGACCTATTCGCCCCCAGAGCATGCGCTGGGCACCGAGCACGAAACCAAAGCCGAGGCCGACGCAGACGAGGAGTGAGCCCGTCCCCTAAAGCGGCGAGATCAACGGGATCAGCGCCGAGGCCAAAAGCCCGACACTCAGGTTCAAAGGCACGCCTATCTTGAGAAAGTCGGTAAAGCGATAGCCGCCCGGCCCATAGACCAGCGTGTTGGTCTGATAGCCGATGGGCGTCGCGAAACTCGCGCTGGCCGCGACCATCACCGCCACCACAAGCGGCCTTGGGTCGATGCCCATCGCCTCGGCAAGCCCGATCGCGATGGGGGTGATGACCACGGCCACGGCGTTGTTGCTCACCATTTCGGTCAGCACCGAGGTAATAAGATAAATCGCCCAGATCACCGCGACGCCGGGCAACAGTATGAGCCACGGCGACAGCATCTCGACGATAAGTTTCACCGCGCCCGAAGCCTCAAGCGCGGCCCCCACCGCCAGCATCGAAAAAATCAGCGCCAGAAGCTGCCCCTCGACAAAGGAAAACGCCTCGTCCGCATCAATACATCGCGCCAACAGCACCACCGCAACCGCGATCACCGCAAGCGCCAGGATCGGCGCGATACCCAGCCCGGCCAGAACCACGATCCCCAGAAGCGCGGCGATGGCCACGGGCGCATGACCCCGCCGGAACCCCCGCGCCGAGGGTTTCGACACATCGACAAGGTTCATTTCCGTGGCGAGACGTTTGATGTCGTCAGGCGCACCCTCAAGCAGCAGCGTATCACCGACCCGCACGATCAGATCCTCAAGCTGCCGGCCGATATTCTGGTTCCGCCGATGCACCGCCAGAGGATAGACCCCATAGCGCCGCCGCAGGCGCAACGACCCGAGCGACCGGCCCACCATCTTGCAATCCGGCGTGATCAGCACTTCGACCGTTTTGGTCTCGACCGCCGAGACCTGATCGACCCGCTTGAGGCTCTTGTTGCGTTGCAGGCTCAGAAGCTCGGTCATCTGCGTGCGCAGAACCACCCGATCCCCAACCCGAAGCTCCACCCCGTCAAGGCTCCGCCTGAGCGACTGATCCCCCCGGATCACATCGACAAGTCGCACGCCCTCGCGTTTGAAAAGTTGAACACCCGTCACCTCGCGCCCGATCAGGTTTGAATCGGTCGGGATCACGGCCTCGGTGAAGAATTTCATCTTCGACCGATCCGACAGCATGTCTGCCATGCTGTCCCGACGCGGCAGAAGATAGGGACCGATGAACCGCAAATAGATCATGCCCCAGATCACCAACGCGATGGCAAGCGGCGTGACCTCGAAAATGCTGAACGGCTCAAGCCCCTGCGCCCGCGCCACACCATCCACCAGAAGGTTCGTGGACGTCCCGATCAGCGTGAGAGTGCCCCCCAGAATCGCCGCGTAACTAAGCGGGATCAAAAGCTTGGAGGCCGGAAGGCCCATCGTCCGCGCGATCTGCACAAAAACCGGGATCATCACCACGACCACAGGCGTGTTGTTCATGATCGCCGATCCAAGGATCACCAGCGCCAGAAGCATCGCAATGGCGATTTTCGGATTGGTGCGCGCCTGCATCTCGGCCACGGCGGTAAACGCCTCAAGCGCGCCGGTCCGCACCAGCGCCCCCATGATGATGAACATCGCCGCAATGGTCCACGGCGCGGGGTTCGACAAGACGTCAAGCGCCGCGTCATAGGGCAAAAGCCCGGTCACCAGCAACGCGGCCACGCCCCCCATGGCCACCACTTCCACGGGATAGATTTCGCGAACGAAGAAAACGAACATCACCGCGACAACGCTCAGCGTCATCAGGGCCTGTGTCGTTTGCGACAGGTCAAAATAGGAAATCACGTGCGCGGCGCCTCGTCTGGTGGATTCCCATCATCCTCCATGGCCCGCCCCGGCACAAGCACCCGCACCGCGCGCGGCTGAACAAGGAACATACCCAGCATCATCACCCCCAGCGCGAGCCAGACCCACGCCGAATAGCTCTCTGACAAAAGGCCCATGGACCACAAGACACCGGTCGCCGTCACCACATAGCTTGTCTGCGCCGCAAAGACGGATCCCGCGCGCCCGACAAGCCAGACATAGCAGGCATAGACAAGCCCATGCACCATGGCCCCGACCACCAGCGCAAGCTCGGGCAGGCCCACACCGTCCAGCGGATTGATCCACTGCCCCGTGCCCACAGCAACCGGCAACGTGATCGCCATCCCGATCAGGGACGCACTGAAAATCACCTGCATGGGATCAAGGCCCTGCGTCCCCCATTTCGACACAAGATTGCCCTCGGTCGCATAGAGCAGCGGCGCCAAAAGCGCGATCAATACCCAGATGCCCGACGATCCCTCGGAAAGGCTCGCATCCGGCCCCACCAACAGAATGATCCCCAAAAGGCCGCAACCCACACCCAGAAATCGGCTCGCCTCGAACCGCTCATTGCCAAGCGCCAGGGCGATCGGGAGCGAAAACATCGCCACCGTCGAGGTGGTGATCGACATCACTCCCCCGGTCAGTGTCATCGCGACAAGGTAATAGAATATGTCCGGAAGCACCGCCCCGCACAGCGCCACCATGACAAAAAGCGGCATGTATTCGCGTTTGAAGACAAGCGGCTTGCCCCGCAGAACCGTGATCGAGCCAAGCAGGATCACCACCGTGACAAGCTGCCAGAAAATCAAGCCGAAGGGCTTGTGCCCGGTGCTCACCGCGACCTTGGCCAGCGGAATCGTCAAACCCCATCCCGTGCCCATCAAGATCAGCACGGCATAAAGCCCGATACGCTCCATCATGCGCCCGACTCCTGCAAGCGGCCACCTTGGCGCACCATCTCGATGCGGGTTGCCTTGCCCGTGCGATCATCGGTTTCCACGTAAACACCCGAGAGTGTCGCCTCCCCCATCGCCGGCTCGAACCGGGCCGAGGGCATGCCGGTGACAAAGCGGCGCATCGGCTCGGTCTTCTCCATGCCGATCACGCTCAGGTAATCGCCGCACATGCCGGCATCGCTCAGATACGCGGTCCCGCCCGGTAGGATCATCGCATCCGCCGTGGGCACATGGGTATGCGTGCCGACCACAAGGCTTGCGCGGCCTTCACAGAAATGGCCTGCCGCCATCTTCTCGCTTGTCGCCTCACAATGAAAATCCACGATCGCGGCTTGCACGGCACCACCAAGCCGATGGGTCGAAAGCACCCGGTCCAGCGCCGAAAACGGATCATCATAGGGCTGCTTCATAAAGACCTGCCCCAATGCTTGCGCCACAAGTACCTTGCGCCCGCGTGCATCTGAAAAGACCCGCGCGCCCTGACCCGGCGGGGTCTTGGCGATGTTCAGCGGGCGAATGACGCGCGGTTCCGTCTCAAGGAATTGAAGCATGTCCTTTTGATCGAAAGCGTGATCGCCCAGCGTGATCACGTCCGCACCCGCCTCCATCAGGGCGCGCGCATGCCCCGCATTGAGGCCCCGCCCGTTGGTCGCATTCTCACCATTGACGACCACGAAATCCAGCCGCCATGCCTCACGCAGGCCCGGCAGCCGCTCGATCACGGCCTGCCGTCCGGCCCGGCCCATCACATCACCCAGAAAAAGCAGTTTCATAGGCGCGAGTTAATGCGTTTCGCTCTTCGCCTGCAACAGGCAGATCCCGTCTAACATATATTTCTCGCACCACTCCCGCCCCTCGTCCACAATTGCCCCGCCCCTGCGCGAGGCAATTGCCGGACCCTGCGCCCCCTGCTAATGTCGCCTGAACGAGGCAGAGCAGGCCCGGACAACATGACCGCACTCAGCGAGTATCAAAGGCTCGAGGCGACCGGCCTCTGGCGTGCCTCTCCCGAGGCGCAGCGCAGCGAGGTAATCGTCTCGCTGGGCGACGCGACGCTCGTCGTGTCGGACATGGCCGAGCGCCCGCTCGCCCATTGGTCCCTGCCCGCGATCATCCGCGCCAACCCCGGTGAACGGCCCGCGATCTATCATCCCGACGGCGATCCGGCCGAGACACTCGAACTTGCCGACAGCGAAGCCGAAATGATCGCCGCGATCGAGAAGCTGCGCACCGCTATCGCCCGCGCTCGGCCCCGCCCCGGACGGCTCCGCCGGATGATCGCGCTTGGCATCACCCTGACGGTGGTCGCGGGGGCGGTGTTCTGGCTCCCGGATCAGTTGCGCCGCCACGCGCTCGCCGTGGTGCCGCCGGTCAAGCGGGCCGAAATAGGTGAAAACCTGTTCAACCAGATGCGCGGCGTCACCGGAGCACCTTGCTTTGAACCGGGTGGCGTCGCAGCGCTCGACCGACTGGCGCAGCGGCTCTCGCCGCCCGACGGGGCCACGCGGCTCATGGTGGTGCCCGATGGTGTGACCGACACGGTCGGCCTGCCCGGTCGCACCGTCCTGATCGGCCGCACCCTTGTCGAGGATCACGAAGACCCCGACGTTCTCGCCGGTCATATCATCGCCGCGCATCTGCGCGCCCGCAACGCCGATCCGCTCGACCGACTTCTCGAGCATGCGGGCACCATGGCCACGATCCGTCTACTGACCACCGGCAACCTGCCCGATGACATTCTGCGAAGCTATGCCGAACACCTGCTTGCCGCCGACCCGCCATCGCTATCGGATACGGAATTGCTCGACGGTTTTCGCGCATGGACGGTGCGCACCACGCCCTATGCCTACGCACGCGACATTTCCGGCGAAACCACGCTGAGCCTGATCGAGGCCGATCCCTTCGCCGGTCAATCGCTTGATCCGGTTTTGCCCGACAGCGACTGGCTCAGGCTACAGGGCATCTGTGAGACCTGATCATCCCATGTCCCGGATCGCCTTGCTCACGGCCCCATGAACAGAAATGCCGGGCGCGGTTTCGGTCCGGCCCGGCATAGTCTCTCTCTGTGCTCTCCCGCGCTCCTGCGCAGGTCAGCGATACGTCGCGTTGCCAAAGCCGGCGGCACGAACCCGTGCCAGCGCCGAACCCAACGCGCCCTGCGTCCGGAACGGACCGGCCAGAACGAGGCTATAGGATTTACCCCCCTTGGTCAGCGTCCCGAGCCGCGTCGTCAGGCCCGTGCGCGCAACGCGTTGCGCGGCCTGCTCGGCCTGCGCGCGTGTGGCAAAGACACCGGCCTGCACATAGCTGTGGCTCGCGGGCTTGGCTTGCGCCACCGGCTGCGCCTGCTTGGCCTGCACCTGCGACTTGGCCGGGGCCGTTCCACGTGACGAAATCACCGGCGCGGTCCCGTGCCCCTTGCTGCCATAGCCACGCGAATACCCTGTCTGCGGCTCGGCGGGCTGAACCACGGGGCCGACCTCCCGCTGAATCAGTTCACGCGGAAGCGTCTTGGTCCAGACCTGCTCCATCCGCGCCTTGCCCTCGAAATACTGATGCGCGCGCTTCGGATTGAGACGCCCGTCCATCCAGACCCGCTTGTAGCCTTCGGGAATGCGCACACCCGCCGTTGCGACACGCTGCTTGGCATAGACATGCTTTGGCGCGACGCGCACCGGCGGGCTCTGCACGGTATTGGGGGTGGCAGCAGGGCGCCGAACGGCCGTCGTCGTGGCCTGTGCCGGGCTGTAGCTCCGCGATGGCGATGCCACGGCACCGTTATGCGGCGGCTCGGCCTGCGGACCGCACCGCACATTGTGACCGCGCAGATATCGCGCTGACACCGCGCTCAAACCACGGCATGGCGATGCCCCGGCGACGCGCCGCACGGTCTTGGCCGGTTTCCGAGTCACAACTTTTTTAGCGGGCGCGGTCTGCACGACGGGGCCCTGAGCCACCGG
>Ga0102929_1000342_pt1 | contig 27032 bp, 26 predicted proteins | sample SalPonR1_B_D2_MG_FD_78510 | JGI IMG/M metagenome (GOLD analysis project Ga0102929, IMG submission 78510) | Salt pond soil microbial communities from South San Francisco under conditions of wetland restoration - Salt Pond MetaG R1_B_D2_MG | ecosystem: Environmental > Aquatic > Marine > Intertidal... | reverse complement strand
TGCGGAAGAGCTATCCCCTTTTCAATCATTGACGCCGCCAGATCCACAAGCAGATCGAAGGCCCCGGAGTTTTCCTTTGATTTGTTGAGCAAAGCTGCCGCGGCATCTTCGCCAACCACAAGCACTCCGTCTGCTTCGTCAGATCGTGACAGGCCGAGTTCGTGCCATAGGCGGGTCCAGTCCCTGCCCTGCTCAAAAATCATGGCGTTGGGCAAATTCTCGATCTCTATTGATGCCGTACGAACAGCATCCCAGAGTCCCGCGTCCCGTACTTCTTCGGCTGTTCTTGGGATCCAGCCGTCCCCTTCGTCGCCTGCTGCTCGGATTTTATTCATGTTGGGAGTCCCTTGCGCTAGTGCTTTGGTTGCCCCCAACCATGGGACCAGCCTCGCAGAACAAATCGAAAAAACAAGCGCAGTCCGCCTTCAGCCCGATGAACCAGACGGACGATCCTGAATGTAGGCTGAGCTGGCTCCCGTTTCGGCGGGACACTTTGGCATCGGCAAAAAGGCTCAGGTCCATAATTGAGCGGGCACAAATGTCTGAGATGGCGATCATTTTCAGTCGCGACCGTCGCCACCGCTGGTCCCCCACGGGAAGCTTCGGATCGTCGAGGAGACGCTGGAGGAAGCTATCAGCATCTCGGTCGTGGCCCGTCGGAATGGCGTCGCTCTGAACCTCCCGTATCATTGTCGTTGCCGCATGCCGGATGGAGGTGCGGTGGCCCTGTCCGAGAGCGACGACGGCGCTTTCGGGCAACGAGATCGCGACGATACCGATTAATCACGAGATACCCTGCATTTGCTGGACAAGCATTACTTCATCCACGGCATGTGGCTCAAAGTCTGAGCTTCGATGAAGATCTTTCAGCCCATAACAGAGGACGGTCCGCGTGACGACAAGGAGCCGGGCGGCCCCATCGTTCGTAAGGCATGGCATGCCGCGTCCAGACGATCTCGTTAATACCGGCGCGCCCAGTACGGATGTATTTATCTAATCTTGTGCCAGCATCTCGACGTCGAATGAGTTTCCTGGGAGCCCGCGGCCTTCATCCTTTGCCGTTCCCCTCGGCGGCCTGTCGTGATTCTCGGTATCGTCCGACCGCCCATTGAACCAGCACTATAGCTGGCCTACCCCCTGAAAAGTGGTCCTCCCTGAAGTAGGCTTTCGACCCAGATGGAGGATCAAGGAATGCCCCAGAAGAAGCACAAGCCCGAAGAGATCGTCGCGAAACTGTGTCAGCTCGATGTGTTGGTATCGCAGGGCCAATCGGTGGTTGGGTCGGTGCGATCGATTGGTGTGACGCAGTTCACCTATCCCTGTGAAGATGCGTCGAAGCGAAGGTGCGCTGGGTGAAGTTGTTGGGCCAACGGCTGATGCCGCGGGAGTTTGACCGCCAAGGCACCCAACACTAGGTCCGCCGGTCGTTCTGGACTGCTACACCGCGCTCGGCATACCTGTCACAGAGGCCTTGGAATAGCTCCTTACGGGCAAGGGATCGTCTGAAACTCAGCCGAATTGTGCAACAAAGCCAGCTGTCCTAATCATGAAACTAAAGGAAACATTTGATGGTGGAACTAAGAGGCGTCGTTCGAGCTCTCGTTGTCAGGAATTGCCGTTTGATCGCAAATTCGAAGCAAGGTGCGCCGACAGAGCCTGTGGACATCCTAATTGAAGGCGGTGTGATACGCGAGATTGGACCAAATCTTTGCACGCCCGGCACTACTGAATTGGATGCAACAGGGCTTCTCGCGATACCGGGGCTCATCAATGCCCATCTCCACTCACCCGCGGCGTTTCTGAAAGGCGCCCTTGTCGACGCTCCGCTCGAAATCTTCATGCTGCGCGAAACCCCGCCGACACTCGAAGGCGCGGAGGCTCCATCGGTCTGTCGAGCGCGCGCCCTTCTTGTGGCCATGGAGATGCTCAAGCGCGGTATCACTGCCGTGCACGACGATGCTTTTTTCAACCCCGAACCGACGGTTGAATCCATTGACGCAATCATGGGTGCCTACCGCGACGTCGGCATCCGCGCGACCGTGGCCCTCGATCAGCCCGAGGTGGCGGAGGTCGAGAAATACCCGTTCCTCGGAAACCTCCTGCCCGACGATCTTCGTGACACACTTTCGCGGCGGCCCCGGATGACCGGGGCCGACCTTCTAGACCTCTACAGCGCATTCATTCGACGCTGGCACGGGGCGGAAGGCGACCGGCTGCGGTGCGCCGTCTCCTGCTCCGCACCGCAACGCGTAACGCCCCAGTACCTCGAGGCGCTGACCGAGTTGTCGCGGCAGCACGATCTGCCGTTCAACGTACACGTGCTCGAGACCCGGCTACAGCGGGTGCTCGGCGAGGTGAAGTACGGCAAATCGCTTGTTCGGTTTCTCGATGACCTCGGCTGCCTCGACGCACGAAAGCAGGTGATCCACGCGATATGGATCGACGAGGAAGACATCGGCCGGCTTTCGGACCGCGGGGCGCTCGTCGCCCACAACCCGATCTCCAACCTCAAGCTCGGCTCCGGGATAATGCCGTTTCGTGCGCTGAGGGACGCCGGCGTTCCGATCTGCATAGGCACCGATGAGGCGGCCTGCGACGACACCGCCAACCTCTGGGGGGCGATCAAGACAGGAGCGCTCGTTCAGAAAATCGCCGATCCAGAATGGACCCGGTGGCCGAGCGCGGCGGAGATGCTCGACTGCGCCTGGGCCGGCGGCGCGCGCTCGCTGCGCCGGGACGATATCGGACAGATCGCCCCCGGGGCGCGAGCTGACATCGCCCTTCTCGACCTTGGCGCCCTCTCGTTCCTTCCGTTGAACGACGTTCGCCGCCAACTGGTGTTTTGCGAAGACGGCTCGGCGGTCCGCCACGTACTCGTGGACGGCGAAATCGTGGTGCGGGATACCCGTCTAACGCGGATCGACGAGGAGGTGGTCCGGGACGAGATCCACGCGGCATTTGCCGAGTTCGCGCCACGGCTCCAAGAGATCGAGGCCCACGCCGCAAGGCTCGAGCCTCACTACCGGGCGATGTACGAAAAGGCACTTTCCCGGGATGTCGGAATGTCGCGCTGGATCGGCCGATTCCCCTCCTGAGATGGGCCTATCGGTCTGTATCCACGCTCGCCGCCACATCACAGATCTTGCCGGCGGTCGTAAGCCAGATTTCGCTTCGCAATTCTGCCAACCGACGAAGCACTTCGCGGAAGTGATGCAGTCGATGCGCCTGACCGATGATATGCGGGTGGAGCGCTATCGGGCAGACAAGCGATCCGGTCTCGGCCTGGCGCAGCATCTCGTCGATCTGGGCCAGGCAAATATCGCGGAACTCGGCCGAACTGCTGCGGCGCACAGCGATCGCGTTCGCGTCGTTGGCCTCTTGCGGATAGGGCACTGAGAGAATCGGCCCCTCCCGGGTCGACAGTTGGAATGGCCGATCGTCCGATCCCCAATCGAGCACGTAGCGATACCCTGCCTCGGCGAGAAGATCCGGTGTGGCCCGGGTCTCCGCGATCCAGGGGCTCAGCCATCCCGCGGGCGGCCTGCCCTCCTGCCGCGCGATCTCGTCCGTTGCCTCCGCGATCAGCTGCCGTTCGTCCGCCTCCGACATCCCTGCCTGGCTTTCGCCATTCGTCCGGCCATGGGCCGCGATCTCGGCACCTGCGCCGCGCCACGCTTCCACGAGACCCGGCGCCGCCGCGTAGAGCCGGCTGTTGACGAGCGCGGTGGCGGGAATGCCGAACTCCTGCATCACTTCGAGAAGCCGCCAGGCACCGACGCGGTTGCCCCAGTCGAGCCAGCAATAGTTTATGAGGTCCGGCCGGGCCGGGTTGGTGACGATCTCGTCGAGATGCGGAGCTTCGAACTCGTAGATTTCGAGGTTCACCGCCACATAGACCGCGAGACCACGTCCCTCGGGCCAGCGATAGGGCACCGGGTCGGTCACCGGTCGGTAAGGATAGCGTTCGTGCCTACCGCCGACGCTCATTCGTTGACGTTGTCGAGGCCGATGCTGAGCGACACCGCGATCAGGGCGACGACAGCCAGGACGATCTGCACGCCCGAAACCGCCGCGACAAGCGGAGAGCTCGTATATTGGACGAGGGCCAGGAGTTCTACTGGCAATGGCCGGTCGCGGAAACCGTGGGTGAAGATCGCGACCGAGAGGTTGTCGAAGCCCTCGACGAAGGTGAAGACCGCCCCGGCGAGGATCGCGGGCATCAGGAGTGGAAAGGTGACGGTTCGCAGGCTCTGGAACGGAGAGGCGCGGAGATTTGCCGCTGCTTCTTCCAGCGCGGGATCGAGACGCAGGAGCCGACTCTGGACGGTGCGCACCATGACCGCCAGAATGAAGACAGTGATCGAGATCGACTGCAGCCAGATCGATGGCGAGACACCGACGAGCGCGCCGGCAAACAGCACGGCGACACCAAGAACGATCCCCGGCACCATGTGCGGAACGAGCACGAAGACGGACAGAGCGGTTGTGCCCCTGAAGCGCCCCCGGGCGCAGGCAAGCGCGGTGGGGACGCCGAGCACGACGCAGAGAAAGGTCACGGTCACACCGACCTGAAGGCTGTTCAGCATCGCCTCGACGAGTTCGCCTTGCTCGAACACCTCCGCATACCACCTCAACGTGAAACCTTCGGGCGGAAAGCTCACGTAGGCGCGGGTATCGAACGAGATGATCACCACGATGAGCGAAGGGGCGACGAGGAGAACGAGAGACAGAAGCGCCACCGCGAGGATGAGGCCTATGCCGAGCGTATCGGCCAGCGAACTCTTCCGGAGCATCTTCATCCCTCGCGGCCCTTCGTCCATCGGGTGAAGTGATTTGTCAGAAGCGCGATCGTGACGAGAACCACCAGGCAGGTGACCATGAGGATGAGCGACGTGACGGAGCCCTTGCTCCATTCGAGCGAGAAAACGACCTGCTCATAGATCATCGTCGCCGCGTTGAGGTAGTTTCCGCCGCCGAGCAGTTGAGGCACGACGAAGGTCGTGTAGCTCAAGGTGAAGACAAGAGCGGCGCCCGTTCCGATTCCCGGCACGCTGAGCGGAAGAATGACATGACGCAACGTCCCGAGCCGCGAGGCGCCGAGGTTTTCCGATGCCTCGACAAGGCGGCTGTCGTGTCTGCTCATCACGGCGATGAGCGGCAGTATCATCACTGGCAGGTGTATCTGCACCATGCCGATAAGCACTGCCCAATGGGTGTTCATGATCCGGAGCGGCTCATCGATCAGGCCGATGTTCATTAGCGTCGAGTTCACCACCCCGCGGCCGCCCAGGATGACGAGCCACGCATAGGTGCGCACGATCCCACTCGTCAGCAGCGGAGCGATCGTGAGTACGAGAATGAGGCGCTTTGTCCATCGCCCCCCGATGAGGAAGAGATACGCGACAGGGTAGCCGAAGACAAAGCAGAGCGCGGTCGTCGACAAGGCGAGACTGAGCGAGCGCTGGAATGTCGTCCAATAGAGCGGGTCCGAAAGGGCGTTCGACAGGTGCGAGAGTGAAAGGGTCTGCGAGACGATGGCGCCCCGGGCGACCACGATGTCCGAAAACCCGAGCGACAGGAGGATCATGAAGGGAATGATCGCGACGATCATCAGGACGAAGATCGCCGGTACGGCCGGCCAGATGCCGCGACCGGAGAGAAGCGCGTCGACCGTGCGCTCGCCGAGGCCGGGCTGGCCGATGCCAGAGGGAAGCGCCGCCTCCGCCATCAGAGCGGATAAACCGCACAAAGGGTGGGATCGATCACCGAAATGCTCACCGGCGCGCCGTCTTCGAGTGGGCGGGCTCGTTCCTGGCGCATCGCGGCGACCTTCACGGTTGCCCCTCCCGAGGTTTCGACATGGTATTCGACGAGCGGTCCGACGGAGCGATGGAACGCGACCGTCCCCTTCCAAGCCCCCGCTTCGGCAGATCCAAGATGCAGGTTGTGCGGGCGCGTCATGACCTGGGCCTGACCATCGAGGTGGGTTTCGACCGTCTGACCATCGGGCAAGACGACCCGGCCGCCATCGGCGCGCGCCTCCCAGAAATTCGACGTGCCGATGAAGTCTGCAACATACGCGGTCGCAGGGCGGTCGAATATCTCGTCGGGCGTGGCGGCCTGCTCGATCCGCCCTGCCCGCATGACCGCGATCCGGTCGCTCATGGTAAGCGCTTCTTCCTGGTCATGGGTGACGAAGATCGAGGTCAGGCCGAGCCGCTTGATGAGTTGTCGCAGTTCGACCTGCATCGAGCCGCGGAGCTTCGCGTCAAGCGCGTTGAACGGCTCGTCGAGCAAAAGCACGCGGGGCTGCATGATCAGCACTCGCGCGATCGCGACGCGTTGCTGCTGCCCCCCCGAAAGCTGCGCGGGATAACGCTCCTCAAACCCCGAGAGGGAAACCGTCTCCAGCGCCTCGGCAATGCGCAAGGTGGCTTCCGACCGGGGAACCCCGCGCATCCGGAGGGAATATCCCACGTTTTGCTCTACCGTGAGATGCGGGAACAGCGCGTAACTCTGAAAAACGACGCCAACGGGACGCCGGTTCACCGCGACCTGCGTCATTTCCTGGCCGTCGATCTCTATCGCTCCACCGTCGGCGTCCCAGAAACCCGCGACGCACCGCAGAAGCGTGGTCTTACCGCAGCCGGAGGGCCCGAGAAGCGTTACGATCTCACCCTCGGACACGTCGAGCGAGCAGTTTTCGAGCACCGTCGTCGTACCGAACCGCTTGCCGACCGCCCCGATGCGAAGCACCGGGGCGGCGGTTGCGATCTTCGTCGCGGGACCCGGAGGTCCGTGCATCATCCCGCAAACATCCGGTCAAATGTCTCGACGGTCTCGCCCCGAAGCGGCGCGAATGACGGCCAGTCGAGCGATGTCGTGCTGGCGAGTTCGGCCGGGGTCGAGGGCACGTAGGGGGCGGCCTCCTCGGGCACCTCGACGCCTTCGACGACAGTGCCGAAGTATATCGGTGCGCTGCCCGCCATTTCCTGAATGTTCTGTGTGAGCAGGATGTTGGTGAACTCGTGCACAAGCTCTCCCGTGCCCTCGGCGGTGTTGACGAACTGAACGATGTTCGTCGGCAGCATCAACGGCCCGGGTCCAGTGATCTTCGCGTAGCCGATCGGAAGCCCGGAAGAAGCCGCGAGCGCCGAGTTGACGTGCCAGAGCGGTGTCAGGTCGACCTCGCCGCGCTCGATCATCTGCTGGAGGAGCGGCGGGCTGCGGCCGACGAGCGGGTCGAGTTCCTGCCACTTTTCAAGCGCGAAACTCATGTCGTCCTGCGGCATTCCGAATGCCTCGCAGGTCGCCGCCAGCACTCCGAGGCCGAGATTCGACTGTGGACGGCACATGCCGATACGGCCGGTGTATTCACCGCTCCAGAGCTCTTCCCATGTCGTTGGCGGCGTCTCGATCTTCGAGGTGTCGTAGGCGATACCGATCCCTTCGAACCAGATCGGCTGGCCCACGTCATAGCCGTAGGGCATGAACTTCGAGTCAACGTTCTGCGAATTGGGGATCATCGAGAAATCGAGCGGCACCAGAACGTCCTCGGCCAGCGCGTTGATGATTGCAGGAGATCCCATGACCGCAAGATCGTAGGGCGAGTTGCCACGCGCGGCCTTGATCTGGGCGAGCGCCTCGGCCGAAAGCCCTCCGATTACGCGGAGCGTTACGCCGGGGTTGCGGCGACCGAGTTCCTCACCAGCGGCAATGAGCGGGGCGTCGGCCTCGCCGCCATAGCCCACCATCACCAGCTCGCGTGTCTGCGCGCGCAGGATCGTGGGACTCGATAAGGCGGTGGCAGCGGCAAGACCGCCCATCACCGTGCGTCGGGTCAGTTTCATTGGATACTCCCTTTGCAGTGGTTTTCCGGCAGGCATGAACCCGCGACTCAGTCACACTTACTTTCATTATTCATAGTAGCGAAACTTTTCGCAAAATTCCCTCTTCAGTCAAGGCGCAATGCGACCTAGTTGCTCAAACACCTTGCGCGACCGCCCGAAAAACGGGCGACGCGCGGATCAAGCAAGGATAACATCAAGCCCTGCGGCCTCGAGGGAATGGACGTCGGCGGGCTCGGCGCCGCCGTCAGTGACAAGCGAGGAGACCTCAGCGACACCGGCAATCTTCGCTCCGGCCACATGGCCAATCTTTCCGCGGTCCGCGAGCACGACGGCGCGCCGCGCGGCGGTGAGCATGGCGCGCTTGATCTCGACCTCCTCGAAATGCGCATTCGTGAAGCCTCGCTGCGAATCGATTCCGGCGCAGCACAGATACGCGCAATCGGCGTTCACCTGGCCCAGAAGGAGTCCGGCGAAAGGCGGTATGAGCGAGCGCGAGCGCGGATTTCGACCGGTTTTCTTCACGGTGCCGCCAGTCACCATCACCGTGATACCTGCATGATTTTCCAAGGATATGGCGATGTCTAAGCTGCTGGTTATGACGACCACATCCCTCAGATCCGCCGGCAGCGCGAGCGCCATCGCGCGCGTCGTGGTCCCGGCATCCAGAATGATGGTTTCGCCGTCACGCACCATTCGGGCCGCCATCGCTCCAATGCGTTCCTTTTCCTCACCGAAGCTCTGACTGGGCAATTCGAGCGGGCGCACGAACCGGGCGGGCTGAACGGATGTCGCTCCGCCACGAATACGCCTCAGCAGCATCCTGCGTTCGAGTGCGTCGAGATCCGACCGGATCGTGACGGCGGAAACGCCCAACTCTTCCGAGAGGCGTGAGACTTCGACGAGTCTGTTACGCTGCAACATTTCGAGGATTCGTTCGTGCCGCGGATTTAGTTGCGACTGGGCTACGGTGTCGGGCACAATCCATGCTCCGCATGTGCTATTGCGTTTTTCTGCAAAGTGACAGATATCGAAAGAAGATGTTCAGCGCCAGCTTATCGCGCGCGAGATATTGTGGCTACAATCAACAAGGAGGGCGATGTGAGCATTGAGCAACGATTGCAGGAGATCCGGCGGGAATCTTCCTCGGATGCGCCCGGCGACCCCGAGCGCTTCCGGCGGGTCGCGCTCACGGAAACCGAAATGATGTCTCAAGGCGACGCCATCCGCGCCACGCTCGACGCCAACGCCGCACCCCTCGCCGCCATCGCTGCCGATCTCGCCGGCCGGAAAATCCGTCGCATCGTGATGGTCGGATGCGGCGACAGCTGGATTTCCGGCTACGGTGTGCGCCATGTGGTCGAACGCATGCTCGGGGTGGTCTGCGAGCCTTGCGAAGCGTTCGACTTCGCCACCTACTGTCTTGATGTGGTGGACGAGGAAACGGTCGTCATCGGTTTGAGTTCGAGTGGCAAGACCGAACCGGTCATCGACGGTCTGAAGGGTGCGGAAGCTCGCGGCGCATACGCGATCGGGCTGTCGAACACGCTCGGCTCGCCGCTGATGGAGGAATTCCCGGGCGCCCTGCACATTCGCGCGACACGCGGCGGCTGGCCCACCCAGTCCAGCACGGCGGCGATGGCGCTGAAGCTCGCGCTGACCGCCTCCGTCGCGGAGGCGAAAGGTGCGGACATCTCGATGCTTCGCGCCGCCCTCAGCGCCCTTCCCGACCAGGTCGACGGCGTCTCGAAGGCCTTCTACGAGCCCGCGAGGGTCGTCGCCGCCCGCCTTGCTCGGGCGGACCTCGTGCTTCTGGCGGGAGCCGGGCCTCACTATGCGCCGGCTGCTTTCGGGGCCGCGAAGCTCAAGGAGTTGGCGCCGATCCACGCCTATGCCTTCCCGCTCGAGGAATATCACCATTACCGGACCCAGAAAGCCGGCGACCCCTTGTTTCTTGTCGCACCCGACGCCGCGAGCCACACCCGCGCGGTCGAAACCGCGATCATGAGCCACGGCAGCGAGGGATTCTGCATCGCTCTTGTTCCCGAGGGCGAGACCGAGATCGCCGAGATCGCCGACGTCGCCTGGCATCTTCCGCCGGTCGCTCCGGAAACCCAGCCGATCGTCTACAGTGTTCCGCTACATCTCTTCGGCTATCACGCCGCGGTCGAGCGCGACGCGCTGGGGCTCGGCGCGCCGCGCCTCGGTGTCTGACGTGGTACCCGATCTCGTTACGGTCGGGGGTCTGACGGTAGATAACGTGATCTCGGCCGACGGAACGGTCGCCCTCGCGCAGGCGGGCGGAAACGGGGCCTATTCGGCCGTCGGTGCGCTGATATGGCGGCCGAGGGTCGGGCTGGTAAGCTGTGCCGTCGACAGCTATCCGCGGAACACGATAAGGCGGCTGGAGGCGCACGGCGTCGATCTCGGCGCCGTCGCATGGTCGGACGAACGGCTCGCGGCCTGCAACTGGTTCATCTACGACGCGCAGGGACGGCGGGAGGAGGGGCTCACGAGCCCGCCCGAGGCGCTTGCCGAGGCGGGGTTGCCGACCGGGCGGCTGAGCCCCGAGGAAGTCTCGCAATGGCGCGGAACGCTCGCAAATCGGGTTGCGCCGGACGAGGTCAGCTATTCGGACTTCCGCGACCGCCATCCCCTGACTTCCGCGCAGATCCCTCCGAACTGGAGCGGCACCAGTGGCGTGCACCTCGCGCCGAGCCAACCCGAAGTGCTCTTGTCGATGCTGGACTTTTTCGGCCCCGGGGACACCGTCGTCACCGCCGACCCGGGCTGGCAACTCGCCGACCGCAGCCTCGATGAAATCGCGCCGATCCTCGCGCGCCTCGATGCGTTCCTGCCAAGCGAAGTCGAGCTGCGAGCGCTCGTGCCCGGGGCGGGTCTCGCCGACGCCCTCGGCGAATTGGCCTTGCGATGCCCCGGGGCAGTCATGGTCAAGCTCGGCCCCGAGGGTGTGCTCGTATGGGACCGGATCCGGAACTCGAGCGTCGCCGTTCCGGCCGAGCCCGCAGAGACCGTCGACCCCACGGGTGCGGGCGACAGCTTCTGCGGAGGCGTTCTGGCAGGGCTAGTGGAGACTGGTGATGCGGTAAAAGCCGCCCGTTTCGGGGCGATTTCCGCAGCGCGCATAGTCGCCCGCTTCGGCGCCGACGGCCCCCTGCCCGTTGATCGCGCCGCGGCGCACGGAGCCCTTGAGCGAGAGGCCTGGGAATGCCCATGAAACTCTTCGAGATCCCGTCGCCGGTGATTGCGGCGCTCCATCTGCCAGACTTTTCGCGGTCGCGCCAAAGGTCCTTGGCTTGGTTCGAGGACTACGCGGTGGCGAATGCCCGTGTGTTCGCCGAGGCCGGGATCCCCTGGATCAAGCTTCAGGACCAGACGCCAGCGATGGGCGCGGCAGCGCCCGAGACCCTCGCGATGATGGCAGCGCTCGCACGGCTGATCCGCGCCGAGGTTCCGCGGCTCGGGCTCGGTATCATCATCGAGGCGCACGATCCCGCCGCAGCGCTCTCGGTCGCCCATGCATCCGGGGCGGACTTCGTGCGGCTGAAGGTCTTCGTGGGAGGCGCCATGACCGCGGGTGGGCCACGCTACGGGCTGGGATCCGAGGCCGTGGCGAAGCGCACGGTCCTCGGCCGCGACGATATCGCCATTCTTGCCGACGTGCACGATCGGACGGCACGCCCGCTGTCGGACGAGCCGCAGTCGTTCGCGGCGAACTGGGCTTCGAGGACCGGCGCCGACGGACTTATCATCACCGGATCGAGCTTCGCGGACACGCTGTCGCGCATTGCCGACGTGCGGAGGGCCGTGCCGGAACGTCCCATTTTCATCGGTGGCGGGGTAACGGAGACGAACGTCGCCGAAGCGCTCGTCACGAGCGACGGAGTGATCGTCTCGAGCGCGCTGATGCGCAAGGACGCGGACGAAGATGACCTTGTCCGGTGGGACGCCGACCTCAGCAAACGCTTCATGGACGCGGCGGCACCGGCATGAGCGCCCGCGATTTCGAGGGCTACCGCTTCGGACCGCCGGCAATTCCCTGGCCGGGCGGCGCGCGTCTTGCGCTGTCCATCGTAGTGAATGTCGAGGAGGGCGCCGAACTGACGCTGGGCGACGGCGACGAGACGAACGAACATGTCTACGAAGCAGTGGAAGGGGTCGAGGGTGCGCGCGACCTCTGCATGGAAAGCCATTTCGAATACGGCCCCAGGGCGGGCTGGCCCCGCATCCGCGAGGGGCTTCGCGCGCGAGGCGTCCGGGCAACGCTCAATGCATGCGGCAGGGCTGTTAACGCGACACCGTGGATCGCCGCCGAAGCGATCCTGGACGGGCATGAGGTTGCCGCCCATGGCTGGCGCTGGGAACGTCATGTCTACATGGACGAGGCGACCGAACGGCGCGCCATCGCCCGGACGGTCGAGGCGATCACATCCGCCGCCGGCACGCCACCGGTCGGCTGGCATACCCGTTCGGCGACCTCGCTCGCAACGCGCGACCTTCTCGTCGAACACGGCGGCTTTCTCTATGACAGCAACGCATACAACGACGATCTTCCCTACATCGTCGAGGGTGCGGCAGGGCCGCATGTCATCCTCCCCTACGCGTTCGACACAAATGACATGCGGTTTTTCAACCGTGGCGGCTTCGTGTTCGGTGACGATTTCGCGCGCTACTGCATCAACGCCTTCGACAGGCTCTACGCCGAAGGCGCGACCGCGCCGAGGATGCTCTCGATCGGGCTGCATACGCGCATTATCGGCCGGCCTGCCCGAATTGGCGGGCTCGAGACGTTTCTGGATCACGTCCTTGCCCACGACGGCGTGTGGTTCGCGACCCGGGCCGAGATCGCACATGCCTGGCGGGCGGGTCTCGACCTTCCCGAATGGCAGCCGCGCGCCTGCCCCGCGGACTTCAGCCCGGAAGACGACGCGGAGGAACGGACATGAGCCGCGACCTTGTTGGCTACGGCGGAGACTGGCCGGATTTCCGCTGGCCGAACGGGTCGAAGCTCGCAGTCTCGGTTGTGGTAAATTTCGAGGAAGGGGCCGAACTTCAGGTGCTCGACGGCGACAGCACGAGCGAGCGCATCGGCGAGGTGATCTCGGTGGTTTGCGACGGCCGTCCCGACCCGGGACAGGCGCAGATCTTCGCCTACGGCACCCGCGCCGGGGCCTGGCGAATGGCCGCGGCCCTCAGGCGTCACGAGATTCCCAGCACCATCTTCGCCTGCGGCCGGGCCGCCGAGCGCGCGGCGCCAGTTCTCGCGATGTTGTCGGCGGACGGGCACGAGACCGCCTGCCATGGCTGGCTCTGGCGGCCCCACGCGGACTATGACACACTCGAAGACGAGGCCATCGACCTTGACCGCGCCGGCGAAGCGATACGTGCCGCGACCGGGACGGCGCCGCGCGGGTTTTTCTGCCGAGGTGCCGAAAGCGCCTGGACGCGCTCTCTGCTGTCCGAACGCGGCTATATCTACACCTCGAACGGCTTCGACGACGACCTGCCCTACCGCGATCCCTCGGGACTGGTTGTGGTGCCCTACGCGCTCGACACCAACGACATGAAATTCTTCCATCCCAACGGCTTCGTGCGCGCCGGGGAAATGGTCGAGTATGTCACGGATGCGCTCGACGTCCTCGATGCCGAGGCAGGGGCGGGCATCCCCCGGCTCCTGAATATCGGCTTTCACCTGAGGATCGTCGGACGGCCGGGCCGGTTCAAGGCCTTCGAGGCGATCCTCGCCGAACTCGCCCGCCGGCGCGACCGGCTGTGGATCGCCCGGCGCATCGACATCGCCGAGGCTTTCGTGAAGGGCGTGCCGTGAGGCTCTCTCTGATCAATCCCAACACGTCGAGGAAGACGACGCGCACCATGGTCGGCATCGCATCCGAGACCGCCGGTGCCGGCGTTACGGTGACCGGACACACCGCGAACTTCGGCGCCGCACTCATCACCGGGCCCGAGGCCCTCGCCACGGCTGCCGAGGCGGTTGCCGTTCTTGCGGCATCTCTCGGAGACGCCGATGCCGTGATCGTCGCCGCATTTGGCGACCCCGGTCTCGACGCGGTAAGAGCCGCGCTGGGTATTCCCGTTACCGGCATCGCCGAGGCCGGTATGGCCGAGGCCTCGGAAGGCGGGCGCCGCTTCGCGGTGGTGACCACCACACCCGATCTCCGCGAACGAATTGCGGAGACCGCCAGAAGACATGGACATCAACAATTCGCAGGCACATGGACGACCCACGCAGATCCCGTTGAATTGACGGCGGACCCCCAGGCGCTCGTGACGGCCCTCGCCGAAACCGTCGAGCGCGCCATCCGCGAGGGGGCGGCGGAGGCGGTCATCATCGGCGGCGGGCCACTCGCGGTGGCGGCGCGCGCGCTATCCGGAACAATGTCCGTGCCATTGATCGAGCCCCTGCCCGCAGCGGTGCGTCTTTCGCTCGACCGTGTGAAGATCCGGAGCGGCGCATGAGCACGATACTGGTTGTCGCCGACCATGTGATCGCGGGATTTGACCGGTACGGCGAACCCGAGATCATGGAGAATGCGGCGATCCTCGTCGAAGATGAACTCATCGCGGCCATCGGTCCGGCGGACCGCCTCCGTCGGGACCATCCGCAGGTCAGGGAGATCGGCGGACGTGGCCGCGTCGCGATCCCGGGCCTCATCAACGCCCATCATCACGTGGGTCTCACTCCATTCCAGCTTGGTGCGCGCGACCAGCCGCTGGAGCTCTGGTTCGCGGAGCGTCTCGCCATGCGAGACGTCAATCCGCGCCTCGATACCCTATTCTCGGCCTTCGAGATGATCGCATCGGGGGTGACCACCGTTCAGCATCTCCACAGCCGCGCACCCGGGGGATCGGACGCCGTTCTGGCGCGTGCCGACGCGATCATCAAAGCCTATGGCGAACTCGGAATGAGGGCTTCCTACTCCTTCGCACTGCGCGACCAGAACCGCATGATCTATGCCGCGGACGAGGAATTCATCGCTTCCCTGCAGAGGGCGCTGCAGGCGCCTGTCTCAGATTACCTCTCAGGCTTTGCCCTGCCGCTCGACGAGCAGATCGCCATTTTTCATGACCTCCGCGACCGGTGGTCAAAGGGCCCGCTTGTCGGCATCCAGATCGCCCCGTCGAACCTCCACTGGTTGTCCGATGTGGCCCTGGAAAGCGCTGCCCGGATGGCCGAGGAAACTGGCGCGCCGATGCACATGCATCTTCTCGAAACGCCCTATCAGGCCGAATACGCGCGACGCCGCACGGGAGGCTCCGCACTCGAATACATTGACCGCTTCGGTCTTGTCGGCCCAAAGCTGACCATCGGCCATGGTGTCTGGATGACGCCTGACGATGTTACGCTTTTGGCCGAGCGTGGCGGTTGCCTTTGTCACAACTGCTCTTCAAACCTTCGGCTGAAGAGCGGGACCGCTGATCTCAACCAGTTTCTCGCAAACGGTGTACCGGTCGCGCTTGGGATCGATGAGGCCGGGATCAACGACGATCGCGACATGATGCAGGAAATGAGACTCGCGCTCACAATTCATCGACCGGCCGGGCATGGCTCGCCAAGCCCGACGGCGGCTCAGATCCTGCGAATGGCGACCGAGAACGGCGCCGCAACCACCCCGTTTGCCGGCATGATCGGGCGCCTTGCGCCAGGACGTCTGGCCGATATTGTCCTTCTCGATTGGGATAGAATCACTCAGCCGTACCAAGACCCCAGCATGCCACTCGTTGAGGTTCTGGTTCGGCGCGCGAAAGCCGGCGCGGTCCAGACGGTCCTTATCGGTGGTCGGTTGACCTACCACGACGGACAATTCACGCAAATCGACAGGCAGGCGATTCTCGAGGAGATCAGCCGCGATCTCAATCGTGCGGACTCGGCCTCCGAGGCCGCGCGAAAACGCCTTGCAGCGCGGTTGCTTGATCCCGTCTTGAATTTTTATGACGGTTGGCTCTGAGAATTGGACGCCGCAAGGTTGGTGCCCACCGCCTGTAAAACGCCGACACTTTGAAAGTTGAAAGCGTCCATCTCAGACTGGCTAGGTATTCAATGCTTGCGAGTATCAGTGGTCGACAGCTTTGGGTATGCCGTTCACCATGCTCATGAACGCATCGAAAGCGTCGTCCTTGATCGTTACGGTATGCGCGGCCTCGGGGTAGCCGCCTGCATCGACATCGGCCTTGAATTCCCTGAAGGCCGCAATGCGTTCGGTCTGCATCTTTGCAAGCTCCGGTGCGAGATTGCGATAAACCTTGCCGTGTCGCGGTTTGTGATTCTTTCCGTAGCCGCAGACATCTTCGGTGAAGAGGTACTGGGCATCCGCATGCTTTCCAGCGCCCATCCCAAGCATCACAAGCGAAGAATTCTCCGTAAGAAACTTCGCAACGCGGTCGGGCACCACTTCTAGCTCCGCGCCGAAAACACCCATCTCTTCCAATTTTCGGACATGCCGCCAAAGCGCCAGCGCCTCGTCAGCGGTCTTGCCGACGGCGCGCCAGCCCGTCCAGGTGATGTAGGAGGGGATCAAGCCGATATGGCCTACAATTGGCAGATAGTTGTCGCAGAGGACCTTTTGGATTTCGTAGGACGCCGCACAATAATACGCATCGCCTCCGATGCCGGCATAGTGGAACGCTGCACGGAGGTAGTCTTCGGCGGTGGCGATAGCACGCCCCTCAAAGCGCCCCCACCCGCCATAGGGAAGGCCGACCTGCACGAAACATGAGCCGGCAGCCTCGCGCATTTCGGCATCGAAAAACCTCCCTTCGATAGACAGCATGTGAATGCCGGCGGCGGCCGCGGCCGCGGCTTCGTCGGGCGTCGTCACGAAAAGCATCGAGATCTTCTCACCGCGCCTTTTCATGGCGCGGATGTCTTCGACATGAGGGCGGTTGTGATACATTGATGTTTTCCTCTTTTTGGTCACGTGGCCTTCAGCAGCTGACCAACTGTACATGCTGGTTCTGCGAAGATTTCCGGGCGATGGTTGCTTCGTCGCTGATAGGGCAGTGCCGTTATTTGCCCCCGGGTCATCGTTCAGACCTCGAGCGCCCTGCGGAATGCCTCCAGTGCGGTTTCGACATCGTCCTTGGCGAAAGCTTCTAGACCGACCGATCCGTCGTAGTTCATGCCCCTGAGCGCCCGTGTGATATTGGGCCAATTCATCTCGCCGGTTCCCGGTTCGCAGCGGCCCGCTTTATCAGCCACCTGAACCTCACCGACCCAAGGCAGGCAGGCCTCGGCCCAGCGGATCACGTCACCCTCACCGATCTGCGTGTGACAGAGGTCGAGGTTGATCAGGAGTTGCGGGCGATCGACCGAGGCCACGAGCGCGAGCACGTCTACCGTCGAGCCGAAGGGACAACCGGGATGGTCCCGCAGGTTGAGGTTCTCGAGCGTGAAGGTCACACCCTCCTCTTCGGCGAGATCGCAGATGCGGTTGAGTGTGTCACGCGCACGCAGCCACATGCCGGGCGCCACATGTTCAGCCTGCGGGATCGGCAGACCGTGATCGCCCAGCCCGGTGCCGTGCAGACTCAGCCGATGCACGCCGAGGCGCTTGCCGACCTGCGCGACTGCCCGAGCCGACACCAGAAGCATCGCCGCACCTTCCTCGTCCGCAAGACGGCCCTCAAGGTAACCGTTCATCATGGTAAAGGTCGCGCCTGTCCTGCCCAGCGCGTCCAGGTCCCACTCCGGCCCGTTCCGGAGGCCGACGCCGAACCCCATCTCGTGCAGGCGCGATGCCCGCCAGTGCACCGGCTTGTCCTGCCAGAGCATCTCGGCACAGACGGCGAGTTGGAAGCCCACGTCAGATCTCCACGAGGACGCGGCCGTTTGCGACCCGGGTCGGATAGGTGTGCAGGTCCTCGCAGGCGGGGGGCGTCTCGACCACGCCGCTGCGGCAATCGAAGATGGACGAATGCTTGGGGCATTCTATCGTTGCCTCGACGACGAGTCCGTCGGCCAGATGCACGTTTTCATGGGTGCACAACCCGTCGGTGCAGTAGTAGCGGTCCTCGTGATCGCGCACGATGATGAAGGTTCGTGCGCCGTGATCGAACCGGATCACATCCTCCGCGTCGATTTCGTCGATTGCGCAGGCATCAACCCATTCAGCCATTCCCATTCTCCTCAGATCGCCTGGAGTTTGTAATCGGCTGGCCGACCGGGCATGACCCCGTTCAGGAGGGCGACGGATTTCTCCAGCCCTTCGAGCGAGTTCAGCAACACGTCCTCATGCTCGATCGAGAGCCAGCCGTCATAGCCGCCCATCTTCAGCCGGTAGCAGAACTGCCGCCACCACTCCTCACCGTGGCCGAAGCCGAGCGTGATGTAGGACCAGCTTCGCGCGGGGATATCCATGAGCGAGCCGTTTTCCAGAAGGCTCGTCGTGGCCTGAACGGGCGCGTTCAGGAACGTGTCCTTGGCGTGGACGTGGTAGACCGCATCGCCGAGGGCTTCGGCGACGGCAAGGGGATCCGCGCCCATCCAGAAAAGATGCGACGGGTCGAGGTTCGCCCCGACGACCGGCCCGACTGCCGCGCGAAGTTTCCTCAGGGAGGGAACGTTGTAGACGCATTGATTGCCGTGGAGTTCCAGCGCGATCCTCTCGACACCGTTTTCCCGCGCAAGCACGGCGACCTCGGTCCAGAATGGAATGAGCTTTTCCTCCCATTGGTAGCGCAGGATGTCCTGCGTCTCGGGCGGCCAGGATGAGACGACCCAGTTGGGAGTCGTGTCGGAGGAACTGCCCGCAGGAAGACCCGACATCGTGCAGACGGTGGTGATACCCATCGCGCCCGCAACCCGGATCGTGTCTTTCAGCCCCTCGCCCTGCGACGGGTCGGCTGGATGAAGCGGGTTACCATTGGCGTTGAGGGCGGTGATCTCGAGACCGCGGTCAGCGAAAGCCCTCCGGAAGTCCGCCTGCGTAGTCCCGTTGCCCAACATTTCCTTCAGATCGAAATGCGGCGCTGTGGACCAGCCGCAGGTGTTCATTTCGATGCCAGAGACGCCCATGCGGGCTGCATTGTCGAGCAAGTCATGAAACGACATCGCCCCGAGGCTGTCCGATACGAACCCAAGCTTCATGTGTAGAACTCCGGCTTTGCGATCATCTCGATCGTCTGTCTCATGCCCGTCTCGAGCGCCTTCACGCCGGTCTCGGCGACGACGGCAGCAGAATAGCCGTCCCAGCAATTCGAACCGATCTCGGGGAAAGCACCTGTCTCGACGAACCCGAGAAAATCACGGTTCTGGCGGACATAGGCTTCGCGGTAGCGCCCGCGCCAATCAGCATCGTGGTGCTTGGCTGAGGAAAGATTGATGTCGGTGCGTGTGTAGGCGAGGTTGGTCATGGAGATGGATCCGGCTTCGCCCACGAGTTCCGCGCGCACGTCATAGCCATAAGCGGCGTTGTTGTTGATCTCGATGGTGACGAGTTGCCCTTCAACGGTCTCGAGCACCATGACGACCGGGGCCACGCGCGCGTCCGACCGACGGGGCTGGTATGCGGTGATCGTGGCATATTCGGTGCCGAGCACGTGGCGCGCCACGTCGAACTCGTGGGGCGCGGAATTGGTGATCGCCATGGCGCCGGTAAAGTCGGCGGCGGGCGTCTCCACGTTGCGGTGGAAATTGTGCATCATCAGCGCCCGGCCAAGCATGCCATTGGCAAGGGCCGCACGCATCTCGACATATGCCTGGTCGTAGCGGCGCATGAACCCGAGCATGACGTGGCGCGCGCCGGCGGCAATCTCGGCCTCCATCACCTCGAAGCATTCCGACGGTTTCTGCGACAGGGGCTTTTCGCAGAGCAAACGCTTTCCTGCCGCGATGCAGGCTTTCGAGAGTGGCGCGTGGGTGAAATCCGGCGAGGCGACGATGACGGCGTCGACATCATCTCGCCGGATCACCGCTTTGGGGTCGGTAGCGATATCGCTGGCACCGTGCGCATCCGCCACGGATCTTGCGCGCGCTTCATCCATGTCGCAGACGATTTCGAGCGTTGCTCCGGGCATGTCCTCGGCGACAATTCTCGCGTGGTCCGCACCCATCAATCCTGCGCCGATGATGGCAATTCGAATACTCAATCAGATCTCCGTTGGTAAGGATCGGCCATCGCCATCCGTTGTGTTCAAGTCGCTTCGCAGAATGGGTGAACTGACCGTGACCCGCCCGGGCATTCAATCTGACAATGGCGGCGCATGACCTTCGTGAGTCTCCATGTAGCCATCGATATTCGCCTCGAGATCCGCCATCGACTCACCGCCGGCCATGAGGTCTGCGATCTCTTCCCGGGTCTTCTCGCCCTTGCGAAAATCCGCAGCGATGGTGCCTCGGATGAGAACCGCGAAGTGATCGCCCACAGCCATCGCGTGCATGACCTGATGCGTGATGAAAATGACCGATAACCCACGTCGCTTTGCCTCGTTGACGATGCGAAGCACGTGGGCCGCCTGTTTCACGCCAAGTGCCGCGGTCGGTTCGTCGAGAATCAGCACACGGGCCCCGAAATGCACCGCGCGGGCAATGGCGAGCGACTGGCGCTCACCTCCCGAGAGGCCGCCAACAAGGCGGTCACCGTCATCGATCCGGGTGATGCCGAAATCCTGCACGGCCTTTACGGCGATTTCGTTGGCTCGCTTGCGATCGTAGATCTTGAATGGCCCCCATCCCTTGGTCGGCTCGACACCGGCGAAGAAGCTGCGTCCGATGGACATCAGCGGGAACGTCCCGCCGAACTGGTGCACCGTGGCGATCCCCATTTCCTGCGCGTCTCTCGGCCGGTCGAAATTCATTGGTTTGCCGTCGAGCAGTATCTCACCCCGCGTGGGCCCGTGCACACCCGCGAGCGTCTTGATGAGCGTGGACTTCCCGGCGCCGTTGTCACCGAGAAGGCAGAGAACTTCGCCCTCGTTCACCTTCAGCGAGATCTCACGCAGGACCTCGATGGGGCCGAAGGACTTGTCGACATTGCGCAACTCGATCACAGGGTTTCTGCCCGACATGGTCGCGTCTCCCATCATCTGTTTGAAAACAATCGGTTGGCCGCCCTATCGCGGATGCTGCCTTTCGGCCCGAAAGGACCGGTGCCTTCCCGGACTGCTGGCTGATCGCCCGTGCGAGCCGACCCAATCATGGCGAAAGCCTTCTGCGCGGCACATAGCTCAGGGCCAGCTTGCGGAAGCTCTCGTTCATCGCCACCGCCAGAAGGAGCATCACGCCGATGATCAGGTTCGACCAGTTGCGGTCGATCTGGGTGAAATAGATCCCCTGGCTGACGATCGCAAATGTCAGCGTGCCGAAGAATATGCCGATCACCGAACCGAAGCCGCCCGTCAGCAACACGCCCCCCACCACCACGGTGACGATGGCGTTGAAGATGAAGTTCATGCCGCCCGAGACTTGTGCCGAGTTGAACAGGATCGCCTGGCACATGCCGACGAAGGAGGCGCTCGTCGCGGTAAGGACGAACAGCAGGATGGTCATCCGGTTCACCGGTATCCCCGCATTTCGGGCGCTCTCGCGATCACCTCCCATGGCGAAGATCCAGTTGCCGTAGCGCATTCCGTGGACAACGAAAGCGAGGACAACGGCGAAGCCGACCCACCAGACGATGATGATCTGGTGACTGCCTCCGATCAGTTGCCCGAATGTGGCCTTGGCCCAGTCGGGCGCTGCCAGGGGCACGCTCGCGTTGCCGGTCAGCAGGACCGACGCACTGAGAATGATCCCTTGCATGGCCACGAGCGTTCCGAGCGTGATGATCAGGGACGGCACACTCGTGCGGACTGTCAGGATGCCGTTGATCAGACCAACGATCACGCCGATGCCGAGGGCGCCGGCCATGCCGACCAAGATGGGCAGTTCGTAGTATCCCGACAGGATCGCTGTCGTCATGGAGCCGGCCGGGATCATCGCACCGATCGAGATGTCGAGGTCTCCCGAGATCATCAGGAGGCCCACCGGGAGGGCGACGATGCCGAGGTTCGCGGCGAAGTTGACCCAGCTCGCCGCCCCGAAGAGCACAGGCAGGCTGACGCCGCCGAAAATCATGTAGAATGCGATGACCGCGAAGAGGCTGACGATCGCGCCCGCCTCGGGGCGCCGCATGAAAACTCCGAAACCGATGTTCATAGGCTGCGCCTCACTTCTTTCTCGCCGCGAACGCCAGCGCCATCTGGCGGAACGCGTCGTTGGACATGACGGCTACGAGCAGGAGCGCGCCGATGATGATGCTGCCGATGTTCGGATCGAGGCCGGAAAAGAAGATGCCCTGGTTCACGATGGCGAAGGTCACCGTCCCGATGACGATGCCGATGACCGAGCCTGAGCCACCGGTCAGCAGCACCCCTCCGATCACGACACACATGATCGAGTTGAAGATGAACGCCTGACCCGACGCAACCTGTGCGCTCTGGTAGGTCAGGACCTGGGCCACGCCGACGAAGGCGGCCGCAAAGCCGGACAACATGAAGAGACCGATGGTCAGCCGGGCGGTCGGAATGCCCGCATTCCGCGCACTTTCCCGGTCACCACCAAGCGCGTAGATCCAGTTGCCCCAAGGGGAGATGTGCAGGAGGTAGAAGACCGCGACGATGAACGCCGCCCACCAGAACATCGTCACCTGGAACATACCACCGACGAAGGTGCCAAGGAGCGCCTTCGTCACCGGGTCCGGGACAATGAAGACGCCTGTGGAACCGACGATGAGGACAGTCAGGCCAAGCGTCAGCCCCATGATGCCGAACATGGTCCCGATGGTGACGATGAGCGACGGAATGGTCGTACGCGTGACAAGGTAGCCGTTCAGGAAACCGACGAGCAGCCCCACACCCAGCCCCGCCAGAATCCCGATGATCTCGGGCTGGTCGAAATGACCCGAGATAATGGCGACGGTGAGCGACGAGGCGGGGATCACGGAACCCACGGAAATGTCGAGTTCTCCGGCGATCATCAGAAGGCCGACAGGCAAGGCGATGATCCCGATTTCCGCGGCGGTGTTGAGCCAACTCGAAAAGCCGGGCGCGGCCATGAAGATCGGCCCACCCAGAATTGCGAAGAAAGTGAATACGATGAGCATTCCAAGGAGTGACCCTGCCTCCGGACGGCGCACGAGCCGCCCCAGTGCGTGACCCCTTGTCGATATTTTTGAGTCATCAGTCGGCATGTCGATGTCCATGGCTGGGCGTCTCGAGAGGACGGCAGTCGTTCCCGGGCAGGGCATAGGCGGCCACGCGAGAGGATCGCGCGACCGCCACTGTGTGCCGCGCCTAGCGGGTGCCCGCCTTCACGCCAGCAAGGGTGGCACCAACGTTGGAGCCGTCGATGATGCCCGGCCCGGTCAGGATCTCACGGGTTGGAACCGTCAGGCCGTAGTTCACGTAGCCATTGAGGATCGACACGGCGAGATAGCCCTGATGATAGCCCTGCTGATCGATCGCGCAGGCCTGAGTGCCCTGCTCGATGTTGTTCAGGATCGACTCGTCGAAGTTGATGCCACAGACCTGAACCTGCCCCGTCCTGCCTGCTTGAGCGACCCCGCTGACAGCCGAGTTCGCGTCGACGTTGCCTATGGTGAAGACCGCGTTGATGTCGGGGTTCTGCAGCAGATGCGCGCGCACCGCCTGGGCAACCGCAGTCGCCGAGCCGAACGACGTTGCGGGCAGCGGCAGCACGGAGCCTTGCCCGCCGACATTGGTCATGCCCTCGACGAAACCATTGCAGAAAGCCTCGATATTTGCCGCGCCGGGCAGCGTGTTTATGCAGACGCCATTGAGGTTACCGGCATTGCCGAGGTATTCGCCGCCCGCAACGCCACCCTTGTAGTCATTCGAGCCAACGTAATTCATCGCGCCGAGCTGATCGGCGGCCTCGATGCCACCGGCGTTGTAGATCACCAGCGGAATTCCCGCCGCGACCACTGCGTCGAAAGCGGGGTTCATGGCTTCCGGAACCCAGTTCGGGCCAACGACGGCATCCGCTCCCTGATCGATCGCCTGACGGATCAGTTCGGCGGCATCAACGCCAAGGTTGTCGTAGTTCTGCGGACCGAGCCAGGTAACGGAGCCACCCTGTGCCTCGACGACAAGGCCCGCATCCTCTGCGCCCTTCTTGACGATCGACCAGAACGGATCGTCGGGCTTGCCGCCAACGACGAAGATATTCGCACCGTCCGCATATGCAGCTGACGCTCCGATCGCGAGCACTGCGCTCGCCACAAGATACCTTTTGAGTTTCATGGTGTTCTCCTCCCTGTTTGAAGCCGTCTGCGACGACCTCTTCTAGTTCTGCGTGGATGGCTGGACGCCGCGGCTCCTCCCCGTTTCATCCGACCTCATTCTGCGAGCGTTACCGTCGCGTTCTTGCTTTTCATGCGCTCCTTCTTCCGACGGAACCTCTCCTTCATCCGCTCCTCGGCCGCTTTCGAGCCGTCGTGCCAGTAGCCGAACCACTTATCGAGCGGGACGAGACCGTCGGCCCCGTAGTTCACCTCGAAATACTTGTGGTGCAGGTAGTGAGCGTAGGCATGGCTATCGAGCGACCGCTCGTCGGTCATTTCCAGCCTGTCGAAACCGATGTGCCCGTTGATCGCGCCATAGCCCACTGAATGGCTGTTGAACATCATCAGGACCGGGTTCGACGGAATGACGAGGTGCCAGAAGATCTCGCCGAAATAGAGCAGGTGCTCGACAGGGTGCATCGACAGCGACGACCAGGGGCTCGGGTTGATCGAGTTGTGGTGCACCGAGTGGACCCATCTGTAGAGCTTCGGCGTGTGGATGAGCCGATGGATGAAGAAAAAATGGATCTCGTGGATCGCAGGGACCAGAAGCGTCAGCACCGCCAGCCAAATCCAGTTGTCCTGCCAATCGACCCATCCGAAGACATGAATGCCGTTGGCGAAGCACCACAACATGATGACCTCGAAGGCCGTCCAGATCGGAATGCCGACAAAGAAGCTGCGCAGGAAATTGTCGAGGTTCTGGCTCTTGAACCAGAACACGTCAGACGGGTTCTCGGAGGGAAACCTCGCGTTGTACTTGAAGCGCGTTCCCTGTCTCCGCCGGACGTAAAAGAAGAATTCGATTGCGCCGTACATCAGGAAGATGCCCGCCGCGTTGGCTGCCAGGAGGTAAAGCGCCCAATCCCACGACAAGGTTTTCATGGTCTCGATGTCCGGGATGACGAAAACCCAGTAGAGCAGCGCCGTCGCCATGTGAAAGGCATTCCAAGGCCAGATGTAGTCGATCAGGAAAAGCCCCATGCGGCTCCAGTTTCCGGTCCAGAACGGTGCAATCTCAAGGGGTTTGTCGGGCGTCCAGTTGCCGCGCTTGTCGCGAGTGCCATACTTCAGATCGTCCATTGCATGTCCCTCCCGGCCAGCAAAGACGGGCGCGTCGCAAAACCGCCCACAAGATGAGTGTTGACGTGACAGTTTGATCCATATCAAATCAAGACTGGATGAAATTCCATGTGTATTTCATGCCATAATAAGCCAAAAAAATTTTCCAATGAGATGAAATGAGATGATTTCGCACCCATGAAGCGCCCAACCATCCCGGATCTGGCAGAGGCGGCAGGTGTCTCTGTGTCAACGGTCAACCGCGTCCTGAACCGGCCCGACTCAGTGCGCCTGTCTACGCGCGAGCGCGTTCTGCGCGCGGCTGAAGACATCGGGTTCTACGGGCTTGGCACGATCGAGCATTCGGTCCGCAAGGGTCGTGAGACTCACCGACTGGGTGTGCTCCTGCAACAGTCCGGACGCACCTTCTACCGCAATCTGGGCGAAATCATTGAGAGAACGGCCCGCCAGTATCCCGATTGCGAGGTGGAACTCACGCTCGAATACCTTGATGACCTTTCCCCCGACCGGGTGGCGGAACGCCTTATCGCTCTGGGTGCATCGTGCGAAGCGGTAGCTCTTGTCGCGGCCCAGCATCCGATGGTGGCCAACGCGATCGATATTGTAATGGCAAACGGCGTTCCTGTCGCGGGGCTTATCGCGCCCCTGTCCGCAAGCGGGAACGTCAGTTTCGTGGGGCTCGACAACTGGAAGGTCGGCCGCACTGCCGCCTGGGCGTTTGACAGGATGGTAAGGGAACCGGGCAAGGTCGGAATTCTAGTCGGGAACCCTCGCTACCGTAACCAGGAGATGAACGAGAGCGGCTTCCGCTCCTATTTCCGCGAGCACAACCAAGACTTCACGCTCCTTGAACCGCTCGCGACCTACGAATCCGCCGCGGTGGGCCGCGAACTTGTCGAAAAGCTGCTGACCGAGCACCCGGACCTTTGCGGACTCTTCATTTCAGGTGGCGGAATCAGCGGCGCACTGGCTGCCCTGCGCGCAATGCCGAGGCGCAAGGACTTCGTGGCAGTGGGGTACGAACTTTTCGATGTCACCCGATCCGCCCTGATCGACGGGATCCTCACGATGGTAATTTCGCACCCGATGGAAACCTTGGCTCGCGAAACCATCGCGACCATGATCAGGGCAAAGAAGACCGGACCGGCGGCCGGCGCGCAGCGAGTTGCTCTTGGCTTCGAAATCCACACCTCGGAGAGTTTCTAGTACTTGATGGGCTTGGCGACGCCAAACAGATCACTTCGTGTCTCCGCCAGCAGCGGTCAGACGGCGATGTTCTCGGGCGATCCCCAGGCAATGATCAACATCATGCACCACTCGGGTTGGTGATCGCCACCCAAACCCGGTTTACGCAGTGTTTTCCATTTGAAAGAAATCAAAGGAAAGCACCCATTCAATAAGATCCATCATTTTTCCATTTACACGACCAGACAATTATGAGCAATTACCTTCAGCTAACATAATGATATTTATGTGCTGCATTTATTTGCTGGCTCAACTAGCTCATTGAAATTGATAGGGAGCCTTCTTTGTAGCGTCGAATAAGCACAAACCGTCGTTAGCAAGGGCGCTCCCGGACTTACCTCATGATTCGTCGTCACGTCTTGGAAACTAGGCTGCCAGCCTCCGATCGGCGGCTGAGCTCTGCGCAAACAGTCCGCATCGCCGGCCTCAGCGCATCAAGTGACGGCCGAACATAGCGCTGTCCGGTGATCGAGAGTGGGGTGTGATTGAGCAAGCGACCAACGATCTCCTCGAGGACACCCGCCTCCATCGCGACCGT
>Ga0102929_1000341_pt1 | contig 27147 bp, 20 predicted proteins | sample SalPonR1_B_D2_MG_FD_78510 | JGI IMG/M metagenome (GOLD analysis project Ga0102929, IMG submission 78510) | Salt pond soil microbial communities from South San Francisco under conditions of wetland restoration - Salt Pond MetaG R1_B_D2_MG | ecosystem: Environmental > Aquatic > Marine > Intertidal... | reverse complement strand
AATTGGTTATGTTAATTGGGCTGGAACAGTTGCAGAGACTAATGTTGTTAAAGCAATACTTGAAAATAAATTAGATTTAGATGTTCAAACTAAAATGGTTGGTGCAGGACCGGTTTATGCTGCCTTAGCTGAAGGAGATATTGACTTTTTTCTTGGAGGATGGCTTCCTATGACTCATAAAAGTTATGTAGATAAATATGAGAATGAAATAATAAAAACAGGTGTAAACTACCTGGGAGCAAGAATTGGATTAGTTGTTCCTGATTATGTTGATATTGATTCAATAAAAGAACTTAAAGAAAATAAAGAAAAATTTGATGGTGAAATTATAGGTATAGATCCTGGTGCAGGTGTTATGAAAGCAACTAGAGAAGCTTTAGATCATTATGGACTTGATAACTTTAAATTAGTTAGTAGTAGTGGACCAGCTATGGTTGGATCACTTAAAAAAGCTATTCAAAATGAAGAATGGGTAGTAGTAACAGGCTGGAAGCCACATTATAAATTTGCACGTTTTGATCTTAAATTTTTAAATGATCCTGATAAAATATATGGAGAAACTGAAAATGTATATACTCTTCACAACCCTAAATTAGCACAAGAAAACCCCAAAATTGTAACCTTCTTACATGATTTCAGAATGGACAGTAGTCAATTAGGTGAAGTTATGGGCTGGATTGCAGAAGGTATGGACCCTGAAAAAGCTGGAGAAAAATGGGTTAATGAAAATCCTGAAATAGTAAATGATTGGTTAACAGCTTCATCTGTTTCTGAGTAAATTTATTACTTAAGACCCGGTTTATTATTAAAATAAATCCGGGTCTTTTTATTAATTATAGTTGTTTTTTAGTTTAATCTCTTTTTCATATCTTTTAAAAGCTAATTCAATTAAATGATTAATTAAATCTGAATAACCTATACCACTTATTTCCCATAATTTTGGATACATACTTATTTTAGTAAATCCAGGAATAGTATTGATTTCATTAACAATTATCTCTCCATCTTCTTTTAAGAAACAATCTACTCTAGCCATTCCTTCAGTTAATAGAGTTTTATAAACTTTTAAAGAAATTTCCTTAATCTTTTTTGTTAATTCATCAGATAATTCTGCTGGAAAAGATAAAACTGCCCCCTGGTCATTAATATATTTAGCTTCATAAGAATAAAAATCGTCCTGAGGTATTATTTCACCAGGTAAGGAAGCTTTGATTTTTTCATTACCAAGAACAGAACATTCAATTTCTCTGCCCTTTATAAATTCCTCAACAATTACTTTATTATCAAATTTCAAAGCATAATCAATTGCATTTGTCAGTTCTTCTTTTTTTATTACTTTCTTTACACCTACTGAAGAACCTAAATTGGCTGGTTTTACAAAAAGAGGCAAACCCAGTTTATTAATTAAATTATTTGCTTCATAATTTTTATTATTTTTTATAACCTGATAATCAGCAATATTAATATTTTCTTCACTTAATAATCGTTTCATCACCCCTTTATCCATAGCTATTGCTGAAGCTAAAACTCCAGCTCCTACAAAAGGAGTATCAATATTTTTTATAAGTCCCTGTATTGTACCATCTTCACCATATGGGCCATGTAAAACAGGAAAAATAACATCTATTTTTTTTATAAATTTATTTTTCTCTAAATTATAAAATTGCTTATCATTATTGCCAGGTATTATAGCTAATTTTTCAAAATAATTTTCTTTTTTATCTGGATCAGTTAAACTCTTTAAATCTTTTTTATTATACAAATACCATTTTCCTTTATGATCTATCCCAATGACAATAACTTCATACTTTTCTTTATTTATTGCCTTATATATATTATTTGCTGAATCTACTGAAACTTCATGTTCAGCTGATCTTCCTCCAAATAATATTGCCAGCCTTTTCTTTGTCACCTTAATCACCTCGATTGTTTTCATGTAATTCAACTATATCTCCGTCTTCAAGTAAATAGTCTTTTGCTACTGATTGACCATCAAAACGAGCAGAACCCCATACTCTAGCTTTCTTTAAATTTTTTGCAATATCTCTATGTATTTTTTGAGCAAAATCATATACTGTAGCTCCTTTTTTGAGTGTAAAAGGTTTTTCAAGATCAGGATCTTTACCTGGAGCTTTAGTATATATTCTAATTATATTTAATTTATTAAATAACATTTCCTTAAATTTATCTAAATTATCTCCTTTTTCTGCTGATAATGGCAAAATTTCATCTATCCCTGGCATTAGTTCATTAATAATTTTCAGATTTTCTTTACTACCTTCAACATCAGATTTAGTAGCCAGTATATGATATTTTTCTGAACTAAAGGCTCTAACTCCCTCAGGTACATCATCTCTTATAATCCGTCTTTCTTTAAAAAGTTCAAGTAAATCCTGTAATTGATCAATACATTTATCACTACTTAAATCTATTACCAAAAGAAGTAATTCTGCATTTAATATAGTTGTCATAAATGGTCCTGGAATTCCATCTCTTGTAAGTGGAGGTGTATCCACTAACTGTATTTTTATATCTTCATAAGGCATCATAGCTGGTTCAGGAAGGTTAGTAGTAAAAGGATAATTAGCTACTTTTACTTTAGCATTAGTTAGTGATTTAATAATAGATGATTTTCCTGTATTAGGAAATCCCAGCAATACTGCCTGGCCTGCTCCCTGTTTTTCAATTAAATAAGGATCATCCTGTACATTACCACCTTTACTTTCATCCTGTTTTTTTATTTGTGATAATTTTTTACGAAGATTGGCCTGTAATTTATCTGTTCCTTTATGTTTGGGGATAACCGCCAGCATTTCTTCTAAAGCAGCAATTTTTTCTTCTTTAGTTTTAGCTTTTTTAAAAGCCTCTTCTGCTTCATAATATTGAGGGGTTAAATTTGCAGGCATTTTATTCACCTCACTTTTAAAGATAAATATTTAATTTAAATTTAATTCCATTTTCAAATTAGCAGTCTCATATTTGTTCTTATTCAAATTTATTTCTTTAAAGCCATATTTTTTATATAAATGGTAGGCTTTATCTAATTTAGTATTACTATATAGTAATATTTTTTTAGCTTCTTCTTTTTTAGCCATTTCTATGGCCTTTTCAATTAAAACTTTTGCAATACCATTATTTTGATATTTTTTTGTAACAGCTAATTTTGCAAGTTCAAAAACTTTATTCTCATCAGGAATTAAAGAAACAGTTCCAATGATTTGTTTTTCATATTCGGCCAGAAATATATATCCACCTTTATTTAAAATGAATTTATCAGGATTATTTAATATTAATTCATCCTCATGTTCATATAAATTATACTTATTAAGCCATTCCATAGCCAATTCCTTATATTTTTTCTTATATTCATCTTTATATTCAATTATTTTTACTTCACTTTTATCTATTTTCATTTTAATCTCCCTTAATTAAAAGTAGAATATCTATAATTTTTAAAACCTTCTCCTAAAACTTCATGGGCATTATTTAAAATAACGAAAGCTTTATCATCTACATTAAAAATTAAATTTTTCAATTTGGTTATTTCTGCTCGAGAAATTGTAATCAAAAGTACATTCTTCTTTTTACCACTATAAGCACCATAACCTTTTAAACCTGTTACTCCTCGTCCTAATTCTCTCATTATTTCATTTGCAATTTCATCTGAATGGTTTGATACAATAATTACTGATTTTGTGTAATCCAGACCTTCCTGGACAAAATCTATTATTTTTGATTGAACAAATATTGCAATCATAGCATAAAGAGCAAGTTCAGCATTAAATACTATACCAGCCATTGTTATCACAAAAGCATCAATAATAAGTAAACCTTTTCCCATACTTATACTCGGAAAATATCTATTTAAAATTGCAGCAATTAAATCAGTACCACCGGTAGTACCTCCAAATCTAAAAACAATTCCCAAACCAAGTCCAGCAAGTGCACCACCATAAATAGTTGCTAAAAAATAATTCTCAGTAATAACTGGATTTAGTTTTGATAATAATTCTATTAAAACAGATAGGGATAATATTCCCCATAGAGTTTTTAAACCTACTTTTTTACCTAAAATTTTGAGTGCAATTAAAAATAAAGGAATATTAATTGATAATACTAAAATACCCACTCTTATATTAAATAAGTAATGTAAAACTGTCGCAATACCTGTTACTCCTCCTGGAGCAATTTTATTTGGAACAAAGAATATTACTAAACCAAGAGCAATCAAAAATGATCCAACTAAAATTCCAGTAGATTTTATAAAAAAGTTTTTAAAATCAAAATCCATTAAATCACCTCCATTATACATGCTATTATTCTAACATAAGAATTCATTTATTTAAAGACTTTCAAAAATTAAAGCTGCCCAATTATGGGCAGCTTTAGTAATTTATAAATATTTTTTAGAAAACTTTTTATATTAATTATTTTTTACTTTGTTTAATACTTCATCAATGTCAGGTAGTTGCCCTATTTCATATTCTTTTGCCCAGATTACATTTCTAGATTCATCCAGAAGAATATTTACTCTCCCAGAAAATCCTAGTTTTTCAATGAATATATCTAATTCTTTTGAAAATTCACCATGAGGCCAAAAATCAGATAAAATATCTAACTTTTCCAATCCCATATCTTCTGCCCAGGCTTTTTTACTTGGTTGAGGGTCTACACTTAAACCTAGAGGAATAGTATTGTTTTCTTTAAATACCTCATAATTTTTTTCAAGTGCTTTCATCTGTTTAGTACATACACTTGTCCAGGCCAATGGGTGGAAAGATAACAATACTTTTTTACCTTCATAGTCAGATAAACTTACTTCTTCATCATTTTGATTTTTCAAAGTAAACTCTTTTACTTTATCATTTTTACTAATTGTCATTTTTATCACTCCTTTTAAATATTATAAAAATATCTATACATTTTTTTCTTTTCTATTTTAATCTTAACAAATAACTTTTCTAATTTCTGTTAAACATTATATAATTTTTGCTATTTTTTTAAATCATTTTCTGTTATTATCTCTATTCCATTTTTATTTAATAACTCAGCTGTAATTCCATTACCTTTAATTAATGTATTTGAAAAATTTCCATCATATATTTTACCAAAACCACAAGAGGGACTTCTAGATTTCATAATAGCTTTTTTAGCTCCAATTGATTTTGCTATTTTCAGAGTTTTTTCTGCTCCTCTTTTAAATTTTTGAGTTTGATCTTTTCCCTCTTTATTTATTACTCTTCTTTTATTAGAAAAACTTTTAATTTCACAGGGAATTCTAGGAATATCCATACCTCCTAAAACTTCTGGACATACAGGAACCACCTTACCTTCTTTAAATATTTCATAGATTTTTTTATTTTTATTATTTCCACCATTATATTTACAATTTACCCCTACCAAACAGGCACTGATAATTAACATTATAATCACTCCATTGATAGATTAAAATTTATATATAAGTATATACTGATAAAGATTTCGGTATAATTTTAATATCTAGTGGATAATCAGGACCTCTTTCTCCGTCTAAATCTGTATGATCTTCTAAAGATTTTTTTAAGGGGATAACTTCCAACCTGCTGGTTTTTAAATATATAATATTTTTATTGTCTAAGTTTTTATTTATAAACAAATCAATTAAAGAATTAGTCATTTCATATAAATTAGTATACTTAATTGCTATTAATTCAAACAACCCATCATCAAGACTATTTTGAGGATTAATATTTTTATATCCTCCGGCCCGACTACTATTCATTAATAAAAACATAAAAATATTTTCTGTAAATTCTTTATCATCTGTAATAATTTTTAAAGGTAGAGATTTAAACCCTGGGAATTCCTGAATACCTTTTAAATAATAGGCTACTTTACCTAATTTATTTTTCAATTTTGCATCAGTTTTATGGGGTATTGTTGTTATAAAGCCTCCAGAACAAACATTTATAAAATATTCGTCATTAACTTTTCCAACATCAATTTTTTTTATTTTTTTATTATTTATTAGTTCAAATAAACTATTAAAATTATTACGAAGATTTAAAGTAGCAGCAAAATCATTAATAGTACCAGTAGGAAGAATAGCCAGGGGAATTTTAATATTATTTTTTAACATAGCATTTGCTACACTATGTACTGTTCCATCTCCTCCAGCAACAATAATTGTATCATACTCCTCTTCTTTTATTTTTGAAAATTTTTTCATAAGGTCAAAATTAATTAATCTATTTATATCTATATCATATTCAGGTTGAAACTCATTTAAAAAATTATCAATTTTATTTGAAAAATTTCCTGGTCCAGATTTAGGATTATATAATAATTTTATTTTATTCATTTTTACCTCCAAAATTAAACAATTATTATTTGTTATTTACTATTTGTCTTAATATATTATTTAAGCAAAAACAACCATTTTCCTTTTTATTATTTTTATTTAGTAGTAATTATGAATTTTTCCTTTATCAAATAAAATTATTAATATTATAATGAAGGAAAATAGAAACTTATATATAATTATTACATAAGTCAAGATTTATTTATAATATTTTTAAATGAAAGGAGATGATATATATAAAAGAAAATATTAACTTTTATTCATAATAATATCTTCAAGTAGTATTTAGTAGTTTTTTTTAAGAATGAGAATAAGATATTTAAAGTAGTTAGTATGTATAATAAAAAATTACAAAAAAGAAGGGAGAATCTAGTATGCAACGAGATCAATGGGGAAATCGAGCAGCGTTTATACTTGCTGCAGTTGGTTCAGCAGCAGGTCTGGGAAATGCGTGGCGTTTTCCATATGTAGTATTTAAAAATGGTGGTGGTGCATACCTCATTCCATATTTTGTAGCACTTCTAACAGCAGGTATTCCACTAATCATTATGGAGTTTGCCTTAGGTCAAAAACATCAACAGGGTGCTCCAGGATCATTAGCAAAAATTAAAGATAAATTCGAATTTTTTGGTTGGTGGCCTGTAATCTCAGCTTTTGTCATAGTTAGTTATTATGCAGGAGTAATGGGCTGGGCCTGGAATTATGTTGCTGATGCATTTACTGGTGCCTGGATTGGTGCTAATACCCAGGATTATTTTTATAATAATGTCCTAAAAATATCTTCTGGGCCGAGTGAACTCGGAGGTTTTAGTTTTTCAGTTCTTGTAGGAGTTGTATTAACCTGGATTTTAATTTATTTCATATTGAGAAATGGAACTGAAAGTGTTGGGAAGGTAGTCTGGTTTACAGTACTTTCACCAATTGTTCTATTATTAATTTTAATATTTAGATCAGTTACTTTACCTGGTGCTATTGCTGGTATAAATTATTACTTACAACCAGACTTTTCAGTTTTAACTAATTTTAGGGTCTGGATTGATGCCTATTCTCAGGTATTTTTCACACTCAGTCTTGGGATGGGAATTATGATTGCTTATGCCAGTTATATGCCCGAAGACTCTGATATTATTAATAATGCTCTTATTACTGTTTTTGCTAACTCAGGTGTAAGTTTTATGTCTGGCTTTGCTATATTTGGAACCTTAGGCTATATGGCTCAAAATCAGGGAGTTCCAATTGATGAAGTCGCTACTGCAGGAGTTGGTTTAGCATTTGTAACTTATCCTAATGCTATAAACATGTTACCAGGAGGACCGATAGTGGTTGGATTTTTTGGAATTGTTTTCTTTGTAACTCTTTTAACTCTTGGTATTGATTCTGCTTTCTCTTTAGTTGAATCTAATGTAGCTGGTTTTTCTGATAAATTTAACTGGGAAAAAAGAAAAATTACTTTAACAGTAATATCATTACTATTTATTGCCGGTTTAGTATTCTCAACTAAAGCTGGCCTATATTGGCTTGATATTGTAGACCATTATATTAATAATTATGGACTGATTGTTGGAGGTATATTAGAAACAATAGCAGTTGGATGGTACTATAAACCAGATAAACTTAGAAATTATTTCAATCCAATTTCAGAATACAAATTTGGTAGCTGGTGGAATATAATGATCAAATTTGTAGTACCAATTGTTTTGATTTTCCTACTTATTAGAAACCTTATCGCTGATATCAACACCCCATATGGTGGTTATAGTATGGGACCTCAATGGATTGGTGGTTGGGGTATGATTATTGGTGTTGGTGTAGTTAGTTATTTCTTAAGTCAAACAACCAGTACAAAATTGGATGCAAATGACATATCAGACAAGAATATAGGAGGCGAGTAATATGTCTACTTCTGCAATAATTATGCTCATTTTCGCTGTTACCGTTATTTATGGCGGTTTATTTGTAACCATTAGAAAGGCTTTAAAATCTTCATCAAAAAAGCCAAAAGATAATAATAGTTAAATGAATTATTTAAAGCCTGGAATGTAAAAATTCCAGGCTTTTTTTATTTGTACAATATTAAATTTGATATTGTATGATGCATTTTTTAACTAAAGTACTAATGCATAATAAACTAATAAATAATGTAAAATAGCACCTATTAAAATAAAGATATGAAAAATCTCATGAAAACCAAAATTTATTTTAAACTGTGGTTTTTTTATAATATAAAATACAGCCCCAATAGTATAAGCCAGTCCTCCTCCAAACATGAATATTAATGACATATCAGACATAGTGGAAATAAATTCTTTTATTGGAACAATTCCCATCCAGCCCATTAACAAATATATTACAGTATATAGATAACGGGGAGCATTTAAATAAAAAAATTTAAAAAATAATCCTCCTACAACCAGTGACCATTGAATGATAATAATACTCCATTTCCAGTACCCAGATAAATATACATAGGTTATTGGAGTATAGGTTCCGGCAATCATTATAAATATTGCAATATGATCCAGTTTTCGCCAAAGTGAAATTTCATCATCTTCTTTTTTATTGGCATGATATAAAGAACTGGCCAAAAATAAGAGCATAGTTGATGCACCATAAATTATAGAAACAATATTTAATCTTAAAGTTTTAGTTTTATATATTAAATAAATTGTTCCAATTAAAAATAATAAAAACCCAATAAAATGAGTATAAAAAGAAATATTTTCAGATTTCTTTATTATAATCACCTCTTCCTGTAAATATTTTTCCATTATTTTATCTCTGCAAATTTAGTTTTGATATTATAATTATTCATATTATTTTTATTCAATTTTTCATTAATTATTTTTTTGTATTTTTCTAGTTGCTCCTCTTCTTTTACAACCCCAGTTTTATAATCAATAATTAATATCTTTTTATTATTTTGGTCAACTAATAATCTATCTATTCTATATTCTTTATTTTTACTACTTAACTTATATTCATTAAATACTTCCCATTTCTCAGAAAAAATATTGGTGTTATTTTTTACAAAATTTTCTCCTCTCCTAATAACTTCCTGGATTTTTTTAGGACCAAGTATATTCCCGAATCTACCTTTTACTATTTTTTTAGCATAGCTAATCTCTTCATTATCCCCATATTTTATATGTTCTAAAAAATAATGTATAGCCAATCCAACAGTTTTATTCTCTTCTATCTGAATTCCACAATTATTTAAATTATTATTACTTAAAGCTTCTGATTCTTCTCTTTCTTTAATAATTTTAAAATAATCATTCAGTTTTTCTAATTTTCTACTAAGTTCTTTACTCTTATTTTTTTTATTTAACTGATTTTTGACTTTTTCATCAAATGTTAGTTGACCAAATTTTTTACCATATATTAAATCATTTAGAGAATGTGATTTAGTTGCTTTTAGTAAAGCCTTTTCATAAAAACCATAATTATCATTATCAGCCCAAATTAAACTATTGGAATTGACCTTTAAACCTCTAGGACCTTCTATATATAAAAATAAATTATTTTTAGCCCTTGTTAAAGCAACATATAGATTATTAATTTCTTCCATAAGGGATTTTTGCTCTTCTTTTTCTGCAAAATCAAAGTTTAGATATTCAAAGTATTTTTTATAATTACTATTTGTTAATAAATAATCTTTAATTTTCTCATATTTATCATCAAAATCAACATAAAGATTTAAATTACCAGCATTACCTCCTCTGTTACCTCCAGGAGACCAGTAATAAAAAACAGTATCAAATGAAAGCCCTTTCGCTTTGTGAATAGTCATTAGTTTTACTGAATTATTTTCTTTTACTTCAACCTGATTTAAAGTATCACTATCTTTATTCTCCTCAATAAAATCAATAAATTCTTCCAAAGAGCTATATTTATTCATTAAAGAATAGAATTTATATATATTTTTAGAAATATCATTATTATCTTTATAAATTTCCACAAAATCTAAAATTTCAAATATTTTTTTTGATAATAAACTATAACTCATATCTTTTAAATTTATAACTTTTTCAATAATTTTTTCTAGATAAGTAAAATTTAAACTTTTTTTATTTTTTCTATCAACTTTTAAATAATCAGCTAATTCTGGATCAAAATCAAATTCTTTTTCTTTTTTTTCTAAATATTCTTCAATTAAATTTTTATTTTGCAAAATCATCTTCATTTCATGACTATTAATACCAATAATATCACTTCTTAAAAATCTTATTAAATTAAAATAGTCACCATAATTAAGATAAAGAAGAAGATAATAAAGTCCTTTTAAAGCTCTATGTTCTATTATACTATTTTTATTTTCATAAATATATGAGATATTCTTTTTATCAAGTTCATAGGCAATTTCATTTAAATCCTTAGAAGTTCTTGCTAATATTCCTATTTCCTGCCCATCGTTTAATTTTTTGCTTATTTTTTCGGAAATTTTTTCTTTAAGATTTGATTTTATATTTTTATTCATTTCTTTGTACTTCATTTGTTTTTCTTCACTCATTCTTTCAAAAGTTTTAGTATTTGTATTCTTTTTACATTTATCTCCCCCGAGTAAAACTTCAACATAACCTGAATTTTTTTCTTTTAAATAATCAACTCTATTATATTCCCAATCTTTTTCTATATTTAGAAAAAATTCATTAACAAAGTTTAAAACCTCTTTATGGCTTCTGTAACATATATTTAAAGATTCTGTCTTTCCACCAATAATCTCTTCAAGATTGGCAAAGAGTTCCTTCTCTCCACCCCTCCAGCCATAAATAGACTGTTTTTCATCACCAACTGTAATTAAATTTTTAGTATCTTGAATAAGTGGTAACAAAATTTTCCACTGGAGAACACTGGTATCCTGAAATTCATCGATAAATAAATTTTTCACTTCATTACCTAAGAGTTCATAAAAATAACTACTTACCTTATCTACTGATAAATCACTTTCATCTTTAATTAGAGATAAATCACTATTTTTAAAATATTTATAACTATAATTACTAATATCAGTATGGGTAAATTTCTTTTCTTTAAACTTAATTTCATCATAAATTTCAAAAATCCTTTGATAAAAATCAAATATATCTCTTTCATAAGGTATTATCTCTTTATTAAATATATAAGCTGCTAAATTATTTTTAAATATCTCATAATTTTTATTCATCATAAATCTGCTTTCTTTTACAGCTTTCCCTTTGACTTTATTCCCATGCCAGAAAGATTTGTTTAAAAATAAATCTTTATTTTTTATTATTTTAGTTAATTTATTTTCTTTATCTTTAGTATTTATATAATCCGGTATAAAATCTTTATAGTCTTTAATTAATAATTCATTTAAATCTCTTTCTTTTTCTTCTGCAATTTTTCTTAAATAATGTATTGTTTCATCCAATAGCCTTACTGGACTTTTATATTCCATTTTGTCTCTTTTTTCATTGTCTAATAAAATCAATTTCCATCTTTCATTAATTATATTTTTTATAAGCGAAAGATATTTATCTATTTTTCTATCAACAGTAGCATTTAAAAATCTTTCCATTTGATTATAATCATCTTTATTATCAATTATTCTTTTAAAAACCATTTCAATGATTTCATCATTTTCATTATCTTCAATGATCTCATAATTATAAATTCCTAAATAAGGAGCTACTGCTTTTTTAAAAATTTGGTTTATAAAACTATCTATAGTATATATATTTATTTGGTCTTTATTTATAATCATCCTTTTATATATGTTATTTAATTCTTCTATATTTAATTCGATATCAGGATATATATTTTTTAGATTTTTATAAACTTCACTTTTTCTTTTTTCTTTTATAAGTGATTCTAAATGTTCAAAAATTCTTTCTTTAATTTCTGCTGTAGCTTTTCTGGTAAAAGTCATGACAACAATTTCTTCAAAATTTTCACCTCTTAAAAGAGAATATACATATTCTAATGATAATCTATAAGTTTTTCCAGTTCCTGCACTGGCTTTAAGAGTCTTTATCATTTTAACACCACCCGACAAATATCATAATAAGGACAATTATTACATCTTGATTTATATATTCTACTATAATTTTTCTCTTCCATAAATTTTTCTAACTCTTCTTTAATATCTGCTTTAAATTTATTTTTATTTTTAAAACTAATATTGAATTTTTCTTCCATTACATTATAAATCATCTTTTTTATCTCTTTTGTTATATTTTCAGGAAAAAGCATCAATTCATAAAAATCAAGCTGTTCAGTTTCACTTCCACCTGTTTTGAAATCGATTATTATATTATTAGATTCATTTTTTACTAAAAGATCAACTCTACCATTTAAATAAAATTTACTAAATTCATTCTCATAAATAATATTCAATTCATTTACTAAATCCGATTTTTTTATCCATTCTCTATTCCCCAATTCAACAAAAATATCTTCAATTTTATTATTAGTCATTTTTTTAATTTCTTTTAAGAAAAAATGAGCTGATTCTTTAACTTTTTCAAACAAAACATTATTATAATATTTTTCAAAATAATTATTTATCTTTAAATCATATTTGTCCAAAATTTCTTCTGTAATATTATCTATATTTTTATTATATAATTCAAAATTATTCTTAAAATTTTCATTGATTTTTGCAAAGATTTCATGAACCAGACTACCAAAAATCATAACATTTAGTTGTTTTTCAACAGTAAAATCAGTTTTTTCTAAGCCAATTATATGTTCTAAAAAATACCTGTATTGACAGTCCTTAATTCTTTTTAAACGATAATAACTAAGAGAGGATAACTCTGAAAAATCAGTTTTTTCCATAGGTAAATTTTCATCTTTAAAATCTGCTGGAATATTCCTTTCTGCAAATTGATACAGACTTTCAGAATTATTTTTAAAAATTTGACCAATAATTTTACTAAAATTTTCATTATTAAACTCTGTTTCTTTTATTTCCAAATTATATTTCATAGCCAATTCTTCCATATAGGCACTTTCAGATATATTTTCTTCTAAATTATTTATACTAAAAACATAAGCTCTTTTACTACTAAATATATGTCTCATAAAATAGTATTTTTCTAAGATATTTTTATATTCAAATATATTTAATCCTAAATTTTCTTTTTGTTTTTCTGTAAGTATAAAATCATTTTCTTTTTGGCCTAAATTATCTGATGAAGCATTAAGAATAGATAAGTTTTCTCTACTTAATTCTGGTGCTGTTTCAAAAGAACTTATTTTGAATAATGTTTTATTTTTTTTATCAAATTCCTTCACTTCTTTATATCTAAGATAATTTAAGAAAAATTTAAAAAATCCTTTTCCCAAATTATTAAAATAATTTTTCCAGTTATCAATAATATTCATTCTTGAAAGAGCTTTTATTTCATGAATTGCAGAATAAAATACTTCATAATTGTTTTTAATAAATTCATCATTTAATTTTTTTAAATTTATATTATCCAAAAAACAAATAAACTCATCAAATGAGCTTATATTTTCCATATTTTTAATATCATCAAATATTTTTATACCTGAAACTAAACCTTCTTTTTTAAGCAAATTTTCAGTTAAATACACATAATTATTATTCTTTAAAAAAATTAATTTATCTTTATCTGATTTAGATATTTCATAATAGTTACTAAAAAATTCACTATTAATAGCTTTTAATACTTCCCCTACTTCCAGATGTAAACTACCTTTATTTCTATCAGCTGTATTTAATAAATTTCTTAAATATTCTAAATATCGATAAATTTTTGTTTCTGTAAAAGATCTATTTTTATCAACTTCAATTAATTTTTTATTTAGATATTTATTATAATTTTTAGAGTCAAAATCACAATCAAAAATATCAATCTTTTCTTTATAATTATCTTTATTAAATTTTAAAATAGTATTTATTAATTGTAATAACTCTTCTTTAACACTAAAAAGTTTAAGATCTGTTTTAATCTTTTCTGGAAGGGTTACATTCTTTAATTGTAATTCTTTTTCAGAAAAATCATCTTTATTTACCTGTAAATTTAATTCCACCGAATATTTCTTATCTTCCAGAAAATTAATTAATTCTTTTTCTTTAGTAGTAAAATTAAACTTATTAATAAAAACAATATTTGAATAATCACTTATAAAAAAATCAGTAAAATTTTCTTTGTTAAATACAGTATTTTGATCAACAAATCCTTTTTCCTCCATATAATTATTATACCTATCTCTTATATCAAAAAAAATATCAATTTTTTCTATTTGCCATTTTTTTAAATCAACATTTTTATTTATAAGTTTTCTTAAATCAGATAAATTTTTATCTGGATGATAGGATTTAATTTCACTAAAAAAATTATAGAATTTACTTGAAATTTCAATTACATCAAAATAATTATTTACCTGTAAAACCTTTTTTTCTCTATCAGTTAATAATTTATAAAAAATTGAAGTTAGTTTTTCTTCACGTATGATTATTTTTTGAGTTGTTGCTACTTTATTTTTAAATTCTTTTATACTAAAAAACATATTGCTTTTTTCCAAAAAATTATTATTTTGTTTTTTTTCACTTTTAAGTTTACTTTCAAAATTTGAAAAAACATAAATACTTGCTTTTTCTTTATCAGTAATTTTTTCTAAAAATGGGCAGCTGTAATCATAATAATTTATTTTCATAAAATCCTCCCAAAAATTTTAAAATTCACTTTCTTCTCGAATTCTATTTATAAAATATTTTACACGATTTATATAACTTAAAATTAATCTTTTTAATAAATCAAAACTAATAATTCTTAAAGCAATTTCTAGTAAAAACAATATTAAAGCAATTATAACTAAATAAGGCCAGATACTCTTTTGACCACTAATAACTAATGGACGATTAGCAAAAATATCTTCAGGACTTTCCAAAAAACTACCTCCAGTTTCTTTTACTAAACTTTCTATAGTCTTTTCTCCACTAACAGGAAGATATTCTGGTGAATAACTTAAAACATATGCTTCAGTTTTTTGTTGTAATTGTCCATTATTATCTTCAAAATAAAAATTAATTAAATAACTTCCTGGTCCAGGTATTGCAATCTCTTTTTCATAAAGTCCAGATCCAGTTTGTTCTAACTTAAAATTATTATTATAATCACCAGGGCCATTTATTATTCCATTCATTTCAAGATAATTAATATATTCTCCTTGATTATTAATAGCATTTACTTGAAATAATAATTTATTTTCTTTTTTTATTATCTGAGGAGAAATAAAATTGCTTTCTGAAGGTCTTTTTATCCATTTTAACATATCAGACCAAAACTTGTCATATTCTGACCAACCCAACCATTTTTCACTAAACTCCTGACCACTATCTCCACTAAAGGCAGCTACTCTCCCCAATCCATATCTCCAGATTGCTAAAAGAGGAAATTCATCTTCACTTACCATTAATACATCCGCTGTTTTTTGTTGAGAAGTAGCATTATATTTATTAATAGATGGAATATTATTTATATTAATTGTAGTTATTTCATTTAAATTAGGGTTTGCTTTAACTTGTGTCTCTTTATTAATGATTGCTGGATTAGTAATTCTTTTAGCTTCAGCAGCAAAAATTCCAGGTAATGAATTTACTGTATCAGCATAATAATATTTACCCTTACCTTTTTCAGCTAGTTCTTTCATCAAAATTTCATCTGCTTCTTTTCCAACTGCAACTGTGGTTAAAGTGATTTTATTTTCGTTTATTTTATTTAACATAATATCAAAATCAGCTGAGGTAGTCTTCCCATCAGAAATTAAAATAATATGTTTAATAGAACTATCATCATTTAAAAGCAAATCATAAGATTCTTGAAGTCCATTGTAAATATTGGTTCCACCATTAGCTTTAATCCTGGAAAATCTTTCAAATAGTAAATATTTATCATTAATTTTTTCTAAAGGTGATAAAACAGTTGCTGAATTATCAAATCCAACAACTCCTAATTTTTCATCTTTAACTAAAAAGTCAATAACTCCAATTGTAGCTTCTTTAGCCAGATCAAGTTTTGTTAAGTTTCCGGCAGGATTTTGAATTTCTTTCATGCTATCTGATTTATCAAGAGCTATTACAATTGAAATACTGGGAAAATAAACTTCACTTTTAACTTCAGAGCTCAAAGGAGAAATTGTCTCTAAAGGACTATTTGCATAATTACCTGCTCCATAACTATTATCTCCTCCAAGAAATAATAATCCTCCTCCACTATCACTAACATAAGAAATTAAATTTTTCATTTGTCTCAAATTAAGATTTTCTGCAGAAACATTTTCCATAATTACTGCATCATATTTTTCCAGTTCATTTAAATTATATGAAAAAAAACGTGATTCGATTTGATCAATATTAAAATCATTTTGATTTAATGAATTAATGAATTTATTATGAGTTTCTCTTTCATTATTTAAAAGTAATATATTACTTTCTCCTCTTACAAAGATAAATTCCTCTAAAATATTATTCATCTTATAAAAGTCTTTATCTGCTTCTAACTCAACCCGTAGATTATGATATCCGCCCTGAGAAAAGTTAAGTGTAAAGCTATATTTATTATTTCCCTTTTTTAATTCTTTGTTTTTTTCATAAATCAAATTGTCATTATGATAAATTCTTAAGATACCAGCTTGGTTTATATTACTATTTATATAAGCTTTCAACTCAAAACTTGTATCAGGATTTATTTTTTTAGGAAGAATTAAATTTTCAACATAAACTTCCGGAGTTTCTTTTCTTTCTATATTATAAGTATATATTGAAATATCATTTTGTTGATAGTCATTTATAATTGATTCAGCCTCACCTATATTTTCTTCGCCATCACTTAATAGAATTACTTTTGACTTTTTTTCTGAAGATAATAAACTTAAAGCCTTTTTTAAAACAGATTCAATATTGGTAAAATTACTATTTAGTTGGGTTTGAAAAGAATTAAAATCATCTTCATCAACAAAATTTTTCTCCATTTTTTGTTCTTCTGCAAATGAAATTACTCCATACTTATCTTCTTCCTTTTTTTTCAGTAATGAGTTTTTAATAAATTCTAAATTATCTACATTATATTTTCTCATACTAATTGATCTATCAGCTAAAAAAACAACACTCTGTTTTCTGGTATAAGTATTTATAATAGGTTGGGATAAAGCTAAAATTAAAAATAATACTAAAAAAATACGTAAAATCATTATTGCTATTTTCTTTTTTGATAATATTGACTGACGTTCTTCTCTGAATTTCAAATAAATTAATGGTATTATGGGAAGTAGTATTAGTAAATATAAATAATTTGCGGCATTGAATTCAATCATTTCAATCATTAATTACTCCCCCTTTTAACCCCTATAATCCACTCTATAAAAAGTAAAACTAACGCAATTAATAGAAGATAAGGCCATAAATTAATATAACTTACTATATTATCTCTTTGATTTTCATTATTTTCATTATTATTTACTTCTTTGCTTAAACTACTATTTAATTTTGATTCTTTATCAGAAAGCAGATTAGCTGAAAAAAAATCTTTTGAACCATTATCTAATTCAATTTCATAAATTCCTTCAGTTTCTGTATTTCTAATATAATAATATTGATTAAATTTCTCATAATCAATATTATTACCATTGGGATCAATGACTTTACTAATTAATTTGTTTTCAAAAGGAATATATTTAAATACTTCCCCAGTTTTAATTTTTGTATAATTAGAATTCATAAAATCAGGTCGTATCCATTTAATTAAATTTGCCATAAAAATTGGAAAAGAACTCTGTAATAATAAGTTAGAATTATTTAAACTAAAAGCTATCTCTAATTTTTTGTAATTTTCTTCATCTACTAAAGACATCAAGGGACCCTTTTCACTTTTTAATACTATTTTACTGCCTGGTGAAATAAAATCATAATTTGGATTTTTAATTTGTAGTTCAGCAAAGTTTACAAATCTAAATATTGGATGATCTTTTTCCCAATTCATTATATCTATAACCTGATTATCATTACTCTCATTATCAGACTTAATAATAATTGAATTTTGTTTGAAATTTTCTGGTGGATTAACTTCATTAAAAATATAAAGATCATAATAATCATCAGATAAATTATTAACTTTAACAAATCTTACCCCAGGAATTACTAAAAACACTCTTTCCAAAAAATAATTTTCTTTACCAATAAATGCAACCAAAAATCTATCATTATCTTCATCTCCAAGATGAAATTTGATTTGATTATCAACCATAAATTGATCTTTATTATTTAAAGTAATCTGAAACAAATTTTTTTCTTCTGATCTTAGTTCATATTCTTTTCTAAATTTATCTCCACTATTTATTATAAAACGATCTTTTAATATAATCATTCTTTCTTTTTTTACTTCTAATTCAACTTCCTTATTTTCGTCACTAAAATTAGAAATCTCTAAAAAAGTGCTATATTGACCAGCTAAACCCCTCTTTTCTTGAATAGAAAAATTAGTAATACCAATATTGTCAACATTATTTCCAAATTTGATAAAATTAAAATTAGCTTGATTAACAATATTTATATATTCTTCTTCCTCTAAATTGAAAGCTCCATCACTATAAAAATAAATTTCTTCATTATTATTATTTAGCATTTTTATTAATTGAAAAGTTCTTTCAACATCTAAAGGTTCTGTACTTGATTCCATATTATTTATATAATTAATTATCTCATCATTATTTTCACTAAAATTATATATTACTTCCGGACTACTATCTGCTTCAATTAAAGAAATTTTAGTATTCGTAGATAAATTATTTATTTGTTTTAAAATATCTTTTTTTAAATTACTGAATCTATCATTTTCAAGATCAGTACTTTGAAGACTGGCTGATCTATCAATAATAAATATTAATCTTTCAACTTCTTTAACATTTTTAGTCAAAACAGGTCTTAATAAAGCAAAAATTAATAGTAAAATAATAAATAATTGTAAATAAAACAAAAGGTCTCTTTCAAATTGAAATTTAATACTAAAAGATCTACTATCAGTTTCTAAACTATTCCAAAAAAGCAGAGAAGAAACTTTTCTTTTTTCCTTCCCTCCCTGTAAAAAATAAAATAATATTAATAAGATAGGAGCAAATATAAAACTAAAGGCAATAGGGTTTAATATTTCCAATTTAATCATCCTTACTTTTTACTGAATTCTATATCTTAAAATCGAAAGTAAAATATCCATTATATTCTCCTCTAAATTTATATTCAAATAATTTATTTGATATCTCTTTGCATAATTTTCAATTTGTTTATAAAAATCATGTTTAATTAAGTTATATTCTTGTATTGTGTCTTCATCTATTATAATATCTCTTGTTTTATTAGTTTCTATATCTTTTAGAACAAATTGTCCCTGCTCTGGTATTACTTCTTTATTATTAATATTTAAAAGAAAGACTTTCCATCCTCTACTTTTTATTATTTTAATTGCTTCCAGAAAATCATCATCTAAAAAATCCGATATTATAAATATTAATCCTGCTCTTTTTTCTTTTTTTATAAATATATTAGCAATTTTCTTTATATCTGTTTTGCCTTCACTTCTTACTTTCTCTAAAAAATTAAATAAATATTTTATTTTTGTTTTTCCCCGCATTTTTCCAGTAGATTCCATTAAATCATCTGCAAAAAATATTGCTTCTACTTCATCAAAATGGCTAAGACTAATATATGAAAGGGCTGCTGTAATTTTTTTAGCTAAATTAAACTTTTTAGAATCTGAATGTATCATTGATTTGCTTTTATCAATAAGAAAATGAACATTTATCCCTCTTTCAGCTACAAATTCTTTTAAAAATAACTGTTCTAAACGGGAATAAAGATTCCAATCTATATATCTATAATCATCTCCACTTTGATATTGACGATAATCTTTAAAATCAAGACCTACACCCTTTTTTTGACTTAATTTTTCTCCACTTAAATTACTATTACTTGAAGTTTTAAGTAAAATTTCTAATTTATCTAATATAGACAAAAATTGATCATCAAAAAGCATATTTATCACCTCTACTCATTGAGAAAATTTATTACATTATCTATTATATCATCTGTTTTTATTTCAGCTGCTTCTCCTTCAAAATTTAATAATAAGCGATGACGCAAAGCAGCTTTACTAACATTATTTATATCTTTAATACTTACATTATACCTTCCATAAAGAAATGCTCTGGCCTTTGCAGCAAGTATAAGAGTTTGAGCTCCTCTTGGGCTTGACCCATATCTAAGGTATTTCTTCACACTATCAGGAAGTCTATTATTTTTTCTTCCTGGTTGAGTAGAAAGAACAAAATTTACTGCATATTTTATTACTTCTTTGGAACAGGGCATTTTTTTGATCAAATTTTGTAATTCCAATAAATTTTTACTATCTATAATTTTATTTAATTCATTTTCTTCCCCTATCGTTGTCATTTCTACAATTTCTATTAACTCTTCTTCACTTGGGTAATCAACTTTTATTTTAAAGAAAAATCTATCAACCTGAGCTTCAGGAAGAGGATAGGTTCCTTCCATTTCAAGTGGATTCTGAGTAGCAAGAACAAAAAATGGTCTCTTTAAATTTCTAGTTTTACCTCCAGCTGTTATGCGTTTTTCCTGCATAGCTTCAAGTAAAGCAGATTGTGTCTTTGGAGTAGCTCTATTTATTTCGTCTGCCAAAATCAATTGAGCAAATAAAGGCCCTTCTCTAAACTCAAAAAATCTATTGTTTTTTTCACCTTCAATTAATATATTAGTTCCAATAATATCAGCAGGCATTAAGTCAGGAGTAAATTGAATTCTAGAATAATCTAAATCAAATATTTTTCCCAGGGATTGTACCAATTTTGTTTTGCCCAATCCTGGTACACCTTCTAATAGGACATTCCCATCACTAAAAATTGCTATAAGAATATTTTCAATTACTTTATCCTGACCAACAATTACTTTTTTTATTTCTTTTTTCAATTCATTTATCATTTGTTGTTTATCATCAATCATTTCTTTTTCTAAGTCTATCAACTCTATCACCCTCCAAATTTAATCTTTTATTATAATAAAATAATCTTTAATCATTTCTTTATAAGCAAATGGAATATTTTCATCTCTGATAGAATCCAATAAAAAATTTCTATGATTAATATAACTATCCAGGATGTTATCTCCTTCATTTTTGTTTTGACTTCTATATTTTTCTTCCAAATATGTGTTTAAATAATTATTACTGGAAATTTGTGATTTCAGTCTTTCACTTTCTTCTAAATTTAATTTTTTTGAAAAATCATCTTTATTACTTATAAGACCTTCATTTTCTCCAGCACCTACCCCTTTTTTGTCACCATCTCCCTGACCAGAGTTTCCTGAACCATCCCCTTTTAAATTTTTTGTATCTGAAAGAGAATCTTCATTTTCACCAATGGCCTGGTATTCTTTACCTTCTTCTTTAGCTTTTTCAGAACCTTCTGCTCCTGGTCCTTCATTTCCTTTATCACCATTTTCACTTTCTTTATCTCCAGGTTTATAAATATTTTTCTCATTTTCCACTAATCCATCTTTATTCTGATTTTTCCATAGATAAGAGCTATCCTGTTCCTGATCTTCTCCATCTTTTTTTCCATCTATGTTTATTTCACTATCTTTTTTTTGTTTTTCTTCTTCAATCTTTTCCAATCTTTTTTCTAATTCTGCTAATTCCCCTTCTTGATTTTTATCAATATCAGGTTTTTCAAAGTTTTCTTCCAGGTCATTGTTCAATTTTTTTTCATCAATTTTATTTATTTCATCATTTTCAATTGTAGATATTTCCTCTCCAATTTCATTATTTATATTTGATTCTAATGGATTGATAAATTCAATTTTTTCTATATCCTGATAATTTTCTGTATTTTCTTCTTGCTGGAAAATATCATCAGTTGAATTGTAATTCAAATCTGAATCAGAATTAATTGTAAAATACGAATTTAAAAAAATAATTATACCCAATAATATTGCTGTAAGCTGTATATACTTCTGCCATTTTAATTTAAAAATAGCCTGGCCAGGTATTTTTTTTAACAATGTAGCTAATTCATTTTCCAGTGAAGAATAAAAAGGGTTTTTATTCTCTTCACTTTGATAATCATAATAAGTTATAAGTCGTTGCTCAAGTTCAAGTCTTTCATCTGCTTTTTTAATAATTTCTCTTTCTGTTTTCTTTTTAAAAAAAGAAATTACAAAAAATAATATAACTGGAGCGATAAATATGGACATTAAAATTCCTTCTTTATAGATTAATACCCCTGTTATAATTAATAGAAAATATATTGTTATTAAAAACAAAGAAAAAATAACTCCTTTTAAGATTCCTTTTATATATTTATATTTTTGATAATCTCTTTTGAATTTTTTTATTTTTCTCAATATATAATTTTTATCTTTCATAATTTATCTCTCCTAAATCTAAAATCAATAAAATTTTTCAAAAAAAGTGGTAAATACAAACAAAAATAAAAATAATAGATAAATATATGTTGTAATAATTCCTCTCATTTTTGGGAAAAGGTCTCTTATTAATATTCCAATTGCTGAAAATATAATGGCAATTAAAAATAAAAAAATATAAAATTTAAAAAATACATTGAAAGTTATACCTCCAAGAGATATAACTAAAATTGCTATAGGAAAAGTGGAGATTAAAAAAATCAGATTAAATAATAATCTACTTAAAAAAATCCCAGAATAAATTGTCCAAAAACTATAACCTTTATTTTTTTTCCATTCAAAACCTGTCATAGAATTTTGAATTTTTATACCTCCATTAATTGACTTCAAATTATAATAGGAAAAAATAACAATAAGAAAATTTGTAAATATAATTCCATTTAGTGGATTTTTAGTTTTTATTATTTCACTATAAGGTAACGAAAAAATAACTAAAAAAGAAGCTAAAATAATCAAAATTAGATTTAACCATTTAAATTTTTTATTATTTATATAAATTTTTATTTCAGAAGTGAATACTACTAAAGTATTAAGAATCATTTATAACACCTCTTCTTATATATTATCTAATATTTTTGAGGTCTAAAGGTAAATAAAATATACCACTAAATAATTTTTTACCATATTCTATAAAATTAACACTTCCTTTTAATTCATTACCTTCTAATAAACCAAAAATAAAAACTTTATCCTGAATATCTATTCTATAACTAATAACTTCATCTACTACTTTATTTATTATATCTTCTGTAAGATAGCCATTCATATTAATTACATCATTATAGACTCTATATCGATTTCCACGAAAAATATTATCTTTATAATATAATTCAATTTCAGCCTTTTCACCTGTATTTAAACCATCAATATCATACCATTGTTTATCATAATATATATATATATGTTTTATATTTATATTAGATTCATTTTCTAACTTTAAATTCAATCTGGAATTTTTCTTAAATAGTTCATGACTCAAAGCAAATTCACTAAAATAATATGATCTTAAATTTCCAGATTGCCAGGTATTATTTTCTGATTTTTTAAATATAATATTTTCTTCATTTAATTTAAGAGAAGTTTTGTCTTCATCACTATCTAAATTTTTATTTTGAATTAAAAAAGCATTATCATTTTTTACAAAAAATCCAATTTCCATTAAAGGATGTGATTTATATCCTAAATAACTTTCAACAAAAACTCTATTATTGTTTTTATTCATTTCTATAATAGCAATTTCAGATAGAATATTATTTTCTTTTATTATATTTTTTCCTAATGAAAAGTAAAAAATAGTACTAAAAATAGATATAAAAATAATAAAAAATAATAAAAACTTTTTCACTCCAAAACTTTCTTCATTTAATTTTTGATAAATAAAAAATATAAATATAAAGTATAAAATAAATATAGGAATTAAATAAATAAGATATGAATATTGGTAATTAATTTCATTTAAAAAATTTTCTTCATAATCTTTTAAAAAACCATAATCAACTTGCCCTTTTTCTATTTTTTCAGGAATTATTTGCAAATAAAAATTTTCCTTTTTATTAATTGAAAGAGGTTCAAGAGAAGCAAAAATTATATTTCCCTTATATCTCTTATATTTTAGAATTTGTGGAATTTCTCCATTATTTATTATTTCTTCACCATTTTCATTTTTTAATAACCAAATATTTGCTAAAGAATTATCTATTTCTATCAATTCTTTTTTTACAAAAGTAAAAGGAAATAATTCTTCCATGAGTAATGAATGATAACTAAAAAAATCCCCTTCTCCACTAATTAATATTGTATTATCCATACTTAACCAATTTTTCAAAGCTTTAATTTGTTTTGATTTAAGTTGGTTGTAATTATCTTCTCCTAAAATTATTAAATCCATTTCTCTATATGCCAACCAATGTTCTGGCATATTATTAGCAGAAAGATAATATATATTATTAGAATTTGCATCTGCTAAATTGTGATTCTCTAAAAAATCATATCCTGATCCAGCTTGATTAATAACTAAAATATTATATCCATAATTTACATCTACTTTTATATCAATTGATTTTTCAATAATGATTTCATCATTAATCTTATTTTTTAAAATAACTATAGGTTTAGCAAAATAATTTCTTTTATATAATAAAGGTAAACTAATATCTTTCTGAGAATTACCTTCTAATTTAATATCTTTTTCAAAAATTCTTATTTCTTCATTTTGATCATCTGAAAATATATCTCTTTTTTTAACTATTAATTCCAGAGAACCATGAAAATAATTTGTATTGTTATTTCTAACTATTAAATTAAGAGGCATCCATCCTTCAGCAGCTTTCTCATCTTGAAAAGCAGCTTTTATTTCAACTTTTAAATCATTATTTTGAGCGATTACATAATTAGTTCCCAAAATAATAAGTAAAAAAACTATTAAAATTATATTTATATATTTTTTTAACATTTTTATCACCTTTTTACTGGTAAGTTAATTTCTATAATGTTAAAATAAAATAAAGGAGTGAAAATTATGAATTTCAAAATTATGCTAAATTTCAAAAAATTTAAAGTTTATTCTACTTTAGCTATTATTTTTTTATCTCTAATAATAATATTCATTAATACAATTATATTTTCGATTAGTATTAAAGCACAAAATCAAAAAAATACTAACTACCGTTATCTTATTTCCGATGTGGTAGATAAATTGACTCCTTCTGTTGTTAGTATTCAAGTTTTAAAAGAGGAAAACAATTTTAAAAACACCTTCTGGGGTTCAGGTTTTATTATAGACGAAAAGGGTATTGTTCTTACTAATCATCATGTAATAGAAGATGGAGAAGAAATTTATATTCAATTATTTGATAAAACTCTATTAAAAAATATACAGGTTTTAGGTTCTGATAAAAATAGTGATATAGCTGTATTAAAAATTCCAGAAAAAGAACTAAATTATTTATTACCCTCCGTTGATATTGGAAATCCATCTGAAATTAGAGTAGGAGAATTTGTTATAGCTTTTGGTAGTCCTTTTGCATATCATATTGGTAGTGAATTAACCGTTACTTCTGGAATAATTAGTACCAAAAACAGAATGATAGAAACAAATGATACAGTTTATCAAGAATTTATACAAACTGATGCAGCTATAAATCCAGGAAATAGTGGTGGTCCTTTAGTAAATCTGGCTGGAGAAGTAATAGCTATTAATTCAGCAATACTTAGTTCAGCTCAAGGAATAAGTTTTGCAATTCCTATTGATTATGCTCTGAAAATAAAAAATGAATTAATAGAAAAAGGCAGAATAACTCGTCCCTGGACTGGATTAAGCATTTCAAAAGTTCCTATTAAATATTTTGATTCTTATGGTTTAACTAATAGTCAAGGAGTATATGTTGAATATGTTCATCCTGACAGTCCGGCCAAAAAAGCAAATGTAAAAAAAGGTGACATAATTTTAGAAATTAATAATCAAAAAATAAACAGTCCTGAAGATTTTATTAAATATATTGAAACTATTAAAATCGGTGAAAGTATATCTCTTCTTATTAATTATCAGGGAAAAGAAAGACAAACTGTTTTAAAAATATCTGAAAAATAAATAAAATCATATCTTACAAAAAGTTTATGGTTTATTTATATTTCTATATAAAAGCAAATATTCCTGCAAAATTTATAATCTAATTATGAATAAAAAATATATTTCAAGGATTGCTTTATAAAACAATCCTTGAAATTTTATTTATTTTGCTTTAAATATTTTACAAGTTTTCCCTGTGATGTTTTATCAAATTTACCTTTTTCCAATTTCCAATAACTAATATTTTTATTATTTGATTTCAGTTTTTCAATAATATCAGTATGACAGGTGAGTATAAATATCTGATTATTTTTAGAAATTTTAGTTATTAGCTCTAAAGAATTCTCTAAATGAAAAGAATCAAAATTAACTAAACTATCATCAAAAATAACTGGCAATTTATTTTCCATAGCTTTTATTCTACTTAATCTGACCGCTAAAAATAATTGTTCTTTGGTTCCCCTACTTAAAACTTCAGTTGATTCATTTCTAGTACCATCATCTAAAATAGTTCTGAAATCAACTTTTTTCAAATCATAAGCTGGCATAACTTTTACATATTCGTTCCCTGTTATTTTTTCTAAATAGTCACTTGTTAAATTAAATATATCTTCTTTCATTTCATTTAAAATTTTATTATAAACTTTATCTACAATAAAACCTGCAGTTAAATTTTTAGCATATTCTTTTGCTTTATTTTTTAATTTTTTTCTGTTCTTAAAAATTATTTTTCTTGCTCTCTTTAATTTATCACTACTT
>Ga0102929_1000340_pt1 | contig 27338 bp, 21 predicted proteins | sample SalPonR1_B_D2_MG_FD_78510 | JGI IMG/M metagenome (GOLD analysis project Ga0102929, IMG submission 78510) | Salt pond soil microbial communities from South San Francisco under conditions of wetland restoration - Salt Pond MetaG R1_B_D2_MG | ecosystem: Environmental > Aquatic > Marine > Intertidal... | reverse complement strand
GAACGAGCCGCGAGCGATCGCAGCGATCTTCTCGGCGGTGGTCCGGTGCTCCTCGAGCTGCTGCCGCGTCCAGACCGAGAAGAAGAGGGAGACCAGATCACCCGACGTGGCCGGCTCGACGCCGACCTTCCGGAAGAGCTCGAGCGTCCCACCCGGCACGAGATCGACCGTCGGCACCGCCGCTCCGGGCGAGAACTCCACCGCGTAGCGTCCACCGCCCTTCACCAGGGCACCCAGGGCCTCCTCCATCTCCTTCCAGCCGGCGTAGCTGTGGCGCTCCCAGGGCCAGTGGCGCCACGCCGCGCTCTCGATCGCGTGAACGAGCGCGACCGGATCGCCCTCGGCCGGCACCACGACGAAGGAGCGACGCGTCGTCCACCCGGTCCCGAGCAGCTCCGCCGAGATCCAGTTCTGACCCCGGAACTCGTACAGGAGCCAGCCGTCGAGATCGCGCTCGCGCAGGGCGGCCTGAACGCGTTCGACGCCGGACCGGGTCGTGAGGAGGGCTGGCGTGTCGTCGTGTACGTCGGTCGTGGCGGACATCAGGATTCGTCGAAGAGGGAGAGTTCTTTTTCGGACGTGGACTCGGGCTCCGGCGTCGCAGCGGGGGAATCGGTCTCCGGCCCCGACGTCTCGGACGCAGCTTCGGCGGCGGGGGCGGACGGCTCGACGGATCCTTCCCGCACGCCCTTGATCAGGTCCAGCCCGAGAAGGCGCTCGCGCGTGAGGAGTCGGTGCACTTCACGCTCCCGCGCGATCACGGTCTTCACCCCTTCCCACCCCCAGCCGCTCCACGCACGTCGAAGGATGCCGAACTTCTCGGGAAGGGAGAAGAGTTCGGCGAAGTCGGGGAAGGGCTTGGCGGCACCGCCCCGGAATGCGGTCTCGTCGTCCGACCAGTCCTCGACCAGGAGCCCGCTCACGCCATGCTCCCGCAGGAGCCGCTTCCATTCGACGAGCATCTGCGGACGCAGGCCGAGGTGCTCGGAGAGGACCTGCCGGCGCACCGGGTCCACCGGAGCCTTCCATACCGGCTGGACGAGAACCACCGTCCCGCCCGGCTTCGTGACCCGCGCCACCTCCGCGGCGGCCTCCCGGGCACCGGCCCGCGTGGTCATCCCGATCTCTCCGACGACCACGTCGAAGATCGCGTCGCGATAGGGAAGCGCATCGGCGGTTCCCTGCTGGATCTGGGCCCGGGTCCCGAGCTCGAGTTCGCGGAATCGGTCCGTGGTCTCCTCGACCAGCCTGGCGTCGTGGTCGACGCCCGATCCCCGCACGCCGTACTCGCGGACGAAGTGCTCCAGGGACACCCCCTTCCCGCACCCGACCACCAGCACCTCGTCCCCCTCGGACATTCCGGAGAGAAGGGCGATCTGGCGGACCAGGTCGACGCCCCCCGGCGGAAACAGGCGACGGGGGCTCAGCCGGACCAGGTCCAGCATCGAGGGAGCGAGATCCGCCCCCTCGTCACGCGTGATCGAAGACATCGATCAGAAGAATGTCGCCTCTTCCTCGGCGTCCAGCTCCCGCATCGCCTCTCTCAGCCGGACCTCGTCCTCGTCGGACACGTTCGTGACCGGCGCGGGCTTCTCCTCGGGATTCCGGCGGATGCGGAGCAGCACCCAGATCGTGGCGAACAGGAGCATCACGGCCCCGAACGCGGGCATCCACCACGCGACGAAGCCCCCGGCGGTCCTCGGTGGCACGGCGCGGTACTCTTCGCCGTGCCGGTCGATGACCCACTCCACGATGCGGTTGGCCTCCCACCCCTGCTCGGCAAGATCGGCGATCGAGTCCCGGAGCGCGGCTCCGCCCGGCGACGGGCAGACTTCGAGCATGGTGGGACAGTAGGGCGACTTGAGCTTGTTCACCGCCTCGACGGCCTCGGGGTGGGCCCGATAGGGTTCGCCCTCCCCGCGCGGCAGTTCGTACTGGGACTGGGCGGCGAGCGCGGATCCGCCCGGCGCGAGGACCGGCAGCAGCCCGGCCGACAGCAGCACCACCAGACAGACCGAGCCGATACGAATCATCCGCGTTGCATATGTGGACATGCGTTGTCTCCGAAGCTTGTTCATGGCCTTTGTATTCTACACCCGGGGCACCGGAAGTGTCGGGTCGGCCTCGGCAATGCCGGCGAGCGACCTGAGCACCGCCACGGTCGCGAGCCCCGTCGCGCGCGGATCGTACCCGCCTTCGAGAAGCGCGACGATCCGGCCGTCGCACGCCGGGCCGACGGTTTCGGACAGAATAGCCGTCGCGGTGTGGAAATCGGAAGGCTCCAGGAGGAATCCTCCGAGCGGATCGGCGGCCAGTGCGTCGAAGCCGCTCGACACCAGCACGAAGTCGGGCTCGAAGGTCTCGAGGACCTCGTCGAGCCCGGATCGCAGGGCGTCCAGGAACGCCGGGCCGTCCGTACCCGCGGGAAGCGGCACGTTGAGCGTCGTCCCCTTCCCCGCTCCCTCCCCACGCTCGGATGCCGCACCGGTGCCCGGAAACTGCGGCCACTCGTGCAGGGACATGTAGAAGACGGCGGGGTCGGCGTAGAAGATGTCCTGCGTACCGTTTCCGTGGTGAACGTCCCAGTCCACGATCAGCACGCGCTCGGCCTGCCCCTCCTCGAGCAGCCTTCGAGCGACGACGGCCACCGTGTTGACCGGGCAGAAGCCCATGGCGGTGTCGGCGTTGCAGTGGTGACCCGGGGGCCGCGTCGCGACGAAGGCATTCCGGAATCGGCCGTCGATCACCCCCTCGCATGCCGCGATCGCCGCACCCAGAGAGCCGAGAATCGCGTCCCACGTCGCGTCGGAGACGACCGTCTCCGGGGCGAACTGGAGCGGGCGCCCCTCGGCCGCCGACAGCGCGACGGCCTTCTTAACCGCATCGAGGTGGCTGGCCGGATGCACGCGGAGCAGTTCTCTCTCGTCCGCGGGCTCCGGCATCACCTGCTCGGCCAGACCGTGCAGTGCAAGCATGTCCTTCCCCACTGAGGAGGCGAGCGCGCGAAGGCGTCCCTGATGCTCCGGATGCCCCCATCCGGTGTCGTGGAGCGACGCCGCCGGGTGCAGAAGGAAGGCGGTGGGCGGAGTCACGTCGACGGAACTACGCCGAGGAGGCCGCGGCCGACGAGGCGGCGAGCGCCTGCGCGACCCGGTCCTGCAGCGCCTTCACCGTGTGCTTGCGGCTCTTCAGGGCGATCAGGGCGTCGCAGGCCGCACTCGTGGCGGACATCGTCGTGATGTACGGGACCTTGTAGGCGATCGCCGCGCGCCGCATCGCGTAGTCGTCGTACTGCGACTTCTTCCCGAGCGGCGTGTTCACGAGGAGGGCGACATCACCGCTCACGATGTGGTCGACGATGTTGGGCCGGCCCTCTCCTACCTTGAAGACCCGATCGCACGGGATGCCGAGGCGGCTGAGGTACGCGTGGGTGCCCTTGGTGGCCTTCACGTCGTAGCCGAGGTCGACGAAGCGTCGGAGGATCGGGGTGATCGTCTCCTTGTCCTTGTCGTTCACGGTCACGATCAGCGTGCCCGGCTCGGTCGGCAGCACGTTGCCCGCCGACACCTGCGCCTTGGCGAACGCCATCCCGAAGGAGTCGTCGAAGCCCATGACCTCTCCCGTCGATCGCATCTCCGGCCCGAGGATGATGTCCACCTCGAAGCGGCTGAACGGGAAGGCGGCCTCCTTCACGGCCACACCACCCGGCTGCGGATCGCTGGGTACGCCGAGCTCGGCGATCGTCTCGCCGGCCATGATGCGCGCCGCGAGCCGCGCCAGCTGCACCCCGGTCGCCTTCGACACGAAGGGGACGGTCCGCGAAGCCCGGGGATTCACCTCGAGCGTGTAGACGACCCCGTCCCGGATCGCGTACTGGACGTTCATCAGACCCTTCACGCCGAGTTCCAGCGCGAACTTCCGCGTCGTCTCCCGGATCTCCTCGATGACGGGGCCACTCAGGAGATACGGGGGGAGCACGCAGGCCGAGTCGCCCGAGTGGACCCCGGCGTCCTCGATGTGCTGCATGATCCCGCCGATCATCACGTCGGTGCCGTCGGCGAGCGCGTCCACATCCGCCTCGAAGGCGTCCTCGAGGAAGGAGTCGATGAGTACCGGATGGTCCGGACTCGCCTTCACGGCGCGGTCGAAGTAGTCGCGCAGGGACGGCTCGTCGTACACGATCTCCATCGCGCGGCCGCCGAGCACGTACGACGGGCGCACGAGGATCGGGTAGCCGATGCGCCCGGCGATGGTGACCGCCTGCTCCACCGAGGTCGCGGTGCCGTTCTCGGGTACGCGTGCGTCGATCTTCCTGCAGACCTGCTCGAACCGCTCGCGGTCCTCGGCCCGGTCGATGGCGTCCACCGACGTTCCGAGGATGGGGGTGCCCAGCTCCTCGAGGGCGTGGGCCAGCTTCAGCGGCGTCTGTCCACCCAGCTGCACGATGACGCCCTTCGGCTTCTCGAGCTCGACGATCTCGATCACGTCCTCGAGCGTCAGTGGCTCGAAGTAGAGCTTGTCGCTGACGTCGAAGTCGGTCGAGACGGTCTCGGGGTTCGAGTTGATCATGATGGTCTCGTAGCCCGCCTCGCGGAGCGCGAGGACCGCCTGCACGCAGCAGTAGTCGAACTCGACCCCCTGCCCGATGCGGTTCGGGCCGGACCCCAGCACGATCACCTTCTCGCGGTCCGACGGCTCCGACTCCGACTCGTCCTCGTACGACGAGTAGAAGTACGGGGTCGCGGCCGGGAACTCGCCGGCGCAGGTGTCGACCACGTTGTAGGTCGGGCGGATGCCGTGCTCCCAGCGGCGGTTTCGGACATCGGCCTCCGACTCGCCGCGAAGCTTCGCGACCTGCGCGTCACCGAAGCCGTCCCGCTTCATGCGGCGCAGCAGCGCGGGCGTGACCTCGTCGGCGCTCCGGTAGGCCGCCTCCATTTCGACGATCTGCCGGAGCTGGTCGAGGAACCACGGATCGATCTTCGTGGCCTCGAAGATCTCCTCGTCGGAGAGCCCGGCCTCCATCGCACGCTTCAGCTGGAAGGGCCGATCGGCGGTGGGGCGCCGGAGCGCCGCGAGAATCGTGTCGGGATCGTCCGACTCGAGCCCGTCGTCCTCCAGGTCCTCGCCGATCTCCCAGCCCGCCCTGTCGATCTCGAGCCCCCGGAGACCCTTCTGCCAGGCCGCACGGAAGGTGCGTCCGATGGCCATGGTCTCGCCCACGGCCTTCATCTGCACGCCGAGCACCGGGTTGATCTCCGGGAACTTCTCGAAGGCGAACCGCGGGAACTTGACCACCACGTAGTCGAGGACCGGCTCGAAGGAGGCGGGGGTCGTCTTCGTGATGTCGTTCGGCAGCTCGTCGAGATGATAGCCCACGGCGAGCTTGGCGCCGACACGGGCGATCGGGAACCCCGTCGCCTTCGACGCGAGCGCGGAGGAGCGCGACGTCCGCGGGTTCATCTCGACGACGAGCATCTCGCCGTCCTCGGGGTTCACCGCGAACTGGATGTTGCAGCCGCCCGCCTCGACCCCGATCTCGCGCACGATCGCGATCGACGCGTCGCGCATCTTCTGGAATTCGACGTCGGACAGCGTCTGGGCCGGTGCGACCGTGATCGAGTCGCCCGTGTGGACGCCCATCGGATCGAAGTTCTCGACCGAACAGACGATGATGACGTTGTCCGCACCGTCGCGGACGACCTCGAACTCGTACTCCTTCCACCCGAGCACGCTGCGGTCGACCAGCACCTCACCGATCGGCGAGGCGTCGATTCCGCGGCGTACCGCCTTCTCGAACTCGTCGCGATTGTACGCGATGCCGCCGCCCGTGCCGCCGAGCGTGTAGGAGGGCCGGATGATGCTGGGAAAGCCGGTCTCCTCGACGATCTCGAGCGCCTCCTCGTAGGACCTGGCGAAGCCACCTGTGGTGACGTCGAGCCCGATCCGGGCCATCGCCTCGGCGAACTCCTCCCGATCCTCCGCCATCTCGATCGACTCGGGCTTGGCGCCGATGAGCTCGACCCCGTGCTTCTCGAGGACTCCGCTCTCGTGCAGGTCCATCGCGATGTTGAGGGCCGTCTGCCCCCCCATCGTCGGGAGAATCGCGTCGGGCTTCTCCTCCTCGATCACGTACTCGACCCACTCGGGTGTGAGCGGCTCGATGTAGGTCCGATCCGCGAGGTCGGGATCGGTCATGATGGTGGCGGGATTCGAATTCACCAGAATCACGCGGTAGCCCTCTTCCTTGAGGGCACGAACCGCCTGGGTTCCGGAATAGTCGAATTCGCAGGCCTGACCGATGATGATCGGCCCGGACCCGAGGATCAGGATGCTCTCGAGATCGTCGCGGCGAGGCACGGCGCGGTCGTTCGGAAGGGGTGACCCGGAGTCAGTCCGTCTTGACGGATTCCTTTCGCGCGGCCGTACTCACCGCGGTCGCGAATCCCCCCCAGACGAAGCCGCAGATTACCAGCATGGTGATCCAGGTCGCTGCGCTCACGGTCGTCTCCCGGGGGTCGGGTCCAGCAGGAAGCCGCACCCCGGCTCCGGGCCCGTGGCCCGGCCGCCGAGACGCGACTCGCGGTCCGCAGAAGGTCGTGAAAGCCCGGAGCCGAAGCAACCCGACGGGTCAGTGTGGTCGGGGCGCGCTCGGGGCGGATGCATGCGCCGCCGAATGGCATTCGCACTCCAGCGACACCGCACTAGCGCGTGACCTGAACCTCCACCCCCGCCACACCGACCCGAACACCGTCGAGCCCCGCCGCGTCGAGCGCCACCGCTTCCAGCGTCGCATCGGTACTCTCGACGTCGACGCCGATCCGGATCGGTCCGCCATCCGGAGCGAACGCCACGATGCGGTACGAGTCCTCCCCGTCGGTGGTCGTCACGAGCCGCGAAGCGACCTCGGACCCGCCGAGGCCGTGCACGGCCGTGATTCCCGTACCGACGACCCGAACCTGCACCGCTCCGAGCTGGATGGGCGCGGTCACCTCGACGGCGAGTGTCCCGGGGCCGGCGGGTCCGCTTTCGCACGCGGCGGTGAAGATCAGCAGCAGGACTGCAACGACCCATCTCGTCGAGCGCTTCATCGTACACCTCCGGGGGAACGTGCAGAATCCCCGGATGAATCGGGGGCCCCGCCACGAGGAACGGGGATGGTGAGCGTTCGGAGCAGCCCCTCCACCCGTGCCGCCGCGGGGTCTCCACCCCCGCGTCTCAGGTACAGAAGTGCGTCACCGATGTCGTAGGCGCCGTCCCCGTTTCCGGCGAAGTCGAGCCAGTCGAGCTGACCGGGCGTCGGCACCGTGGCGGTTCCCAGCATCGGACCCGCCAGCACCGGCACCGGGATCTCCGGCGCCGAAACGTCGAAGGCCAGGTCACCCTCCGCGGTCAGGCCCCGGGAATCCCGCACCCGCACTCTCGCCTCGAACCCGCCAGTCTCGAGCGGGACGCCGCTGATCCGGCCCCCGGTCTCGAGCTGCGTCCCGGCGGGTAGCGCTCCGGATACGACCTCCCAGACGACAGAACCCAGCGAGCCGCGCACCTCGAGGCCGAGAGACACCTCGGACCCGGCCACCAGCGGGGTGATGTCGGTGTCCTCGACCCCGTAATCGAGCGAGAACACCGCATCGAACGTCAGCGGCCCGGACATACGCACGGTCGTCGGGTTCGGTTCCCCGGCGAGCGCACCGGCCCACTCCTCGTACTTGAAGCCGGGGTACGGCCCCGCCGCGAACTGGACGTCCGTCCCGTCCGGGAACCAGAACTCGGGCAGCGAGGGCGTCGCACCGATCACGCCGGGCACCACGTCGGCGATCGGCCCGACGAACCCGGCCTCCACCTGGAACTCCGTGGTGCCGTAGTCCGCCGTGAGCGTGACGTCGTCCAGGGCGAACTCGACGAGGCGAGTCCGCTCCGCCGAGCCGTCGGTCCAGCCGGAGAAGCCCTGACGGATGCCGTCCGACACGGGCACGCCGCCACCGGCAGTGACCTCGACCCGCTCGAAGGGCGCGTAGCGGCCGGCGACGCCGGTTCCGAACGTGCGGCCGTCGATCGTGAAGAGGTCCGGCGCGGACGTCCCCAACGTCTCGAGGGTGAGCGTGGCCGACTCCGTGGTGACCTCCGCGGTCACGTGGTCGGGCTGCTCGGTGATGTCGGTCAGCGTGAGACGCGCGGACCTCCCCCCGGCAATCAGGGACGCGGGGATGCTTCCGGCATGGAATGCGTTCGCACCCGTGAACCCCGGGAAGGGGTCTCCCCCGTCACCCCGGTTCCCTCCGGCACCGGTATCGGCGAGGTCGTTGCGCCCGTCGGCCTGCCGCAGCCAGACGCCCATCGCCGTCGGGTCCGAGTTGACCCGGTTGAACCGGCGCCGACTGTCGATCACGTCCTGATCGATCTGCCAGACGAGAAGTCCCGCGGCTCGGACCCGCGTATCGAACCCGGTGCGGCCCCGGTATTCGAGCAGGTAGTAGCTGTTCGAGTCGGGGATGCGATAGCGATAGATCACGCCGCCGTCGTTCGGCGATCGGAAATCCAGCGTGCCGTGGTCCACGTCGGGGTCGAGGTCGACGAACGTCCCCCACCCGAGCTGCTCCCGCGTCCAGGCCGTAGGAAGGCAGGGCCGGGCGGAACTCCCGCTGTCACACCCGTAGGAGCCGGATCCCATGAGACCCCATGCACCGATCCCCTGATGACCGGCGTTCCCGGTGGCGTACAGGTCGGGGAGACCGAAGCCGTGCCCCAGCTCGTGGGCGAACACGCCGATCTCGTTGATCCCCTCGTCCCCGCAGCTGCGGACCGGCTGGATGGTGTAGTCCAGCACACGTATGAATCCGCCGTTCGCGGCCGGCGTACCCGTCACGTAGGCCTGCCCCGCTGCGCTCACCAGATTCCAGCGGTGCGACCAGATGCGCTGGCCGTTCCCGGGGCCGCCGCACTCGGCGCCCTGGGTCGGGTGGACGACCCCGAGAACGTCGACGAAGCCGTCGTCGTCGCCCGAGTTGGGGATCCCGTCGGGTCCGTCGTTGTCGTACCGGCCCCAGTCGATGGACCCGTCGTCGTTCGCGACGAGCAGCTCGAGGATGAACTCGCCGACCCGTGCCGGAGGACGAAGTCCGCTCTCGCCGCCGGTCACCTCGGCTCGGGACAGGGAGGTCGTCTGCCAGTCGAAGGGCTCCCCGATGAGATCGACGCGCCCGTTCGACGCCTCCTGGAAGTAGTCCCGGATCGTTCCGGTCGGGTTCGGGCCCTCGAAGAACTGCGCCTCGACCGCGTCCAGCGTCTCGCCGGGCTCGGCATCCTCGGGGTAGTAGCCGAGCAGGACCGGGAAGTGGAAGGTGCCCTGCACGTCTCCGTCGTACTGTCCGAAGATTCGGGCGAGACCGTCCCCGGAAGCGCCACCGGACGCCGGTGCGCTCCCCCCGAATCCCCGGCCCGCGAATGTGAACGCCTCGGGATCGTCCCGGAGAAGTTCGAGAACCGCTCCCGGCACCGGGGTTCCGTAGTGCTCACCGAGGTGGACGATGTCGTGATTGACGACCGTCTGCGCGGATGCCTCGGCGGGCCCCGTGATCGCGAGTGCGAAGAGGCCGAGGGCCGCGACCATGGCGGACCGGGCCGACCTGAGGGTCGAAGCGTGGTGGTGGGTACGGTGCGTCATCTCGATACATCCTCCGAACGAATTCCCAGATCCTCGGCGACGGCACGCATGCCGTCGATCACGTTCTGAATGTGCTCCGACCTCTCGAGGCCGATCAGTTCGACGCCGTGTGCGACGTCGTCGCGGTTCACACCGGCCGCGAATGCCTTGTCCTTCAGCTTCTTCGTGACGGACTTCGGCTTGAGGTCGTCGATGCCGTTGGGCCGCACGAGGCAGCAGGCGTAGACCAGACCGGAGAGTTCGTCGCAGGCGTAGAGCACCTCGTCGAGTCGGGTCTCCGGCTCCACGCCGGTGAACTCCGGACGGTGCGCCAGAATGGCGTGCAGCACCTCGTCCGGGTAGCCGAGCTCGCGCAGTCGATCGACCGCGGTGAGGGGATGGTTCTCCGGGTCGGATTCCCAGTCCAGGTCGTGGAGCAGGCCCGCCAGCCCCCACACGTCCTCGTCGGCGTCCTCCATCCGGGCGTAGTGACGCACGGCCGCTTCGACGGCGCGCATGTGCGTCTTCAGGCCCTCGTTCTCGACCCATTCGTCGAGCAGGGCGAGGGCGTCGTTCCGATCCGGCATGTGATGTCCTCGACTCATGTCCAGGGTGGCGATCTCCCACCCATGTTCGTCACGGTCGCTGGGCGACCGCGTGCGGGCAAGCTCCCATTTCGGCGACCTCGCCCGCGTTCGGGTCGCCCACGCTCCGGTCGCCCGCGCTCCGGGTTATACGCGGCTGGACGGGCAGAGGTCGCTCAGGACGCAGCGCCCGCACTCGGGCCGCCGCGCGATGCACACGTTCCGCCCGTGCCAGATGAAGAGGTGCGCCAGCATCGTCCAGCGCTCCCGGGGGAAGAGCTTCATCAGGTCGCGCTCGATCTTCGCGACGTTCTTCTCGTCCTTCCGCTTCGTGCCGGTGAAGCCGAGCAGATTCGACAGCCGCTTGACGTGGGTGTCGACGACCACGCCTTCGTTGATGTCGAAGGCATTGCCGAGGATCACGTTGGCGGTCTTCCGCCCGACACCGGGCATCGACGACAGTTCCTCGATGGTCCGAGGCATCTCGCCGTCGTACTCGTCGACCAGTTCGCTCGCGAAGCCGATGATGTTGCGCGCCTTGTTCCGGAAGAAACCGGTCGAGTGGACCAGCTCCTCGACATCCTCCTGGTCCGCCTCGGCCAGCGCCTCCGGCGTCGGGTACGCCTCGAAAAGGTCGGGCGTGACCATGTTCACGCGCTCGTCGGTCGTCTGCGCGGAGAGGATGGTCGCGACGGCCAGCTCGAACGGATTGGAGTGGTTCAGTTCGCAGTGCGCGTCGGGGTATTCCTCGAGGAGGCGATCGTAGACCTCTTCGGCGCGGGCGATCCTGTCGGCTTTCTTCTCGCGGGGCATGGAGAGCGGGGCTCTGAGTGGACGGTTCGAGATGAGCCGTACCCCGTCGAGGGCCGGACAGGATCCGAACGCGGCGCATGGATTGCAGGGGCCGCTGACGCGGCATATGCTGAACAGATCTTTATCTCGTCTGAACGACGATTTCCAGTGCCACCCCGACCCAGATTTCCAGATGCGCCGTCTACTGGCTGCAGCCATACTCCCGATCCTGTTCCTCGTTGCGTGCGGTGATTCCGATCCCACCGGCCTCGCCGACCTGCCACCGACCGTGCAGGACATCTCGATCACGCTGGAGAAGAACGAGTCCATCTCACAGCTGCTCCCGGTGACCGATCCCGAGGGCGCACCGCTGACCTATTCGCTCAACGATCCGCCGGATCACGGGACCGTCTCTCTGGTCGCCGCCTCCGGTGGGGTGAACGCGACGTACACCCCCTTCCAGGGCTTCGCGGGAGAGGACGCCTTCGTGTACGGCGTCTCCGATGGAGTGAACACCGTACAGGGCCGTGTGGACATCACGGTTCAGGACGCGCCCGCGACGGGACTTTCCGACCGCACCTTCGAGCGTGCGGCGGAAGATGGGAGCTCGGTGAACGTGGTGCTCTCCGCCACCGACCCCGACGGTGACCCGCTTTCATTCCGCGTGGTTCGCGGTCCCGTCGGTGGAACCGTGACGGACTTCGCCACGACTCCGGACAGCCCCGATGACGAGCCGAACACGACGACGGCCGTCGCGGTGTACAAGGCTCTCCCGGGCTTCGACGAGGATGACAGCTTCCAGGTCGTCGCCACCGACGGCACGAACCAGATCGGTCCGGTGACGGTGACGATCCTGGTGAACGACAGGCCGGTGGCCGCGGACATCGCGATCTCGACGCCGCGAAGCACACCGGTACAGGTGCCGCTGACGGCCCAAGACGCGGACAACGACGAGCTCACCTTCGAGGTCACGTCCGTTTCGCCCGGTGGTTCGCTCTCCTCGCGGTCGGGGACGCTCACCGACGGCGTGGCCGAGGTCACGTTCACCCCGAACGACGACTTCGCCGGACTCGTGACGATCGACTACGTGGTGCGTGACGACCTCGACACGTCGATCCCGGCCGTGGCGCGCATCACGGTCGTCAACAGCGCTCCGGTCGCGCGAGCGGTCTCCACCTCCACCGACATCGGCACGCCCGTCCTGATCAACCTGGCGGGAGCGGACGCCGACGGTGACCCCCTGACCTTCGAGATCGTGCGCGCGCCCGAAGGGGGCATGCTCGGACCTCTGACTCAGACGGGGCCGAACAGCGCGACAGTGACCTTCACCCCGGCTTCCGACACGCGTGGAGCCGTGACGTTCACCTACGCGGTGGACGACGGCATCGAGCGCAGTGCACCGGCCCGGGTGACGATCGCGCTCCCGGGGGCGTTCATCGGGCTGGTCGCCAACCGGAACGACAACACGGTATCGGTCATCGATCCGGCTGCCGGAACCATCATCAGCACCATCGCTGTCGGCGACGACCCCTTCGATGTGGCTGTCTCGCCGGATGGGGCAACCGCGCTGGTCGCCAATCGCGGGGACAACACGATCTCCGTGATCGATATCGCGACGCTCACCCTGACCGGGACGATCAGCGTGTCGGCCGCGCCACGTGCCGTGGCGTTCAGCCCCGACGGCTCCGCGGTCTACTACGCCGAGGAGAACGACTTCTACACCCTCGATGTCGATGGACTGGCTGAAGGCGGCAACGCCGATGCGTTCGACTTCATCCTCGACCGGGGTCTGACCGTATCGCCCGACGGTACAACCCTGTGGATCGCGGACGTCGACTGGTTCGCGGAGTACGTCATCGCGGACGGCTCGCGAATCAACCGGCGAGACGATCACAGCGGCGGGATCGACATCGAGTTCAGCCCGGATGGCACACGCCTCTACGCGGCGAACGGCCAGCGTGTGATCGAGATCGATCTTTCGGTCACGGGCACGGGCAGCCCCGAGCGAGACGCCTTCGACGTCATCGACACGGGCGGCGGCGCGATCGCGTTCAGCCCGGACGGCACGATTGCCTACGCGACGGACGTCGATGCGAACACCGTCCGCGTCATCGACGTGGCGACGGGCGCGGTCGTCAACGAGTTCGGCGTGGGTGCGAACCCACGAGACGTCGGGTTCGCGCCCGACGGGGAAACGGCGTACGTGGTGAACACCGACGATGACACCATTTCGATCATCGATGTCGCCAGCGGTGCCGTGACCGCGACGATCGCCGCGGGTGACGCACCCTTCGACATCGCGATCGCGGGAGGCAGCTGACCCGAGGACGCTACGACGTCAGCACGAGTCGTTGATGAGCGAGCGAAGAGGGGGACGGTCCGCCGTCCCCCTCTTCGTGCGTTCGGGGAATGAGCGTCGCCTCGGCGGCAGCCAGTCGCTCGATCCGTGACAGCAGCTTGAGCAGCTCCCCGACCGTCCGGATTTCGTAGAGGGCCTCCAGATCCGCGCCCGGCATGGACGATTCGAAGTCGCCGGACGAATCGTCGTCGATCCGCCCCTCGATCGTGGCCCAGCCGGGCAGGTCCGAGAGGGGTGCGGGAGGCACCGGCAGGATATCGAAGCCGGGCGCCCCGTCGAAGACGTTCATCACGCCCAGGACGTGCACGCGGTCGCCGGTGACCGTGCGGAAGATCCCGTCCAGCGACGTCGGTGCGGCCTGGTCGTCGACCCTCACCCAGAAGAGGTGCTGGGGGAGCTGCCAGTACCGGGCGCGCTCCTCCGTGAGCCGGTCCCGTCCGACCTCGTCGCTCCCGTGCGGTGCCGCGTCCATCGCCGCCTCGACCACCCATCTCGCGGCCCCGGTCGAGACCAGCCCATGTGCGGCACCCGACCGCTGCAGATGGAAGGCATGAAACAGCAGAATCGCATGGGTGTGCGTGGCACTCGCGTCCGCTCCCGGCTTCCGGAGTTCCTCCACGGCCGCCCCCGTCGCCTCGAGCATGGCGAACGCCCCGGGGTCGGCGAGACCGAGCCCCCGCTCTTCCGCCTCCGCCTCGATCGCGTCGAAGTGCCTCGACGGGAAGTCGGGATCCGGCAGCAGCCGTTCGAAGGGGGTCCGGCGCAGGTAGGCGTCGTGGATCGGCATTGGCGAGGTCGGTGAATGATCGGCGAGGATGGGGCGCGTCGCGGAGTTGGATACAGGAGAGCGGGCACCACGTGCCATCCGTTGCTGTGCAGGCTGCTCTCCCGTAGGGTGGTGCGTCCCTCTCGTCGCGGCTCCCCCGTCCTCCCTCCCTGTCAGGAATCACACCGCACCGCATGACCGACACCAAGCTCAGACCGGCTCGAGAAAAGATCGATCGCTGGAACCGCATCCTCGACCCGTATCGGGGCCCGGACACCCGACGCAGCATCGCGCAGCTGGCTCTCACCTCGGTACTCTTCGTGGCCTGCTGGTACGCGGCCTACCGCAGCCTCGCGGTCGGCTACTGGCTCACGCTGCTGCTGGCCGTGCCGACCGCGGGATTCATGATGAAGATGTTCATCATCCAGCACGACTGCGGCCATGGGTCGTTCTTCCGGTCACGGAAGGCCCGCGACTGGGTCGGACGGGCGATCGGCGTCCTTCTGCTGACGCCCTACGACTACTGGAAGAAGACCCACGCGTATCACCACGCGCACTCGGGTGACCTCGACTTCCGGGGGATGGGCGACGTCGACACCTTCACCGTCGCGGAGTACCTGTCGTGGCCCCGCTCGAAGCGGCTGAAGTACAGGCTGTACCGGCACCCGATCGTGCTCTTCGGGATCGGGCCGATCTGGCAGTTCCTGATCAAGCACCGCTATCCGCTCGACGCGCCGAAGGACTGGGCGCTGGCGTGGCGAAGCGTCTGGTGGACCAACGTGGCGATCGTGGCGGCGGTGCTCGCCTGCGTCGCGGCGGTCGGACTCCGACCGTTCCTGCTGGTTCACGCTCCGGTCACGATGTTCGCGACGGCGGCGGGCGTCTGGATGTTCTACGTCCAGCACCAGTTCGAGCATACGTACTGGGACCGTCACGACGAGTGGGACTACTACGACGCCTCACTCCACGGTGCGTCCTACCTGGTGTTGCCGAGGCCGCTCAACTGGCTCACGGGCAGCATCGGTGTGCACCACGTGCATCACATGAGTCCGCGGATCCCGAACTACCGGCTGAAGCGGGCGCACGAGGAGAATCCCGAGTTCCACGAGGTCACGAAGGTGCGGATCCGTGACACGATCGGACTGGTCCGCCGCGCCCTCTGGGACGAGGAGCAGCGGCGCCTGGTGACGTTCGGCGAGGTGCGACGGAAGCTGCGGGCGCAGGCCTGACGCGTTCGACTTCTCGTGGCGGCCCCAGCGATCCGCGCTGTCGGGCGAGCCGATCGCGCTAGGTGTGGTCCTGCGCCTCGGTCTCGCTCTCGAGGATCCGCGGACGGCTCGACCCGAACAGTCGCTTCGCCGCTTCGAGCCAGGAACTCTTCCGGACCAGCACCACCTCTACGCGGGCTCCCCCAAGCGGAAGTCCGTCCACCAGGATGAAGTGGACGTCGCCCAGTTCCGTCGGGGCGGGAATCCGGTACCACTGCCCCTGGATCGCGAAGTCGAGCCCGTCCCGCAGCTTGAGGTCGGTGGCGGACAGCGGGATCTCGACGAAGACGAGGTCCTCGGCCACGAACGTCCCCGGCGCGATCTCCTCGCCCCAGCGGTAGTAGTGCGGGTCCCAGTCGCCGCCGTTGAAGCGCTGGAAGTCATGCTCCAGGACCGCGTCCACATCCCCCAGCTGGTCTTCCCCCGCGAGCGCCTCGAGGTGGTGCTTCACCTCGTGCTCGACCGTCTCGTGGATCTCCGCCACCCAGTCGAAATCGTCGTCCTTCGCCGCCAGCTTCCGGAAGGAGCCCCAGAAGAGGCGGATCGTCGATCGGACGGTGTCGGTGTTCTCGAAGTCGGACGGATAGATCTCGGTGTCACAGTAGCCGAGGGTCCAGATGTCGGGGATGTGGGGGTGTGGCTCGGCCTCGTGCACGACCACGAGCCCGTCGATCCCGGTCCGGTAGTCGGCGGGAATCGCCTGGAAGGCCTCGTGCGCGGCGCGCTCGAAATCGTCGAACATCACGGCGCGTGGAAGTCCTCGTCCGGCCCGATACGGTCCCGCGCCCGGGCGTCGGGCCGCCCGACCCCGTACGCCTCGAGCCGCCGAACCATCCAGCCGTTGGCGGCGATCAGCACGGTGAGCGCGATGGCCCACTGGATGAGGACGGAGCCGACGTTGTAGGAGCTGAACAGCGTCCACGTGGCGGCGAAGTCCTCGCCCTGCGCGCCCCAGAGCCACCAACCGAGCAGCACGGCGGCCTGCACGACGACCAGGCGGATCGCCCAGTCCCACCACGCCCCGATCCGGATGTCGGAGTACTGGTGGTTGATGAAGGTCTGCCGCCACTCGGTCACGCCGTAGCGCAGCACCGCGATGGCGAAGAACAGGCCGGACACCATGAGCCCGACGCCCCAGACCCAGTCCTGGTTCAGGAAGACGGAGTTGTTGAGGGCGGAGGGCGCACCGAAGGCGAGCCCGGCGATGCCGACGATCGCGATCGCCTTGCTCCGCTGCACGCCGAGGTCGATGAGAATGCGCGCGACCAGCTCCACCATCGAGACGAGGCTCGACCACGCCGCGAACGCCAGGGCGAGGAAGAACAGCCCCATCAGGAAGGTGCCCGCCGGAATCTGTGCGAAGAGCTGCGGCATCCAGATGAAGGTCAGCCCCTCGTTGCCCGCGCCGACGATCTCGGTCGCCGCCGCCGGCATGATGGAGAAGATCGTGCACAGCACCGCGATTCCGGCCAGCAGCGACATCGAGTTGTTTCCGAACCCGATGACGAAGGCGTTGAGCGCCGTGTCCTCCTTCTTCCGCATGTAGATCGCGTAGGTCAGCACCAGCCCCCAGCCGGCTCCGGTATCCCACGCGTTCTGGGTGAGTGCCTGGATCCAGATGTCGACGCTGCCCAGCGCGGCCCAGTCCGGCGTGAAGAGGAACTCGAGCCCCTGGTAGGCGCCGGGGAGCGTGAGCGCCCGGATCGCCAGGATGACCATGATGATCACGAGGCTCGGAATCAGGATCTTGGCGGCCCGCTCGATGCCCTTCACCCCGTACGCGACCACGAAGACGGCGAGGCCCATCGCGATGGTGTGCGTTATGAGCGCGTCGCTGGAGCCCTGAAAGCCGTTCCAGAAGGCGTCGGGCGCGACACCGTCCGCGGCCGGAATCTCGCCGGCGATGGTCGCCCAGAAGAACCTGAGCGTCCATCCCATGACCACCGAGTAGTAGAACATGATCATGGTCGCGACGAGCGCGATCCACGCGCCCATCCACGCGAACTTCGGCCCCAGCGTCTTCACGAAGGCCCCGATCGTGCCGCGGCGAGTCCCCTTCCCCATCCCGAACTCGAGGATCAGGAGCGGGACCGACCAGAGCAGCAGGAAACACGCCCAGGCGACCAGAAAGGACCCACCCCCGTTCGATGCGGCGATACGAGGGAACCGCCAGATGTTGCCGGTACCGACGGCCATGCCGAGCATGGCGAGCAGCATGCCCCAGCGGGAACTGAAGACCTGGGAGTTCGTCTCGGAGCTGCTGCTCATGTGGATCTCCTGGGGGGCTACGGACGGGTGCCTGTCGGAGGTTCGGGTTCCGGATCCCGAGCCTGGGTGCGGACGATGGTGATCCGCACGACGTCGATCAGTCCAGCGTGGTGATGATCGAGAAGAAGAGACGTCCGTCGTTGTTCGAGCGCGCACCGCGCGACTCGGCGAGCGAATCGTACAGATCCAGGAACGTCACGCCAAGCGAGACGCCTTCGGTGAGCTGGAAGGACGCACCCCCGGTGAACGAAATGAGGTAGTCGTCGGAGAACTCCTCGAACGAGGGCTTGAAGAAACTCTCGAAGGAGAGTTCGATCCGACCCTCCGACAGCTTCCGGGTACCGCGGAGACGCGCCGACCAGCGACCGAGGGTGGTCACGTCGGCGGGCTCGCCCGGCTGGACACGCGGATCGGTCCGCTCGACGAGGGCGGCGAGCGACGCGTCGAAGGACGCCTCGTCCGTCTCCTCGATGATTTCGTATCCGACACCCGCACCACTCGAGATCCGCAGATCGATCTGACGCTGGAGGCTCCCGTCGGCCGTCGCGAACACGAAGGGCTGCCAGCGGCCGGCCTGATAGTCGACCTCGGCCTCCGTGGTCCAGCTGCGGCTCGACACGAACGCCACGCCGTCGGCGTCTTCCGTCTCGCCGTAGTCGAATCCGGCCTTGAAGGACGTCTCCCAGCGATCCGTCGCGTACCCGTACTCGCTGCGGAACAGCAGCGCGGACTGGCTGGAGGCACCGAAGAAGACCGACGCGCCCGCCTCGGTCTTGAGCTCCCACGCCCGGCCGTCTTCGTCCTGCGCGGTCAGCGGAGAGCCGGTGAGCGCTGCGCTCAGCAGCACGGCGAGGAGGACGGGTGCGACCCGCAGGAGGGTGATGTCAGGATGCATGTCTGGCGACTCGTATGGGAGGAATGAGTACCGGGGTCCGGGCGTCTCAGCCGACGGAGGCTCCGATCATGAAGAAGACGCGACCGTCGCTGTTGGAGGCGGCTCCCCGGTCGTCCGCCTGAGCGTCGTAGGTGTTCTCGAAGACGAGTTCGAAGTCCACCGTGGTCGTAAGCGCATACGAAAGTCTGGCCGAGGTATCGACGACGTAATCGCGACGCGCGTTCCCGAGTGCGGGCTCATACTCCGACGACAGTCCGAGGGTCATCCGGTCCTCACCGAAACTCCGCTCTGCCCGGAAAAGCCCCGACCATCTCCCCTTCGTCTCCGGGGTCTCCGGCTCGCCGGGTTCCACTCTGGGATCGGTGAACTCGGCCGCGAGTGACACGCTCAGATCGACGTTCGCGTCGTCGCCGCGGACCAGTCGATACCGGGTGCCACCCCCCACGCTGGTTCTGTGGTCCAGTCGCCGCTGAAGACTCCCCCGTGATCCGATCTCGACGAACGGAGCCCAGACGCCGCCGTCGTAGTCGACGCTGACCTTCGCGTTCCACGACCGACTCGACACGAAGCGCTCGCGCCCCTCCTCGGAGGCCTCGCCGTAGTCGAACCCGGCCCGCGTCTCCAGCGCGAGACCCGCGTGCTCGTAGTCCGCGCGCGTTCTCGCCGTGAAGGAGTACTGCTCCGAGCTTCCGTAGAAGAGCGAGGCTCCGAGCTCGCCGCCGAGCTCCCAGGCTACGGAGTCGGGACTCGACTCCTGGGCCTCGAGCGGGCGAACGGCGACGGAGCCGACTCCGCAGAGGAAGACCGCACCGGCCAGCACCGCGGCGCGGCCGCGATCAGGCCACACGATCCCGAACCCAGTCCACCACCGCATCGACGGACACGCGAACCTGCTCCAGGCTGTCGCGGTCCCGGATGGTCACGGTGTCGTCCTCGGTCGTCTGGCCGTCGACCGTCACGCAGAAGGGCGTGCCGGCCTCATCCTGACGACGGTAGCGCCGGCCGATCGACCCCGATGCATCGAGGAAGGAGGGAACGGCCGCGTCACGCAGCGCCTGGCTCAGCTTCTCCGCGATCTCCGGCATGCCGTCCTTCTTCACCAGCGGGAAGACCGCGGCCTTCACCGGCGCGAGCTTCGGCGAGATACCGAGTACGACGCGCTCCTCGCCCTCGACCTCCTCCTCCCGGTAGGCGTCCGCCAGCACCACCAGCAGCGACCGGTCCACGCCCATCGACGTCTCGATGACATACGGGATGTAGCGGTCGTTGGTGGTCGGGTCGATGTACTCCATCCGCTTGCCCGAGTACTCCTCGTGGCGCGAGAGGTCGAAGTCGGTGCGATTGTGGATGCCCTCGAACTCCTTCCAGCCGAAGGGGAACTCGTACTCGATGTCGAAGGCGGCCTTCGCATAGTGCGCCAGCTCGTCCTCGCCGTGTGGATGGAACCGGAGCTTCGACTCGTCGAGCCCGAGCGAGCGGTGGAAGTCCATGCGCTCGGCCTTCCAGTACTCGAAGGCCTCCTCGTCCTCACCCGGCTTCACGAAGAACTGCATCTCCGCCTGCTCGAATTCGCGCGTCCGGAAGATGAAGTTTCCGGGGGTGATCTCGTTCCGGAACGCCTTCCCGATCTGGGCGATCCCGAACGGTATCCGCTGCCGGGCGGACGTCACCACGTTCTGGAAATTCACGAAGATGCCCTGCGCGGTCTCCGGCCGGAGGTACACGACGTTCGCGTCCTCCTCCACCGGCCCCATGAACGTCTTGAACATGAGATTGAACTGACGGGCTTCTCCGAACGCGTCCCGGGTGCCGCACACCGGACACTGCCCGTCCGCGACCTCGGGGAGGTCGGCGCGGAAGCGGCGGCGGCAGTTGGAGCAGTCGACGAGCGGGTCCGTGAATCCCTCCACGTGACCCGAGGCTTCCCACGTCTTCGGGTGCATGAGGATGGCGGCGTCGAGCCCCTCCACGTCGTCCCGCATCCGCACCATGCGCCGCCACCACGCATCCTTGAGATTGCGCTTGAGCTCGACACCGAGCGGGCCGTAGTCCCAGACGGAGCCGGTCCCCCCGTAGATTTCGGAGGACTGGAAGATGTATCCGCGGCGCTTGCACAGCGACACGAGCTTGTCCATGAGGTCGGATGCCATCGGGGACGTTCGGGAGGTGGGTGAGGTGGGCGATTCCGCCGAATGCGGGCGCCCCGGAACCTACCCGTCGACCCACGCCGCCTCAACGGTGCCGGGGTCGGACCGCGCCAGGCGAGGCACCGGCCGCCGCTCGACTCCGGTGGAACCTCTCGTTGATACTCGGTATCATTCAATGTGGGGCGTGCCGCCCCGCCACGCCGACTCCATCCGACGGAATCATGTCATGCTGACGTTCACCGACCGCGCCCGCGACATGGTGCGCACATTCATCGACCAGAGTGGCGGAGAACTCGCGCATCTGCGCATCGCCCATCACGGCTCGCCGGTTTCTCCGACCTTCGAGCTCACGCTGGTGAGCTCCGACGAGCGCGACACGGCCGACCGCGAGGTGGAGGTCGACGGGCTCGCGGTACTGGTTCCCGAGACGTCCATCGAAGCACTCGACGGCGCGACCGTGGACTTCGTGGAGCGGGTCAACGAGAGCGGCTTCGAGGTGCGTCCGGCGCAGGTGGCCGAGGCGCCCGAGGTGGCCGCTGGGAACCGACCCGCGCCGACGGGCCCGATCGCGGAGCGGGTCCAGGAGGTCCTGGACGATCAGGTCAATCCGGCGATCGCCTCCCACGGCGGCGCCATCGACCTGTACGACGTGAAGGACACCGAGATCTACCTGGAGATGAGCGGCGGCTGTCAGGGGTGCGCGATGTCGCGCATGACGCTTCGCCAGGGTGTGGAGCGGATGCTGCGTCAGGCGATCCCCGAGATCACGGCGGTACACGACATCACCGACCACTCCTCGGGCGAGAACCCCTACTTCGAGGCCTGACCCGCATCGAGGCCGGCATCGAGGCCTGACCCGCATCCCCGCCGATCGGCGGGGATGGCGCATCGGCCGATGACGTCCGCTTACCAGGTCAGCTGATCAGGATCGTGTTCACGAGCGACGTGGCCACCATGCGCACGAGTCGTTCCAGATGCGCCTCGACCCGCGGATCCGTCACGGCGACGCTCACGTCGGATCCGAATTCCGGCGAGATGTCCGGCTCTCCGACGACATAGCGGAAGGTCCACGCCTCCTCGGTTTCCGGTGGAGGCGTTCGGGCGACGTCGGCGAGCGTCGCCACGAGGTCGCGATAGCGGCGCTCCAGCTCATCGGCCTCCTCTCGAATCTCCCGCTGCCACCGCAGCACCTCTTCGTCGGTCTCGAAGGTCCGCGGCAGTGAGCCTTCGGCGTACACCTCGCGGAGTTCCGCCTCGACCGCTTCCGCTGCGGCGGCCAGCGTTCTCGTGCTGTCGTTGTGCGCGGCGATCGCCGAGTTGATCCGATCCAGGTTCGACGCCCGGCGCTCGGTGGGAATCCGCACGATGAAGCCGTCCGGCTCCGCGGCCGGCGACTCCAGGTCGTGCGATCCGAGCCAGACGATGCTGCCGGTGCCCACGTCGAGGAGCCGTGCCGACAACTCCGCCTCGTACCACCGGGCCGAGACGGCAGGTGGAATCCGGCCCTCGTCACGACCCACGGACAGGCCGGGATTCGCCTCGACGTGAGCACGCGTCTCCGGGCGATCGCCGATCGAAATCGTGCGATCGGCGACGGGTGACACGGTGAAGCGCTCGACGAGGAAGAGATAGTCCGCCGGATTCTCGGTGGACTGGGCCGCGCGGAGTACCCGGGAGAGGTCGGGACTGCGGCCCTCCGGGAGCGGCGGAAGCCCCAGAGAGTCGGACATCTGGGCGAATCGCCGGTCCACGGCCGACTGTTCCAGCACCGCGAAGCCGTGTCGCAGCAGGGCGGACTCGAGCGCCGGGCGTCCCCCCTCCGGAAGCGGGGTCGGGGCATGGACCACGACCGCCGGGCGCACATCCTCCTCATCCTGGACGGCCCCCGGGCTGTTCACGACGTCGAACTCGTCGGGTACCCGTGGCCCCGGCGCGATCCGCAGTTCCAGCGTGTCACGGATGGGCGCCGGCGCCTCGCGCGGTGGCAGTGGACGCGGATCGGGAATCGGCGCGAGCCGAGGCTCGACCGTGAAGACCGGTGCGGCCGTCGGGGTACCACACCCCGCGACGACGACCGCGAGCAGCACCAGCGCGCCGCGGGTCACCGGATCCCGACGGTGACCAGCCTCGCCTTCACCGCATCGAGCAGAGGCTCGGTCTCGACCTGCTGGATATATCCGAGCGCGTCCAGGGCGACCGTGATCTGGCCGACTCCCGTCCACATTTCGTCACCCAGTTCCGGCGTCGCCGTCACCACTTCGAGTACGGGGTCTCCTTCGCCTCCCCCGGTGCTGGGGTCGTAGGTGATGGCGGACTCGTTGTCGACGAGGAACCGGTGAAGCCCCAGGGACGCGTCGATCACGCCGCGGAGCTGTTCCTGGACCACTGCACGATCCGGCGCCGCCGCCGCCCAGCCCATCATCCCACGCTCTCGGATCCGGGCCTCGGCATCCGCCGTCAGATCGGCCTGCGCCAGCTGTTCCTCCCATGCGGCCGCCCAGAGATCGTCCTCCGACGCCACGATCGCGTCCAGAAGCGCGTCGAAGTCCTCCCAGTACTGTTCCACGCCGGTAAAGCGGCTCGCGCCCGACAGGTACGGACCGGAGAGCCACTGGGGGCCGGGCTCGTCCGGAAGGGCGAGCCGCTGCGGAAGCGAATCGAACTCCGCGACCATGCTGTTCGACGCGTTCTGCGCGAGCTGCCTGAATTCCGGCTCGAGCTGCGAGGGGAGCGTCGGCAGAGCGACGACCGCCGCGTCGGCCTCTTCGCCGTCCGATCCATTCATGAACCAGGCAGCGCCACCGACGACCGCCACAAGCACGAACACTGCGGCGATCGTGCGGGTCACGCCCGACCCACCCCCACGTCGAGGCGGACTGGAGCGCGGACCGCGTCGTTCACGAACGGTCCGATGGTACGGGTCCTGACGGCTCGCATCGCCCTCCTCGGCCGCACCGGCGGAGTCGGCCGGGCGATCGGCGTCGTCCGACCCCGGCTCGGCGCCATCCGTGTCCGACTCGTCGGAATCCGGCTCCATGTCCGCCGCGAAACTGTCGTCCGGCGCACCACCCTCGAACACCATGCCGAAGTCGGGACCGTCGTCCGATACCGACGCCGCGAGTGCCTCGTCCTCGGCGTCGGGCATCCCGGATCGCGAATCCGTGCCGGCCACGGCGACGTCGTCTCCGGGCTCGCCCTCGTCTTCGTCCTCCTCCAGCTCCAGTTCCACCGATCCGAAGTCGAAGCCGAGGTCCTCCGGCTCGTTCTCGTCCCCGAGCGGCCCCTCATCGCCTTCCTCGAGGCCGGGATCGCGCCCCTCCGTCGACGACGCATCCGGATCCGCCAGCGTGAAGGTGGCCATGCCCTCGTCGAGCTCGTCGGCCGTCGCACCCTCGGGCCACATCATGTCCTCGGCGCTCGGGTCGTCCTCCGCATCGTGCGAGGATGCTCCGGCGACGGTCTGGTCGAGTACGTCCGCATCGAGCTCCGAGGCGAAGTAGGGCTCCGGCGACTCCCCGGGTTCGTCGAGACCCGCGTCCGGCGGGTCGTCGTCGAGTTCCTCGTCCGGCCGGTCGTCGTCGAGTTCCGCGTGCGACGGAGACCGGTCCGGCTCCGGCTCCCCCGCCCACTCGAAGTCGTCGATGAGATCGTCGTCCACGGCGTCGTGCGACGGGTCGTCGATGAGATCCTCGTCCGCGGCGTCGTGCGACGGGTCGTCGAGAAGATCGTCCGCCTCGTCGGTCGAAACCTCGTCCCCCGCGTCGATCCCCCCGACCGAACCGGCCGAGAAGTCGGCAGACTGCGACGCGGCAACGTCCCGCTTGAGTTGCCGATAGATCTCGTGCTCCGATGCTGCGGCCCACCGATCCTCCGCGACGTCGTAGAATCGGGTGGAGTCGGTGATCGCCCCCAGTTCGATACGCAGTCGGAGTGCGTCGGGCCCCGGGATGGAGACTTCCTTCCCCTGGGAATCGATGTAGGCGAAGCTCATGCGGCGAGGAATGCGGTGAGAGGAAACCAGCCAACTCCGAAAACTACGTCGCGCGGCGCTCTCGCACAGGGGCTGCACCAAACTCCCGGACGGTCAGCGCACCCGCGTCTCCGACTCGACGGTCCACTTCGTCTCGGGGCGGTCACTCTCCCCGGCACCCTTTCGGTCTGGTGCGCGAAGAGGTCGACCGCACCTCGACATCCCGATCGTCGCCGTCAATTCCCACCCCGCTCGGGGATCGGCGTCACGCGGCGCGGCGGGCGGACGAACGGGCGCACGAGACTCTCATGACCGTCCGGACCCACCGCGGCCACACCGAAGATGTACCCGTCGATGGAAAGGTCGGGCAGCGTGATCCCGACGCGCCCCCGGCCGCCGTCCTCCAGGTCGGCCGCGTCGACGTAGATCTGGTTGTCCCAGTCCGGCCCCCACGCCTCCCGCCAGACCACACGGTAGGCGTCGGCACCCGGACTCGGACGCCACTGGACGGCCGCATCGTAGCCGTCGCCACGACCGAGGCCCCCGAGTTCCGGGGACGGGGGCGCCAGCGCGAGGGTCGCGACCGACGCGGCGCTGACTCTGGCGTTCCGAGCCAGGTAGTCGAAGTCGACCCCCTCGATCACGTCGTTCTCGGTGTGCTGCATCGAGTAGTTCTCGCGAGACTCGCTGAACCGGACGCCCGGATAGCCGAAACGGTTGAACGCGGTGTGGTCCCCACCCCGACCGAACCGGTCCTCCCGGGCGATCGGCTTCACGATGTGACCCGGCACGTAGATGGTCGCGAACCGACGGATGTACCTCGCCATCTGGCGCGACATCGAGTCCATCGGGTCTTCGCTGAAGACGCGCAGGCTCCGCGAATCGACGATCCCGTTCCCGCCGGTCGAGTTTCCGATGATGTCGTGATTGAACACGGCGTCGATGACGATCGAGTCCTCGACGGCGTTCTGGGCGTGGAGCGTCGCGCCGACGAGCCCCTCCTCCTCACCCGCGAGCGCGAGGAACACGAGCGTCGCGTCGAACTCGACACCGCTCTGTGCCAGGACACGCGCCAGTTCCATGGTGAGCACGGTGCCGCTTCCGTCGTCGTTGGCGCCGGGCGAGGGGTTGTCCCAGCGATCCCAGTCGAAGGAGCCGGTGTCCGCGCGGCGCGCCACGGTGTCGTAGTGCCCGCTCACGTAGATCCGGCGTTCGCTCCGGCCCGGCAGCACCGCCATCACGTTGCAGAGTTCGATCTCCTGGCTGATCCGGGTCACCGGACGGATGTCGTAGCAGTCGAACTCCGCCCGGAGCCGGGGGGAGAAGCTCCGAAAGGTCTCGAGGATGTACTCCCGGGCCGGAATGATCCCCGTGTCTCCGCCGGGCCCGTCGAGCACGCTCATCGTGTGGCGCTGCTCGAAGCCGACGAGCGCCGTCAGATACTCCTCCATCCGGTCCGGAGAGATCTCGGACAGGATCTCGGCGACTCGGGGGTCGACCGAGGGGATGGTCTGCCCGCGAACCGGTGCCGCCGCGACGAGAATCGCGACGACGCACATGGACAGTCGGGAGAGCAGCGTGAAGTGCCGAACAGACATGAAGGGCCAGGAACGGGGAAGAGCGCCCGGAGGCGCAAAGGGCAGCGGTCGAACGCGACCGGGTGACGATGCAACGTTCGCCGTCGAGCCGCTCCGCGCCAGCAGTCCGTCGAGGCTCGGGCCTACCGAGCTTCGCCCGTGTCTTCCTCCGGGACACCCGTGAACACCTGTCCCGTCAGATTTCGGGCGCGGGTGGGATCCGGCCCCGTAACGCGTTCCAGCGCATCGAGGACGCGATCGAGCCGAGCGTCGAGGGCTCGACGCGTCTCCTCGTCGAGTGGAGCGGCCTCGATCTCGGGCGCCATGGAGACCGCTCCGCCGCGAACACCCGCGAACGCGATCCGGTCGGACGCCTCCCGGAGCCAGTCGTCGAGCGCGATCGCCTCGTCGGCCAGCGTATCCATGGACCGGTAGATCTCCTCCCGCCGGGTCGAGTCGGCCCGGAAGTCCCGGATCGCGCCCGAGAGGCGAATCGGGATGGCCGATCCGGTCACACCCTCGCGCCGTAGCCGAGAGATGAAGCCACTGCGGAACAGCTCCTCCTCGGAAACCCGGATCGAATCCACGAACTCGCCATAGCGCACCCAGAAGTCCCGCACCGCCGGGAGCGTATCGGCGTTGGCCAGATACCGACCGGACAGCCACGCGGATGGAGGCTCGGCGACCCCGAGCCTCGCACCCAGAGCCTCCATGCCGTCCTGCATCTCGCTGAAGGCCGCATACGTGGATGCTCGAATATCGACGCCACTTCCGACGTCGGCACTCGGCTGCGCCACCGGCGCGGCCGGTTCGACTTCGGCATCCGGCTCCGGGGGAGCACCTTCGTCGGAAGAGCTGCCGAGGGCGTCGGCGATTCCCCAGCCGGCGACGCCGATCAACAGCGCGAGGATCGCAGCCTGCGGTGTGATCCCCCAGGGAAGCGTCATGGATGGGGACGACGGTCGGGGTTCCGGCCGGGCTCGTCGCTCCCTCGCCCACGAACCGCTGGGGCCGGACGGCACGTCCAGCGGCTCCATCTCCTCACCTCCGGACACGGAGGCCGGCGGTG
>Ga0102929_1000337_pt1 | contig 27509 bp, 25 predicted proteins | sample SalPonR1_B_D2_MG_FD_78510 | JGI IMG/M metagenome (GOLD analysis project Ga0102929, IMG submission 78510) | Salt pond soil microbial communities from South San Francisco under conditions of wetland restoration - Salt Pond MetaG R1_B_D2_MG | ecosystem: Environmental > Aquatic > Marine > Intertidal... | reverse complement strand
TCCTGACACGACAGTACGAGCGGGTTCACTGTCCGAATATAGCGCCGCATCATCACCGAATACCGTAACATTTTGATATGTGCCCGTGGGGTCATTTAGATCAATAAATCTACTATGTCCCGCGTGCGTACGATTAATTGCCTTCAGCTTTAAAATTTCATTACCTCGTGTCAATGGGAAGACATTATAATCTTCTCCGTTAACCATGCGATTTTGACTATAGAATACTTGAGGTGCTCTTTCTTTGATCTGGAAGTTTGCTTCGGTGGATTCACCATTGGCAATTGTTTGTTCTAATGTAAATACCAATCTTAAACGATACTGCTGACCGTCTGCTCCGGTATACGGAATGTTTACGTCGAAGTTCCTAACATCTTCCGGACGAACAACAATCTTTCGATTGGCACTTGTGCGCACCCATGAACGGAAAATGCCCGTTGGGATATTACCAAAATTACCATCGGCAAACTTTAATGTAATCTGATCATTCAGTCTCGGAATAACACTAAAAATATTTCTTATTTGATTATTTAAGCTGTTATAAACAACATTGCTGCCAATTAGTGCAGGAACCTTCTGCCATTTATTAACCACGCTTCCAGCTTCGTCAATCTCCTGAACGTAAACATCTGCTTCGTTGACATTATTAATATCAACATCAAGTGTGCGATTCCTAATAGGCGTATCAAATCTTACATCAACGTTCTGCAAGGTTCCTTGTTTGAATAGTAAAAAGAAACCTGTATTCGCTGAGCCAAGCCCTTCACCGTCGTTACGGTAGATCATATAGAATGGGTCAGCTGGATCAGGATGGCGCTCAAAAAAGAATCTGCCATCTTCAAAATCTGGATTTACAATATCAAAAGGGAACTTTTCGCCGCGAACGGGAATCGTTACATTATATGCAATCTGAGAATTCTCGTTTCTCAGCCGATAAAGATCAGTTGGAATATTTCCGATCGTTCCTGACTTATAAGGTCGACCGAATGTGTGATTAGGATCAAACGCGGCGTTTAGAATGGTTGTGAACTGCTCAAGCGCATCTGGATTATTCGGATCATTCCAGAATACTGTTGCGTTCGATAAGTTTCTACCAAGACTGTCTTGAACCGGTTGATTAGTTTGTACCGCAGTAACTTTGAATACACCAGACGCAGTGATATTTCTGCGCGGAGTATAACTCAACATGCGAGCTAGACGAACAATACTGTCTCGCCGCTCTGCTGTATCCAAGAAGTTTTCTCTTGTATTTAGATCGTGCCGAAAACTAAGGCTTGTCCCGAGATAGGCAAGTAGCTCAATCATCGCAATAAATTCGGATGACTCAATATAATCGTTAAAATCTTCTGGGTACTGGGTCCGAATATAATCGATCATTGCATTGCGCAATGTATCAAAATCATATGCGGTGAAATCAATGCTTTGAAAGCTGCGATAGATTGCTTGCCAATCTTCTGCGGCAAATAAGCGATTCTGTCTTACTGACTGTGACATACTTCTTTCCTATTAAAATGCTTGAAGGTTTCTGCGATCATATTCTAAAAATAACTGGTCGACACTATCCTGTGGACGAAACTGTAGTTCTAAGTCTACTCGAATAACATGTTCCATTTCAAATACATTGATGTTCAGCAAGGTTACCCGAGGTTCGGTTTCTATTACTCGAATAACATCTTCAATAATGGCTTCACGAGTTTCTTCATCAAATGGATCCATTAGAAGATCAAAAATTCTTGTGCCGTATTCTGGGCGCATCACCCTTTCGCCTCGACGAGTATTGAGCATATTCCGAATGTCTTGTTTTACCAATTCAATGTCAACCACTCGATATGGTGGTTCCACCATATCTGTGGTGCTAAATCCAATGTAAACTTCTCTACTCATTACTTGCTCCCTTCCACGTGTTATTTATCACTAAAGAAAAAACATGTTTTAATCTTACTCGTATTTCATCATGAGTTGACGTTTTTGCTCATTTTCTGTATACTATACGGGTGTTAAACAACTATTGGATCTCGGATTATGAAGAAGAATGAAATTACAGTTCGTTTTGCAGATATCGTAGACAAGGCACATGCCGCAAATGCAAGAGCCCGCAATAGGCGATTCTACCCAATGCAAGAGAATCGTGGAGGGCGATTGGTCGATTTCGGTATGTATGATTATCAGACAAAGCGATACATTCTCTCGAATATTCATGATAATAACGCACCTCGAGTGCTAACAGAAATTGAGCGAATGATCGGTGCTCGATAGATGACCAAGGTGGTGCAATGCCACCCTTACTTTTATGGACGATGAACTTCATCAAAAAGTGAAACGGCTCGTTGCCATTGAGGTACGAGCCCGTTTATTGGTTAATGCATTACTTCGTGAAAGACATGGATGTCTTCGTGCAAGCACACGTGAAGATGTGGACAAGGCACTAGATAGTCTGCATGAGTTGTTTGACCTAAAGGACGACTTTTGGCAGAGATAGTCTTACTTCAATTAACGCCAAGCCGGACCGTCAACCCATCCAACAAGAGACTTTCGAATGCCGCGTGTGACCGGTGTCACCCGATGATAGTATACAGAAGGAAAAACAAACACCGTGCCTTTCTTTCGAAGCTGAACTGGGTCGGGTGAGGGGATTCCACCTTCCAATTCGATGTCACCGCCTTCGTACCCGTCGCCATCAGATAATTGAATAATTACCGATAGTTTTCGATCATAAGGTTGTTGCATTGTCCAGAACACGTCTGCATGCCAATCATAGTATCCCTTATCCTTGCCATCATATACAGTATATTGTAGACTAGGCAAATCATTGATGTCTACGCCAAAAGCTTCTTTATTAGCATTTATGACAAACTGATATGCGGTGTCTACTAAGTAGAAATGTTGATCTTTAGTTAACCATTTCACCTTCGACCGGCGAATGGCATTATCTTGTCGACCAGTTTCGTGATGCCCCAATTGAGCGTCTATAAATTGCATCTCTGATGCCGCTTTTTCTACATCGTGTATAAAAAGATCGGTAATTCCGGTATCACCATACCATACCATCCAAGGCTGAAACATAATGTGTCCCTCTGTGTTATAATATTCTAGTATTTATAAGGTTTTATGATTGACCATTGTTTTTATGTTCTGGACAAGGTTCAAATGTAAGGAACCTACCTACCAGAGTGAGAACACCTTCGGTGTTTCTATCATATTTCTTTTCTGTTCTAAATGTGTTCAATACGTTTGTTTTTGACTGTGTATCTATCTTACTGACAGGTGGTCCGGTTACCGTGCCCACAGCACTCCCTGTACCTAAATATGGTGCTGTAGAAGAACCACCAGATTGTACCCCACCATGAACATGATTATTTAGGCTGTTTAAAGTAATCTGTGGTGTAATCATGTTTGCTCCATGAAGATTGCCTGCATAACGACCGACGCCGCCAAATCCCAACGAACTGCTAGTGATGTTTAAATTCGCACTCTTTAAAAGATAGTTTGCATCTGTATCGAAGGAAATAGTACCCGGAGCTTTCGTCGAGATGGTATTCAAGCCTTCAATATTTACATCACCGCCGGAGCCGGATCCTTCGCTACCAACGCTTCCATCCGTTCCGCCTTTATGGTCTTTGGATGCCTTTAGATTTAGATTTCTGCCCGCCTCGACATTGACGTCGCGGTCGGCTCGAAGATTGATATCTTCTTGTGAACGAACGCTGAAACTTTTAGCTCCGAAGATGTCCACATTGCCATCCGAGTCCATCTGTATCCATGCTGTTCCTGGTTTGTTGATCGCATAAATGAGACCGTTGGTTTCATCAATCAAAATCTGTGCGCCGCTCTTGGTACGAACGCGCACATGCTCGTGGTCGGGATGATCATCAAGATAAAAAGACGAGCCACCGGTCCGCATGGAGTCACTACCTTCCCTTTTCGGTCCCGGTGTTAGGATCCCGTAGGTTTGGGAAGGTGCTTCGCGACGTGCGCTTGTATCCGTCACTCCTCGAATATTGTCGTTTATTAGCCCCTGTTCTTTTATTGCTTTTGATTGTATGGTACTCTCTGGTCTTTGAATCGCGTCTCGGAAACGTTCTGAGGTCGCCTTGTTGTATTCTGTAACCGGCAGCGCCTTACCGTTGTCACCATAATTTTCGTCCTTCGCCGCCACGCCTGGCACCATCTGATTCATATACTGTTGATACATACATGCAAACCAAACGCCTCGAGATGGTTCGCCGTTGATAAAGAAAACAAGAACGATATTCTCAAGGTCCGGAGGAACGCCCCACCACCCATAGCTCGTTTGCGTGTTTACATCTCTTTTCGTTCGTGGATCGCTTCGGTCAGGTGTGCCAAGCACCTTTGTTGGGTCTGTTGCTCCTGCGAAGGGCGATGCATATGATACGGTTACCCAAGAGTCTCGATCTCCGGGCTGGCTACCAAACTCCGGTATCCAAACCTTCAGCCTTCCCATCTTCTGTACATCTTGCGTATCTTTCACAAAGGCGGCGTAAATACGATCATAGATCTTTACACGGCCTTGCGGCTCTTCATACGTCAACGGTTTATTGGTTCTAGAATACCTTGCCATTATGCCCCATTTCCTCCTGACTCTGTTGTAATGTCTTTGCCGGCAAATAAATCTTCAAATATTGCTGCGTTCATCCTTGCATCTACCAACCTGATCGCCTGAATATTTTGTGTGAACTTGCCATCAACAAATTCGTGTGTTATTTCCACGGCTCCGTATAGACCGTTTAATAGATTGCCAGACGTATTTTGTAGCATCAACCCGGTTCTCTCATCATATTCTTGAGGTGTAAACATACGAAATCCAAAGAATGTTTCTCCAGTCATTGTGCTAGCACTCGAAAAGTTGTTTGGTACCGTATCTTCATTATCAGTATTTGTAACCGCCACTAACTCGCCAGTATTATCAATCTTTAGACCACGCTCTTGAAGAGCGACATCGATATTATTCTTTGGTTTTTGTCTACTGCTAATTGGAGATGGTTCTAACCAATAAGGGTCTCCTTTAACCTTGATATCAATGTTTAACAAATCTGCAACCGCTGGAGTGGTCACCTGCTCAAACACAGCACTTAGGAACGATTTACCTCTTGTATGTTCTCCGGATGCCGCCACATGTTCGGACCTGCCTGGACCCATTTCGCGATATGAAACAGGGATGATATCTTCAACATCAACTTGTAGGTCTGGAAACTCTATATCATCAATGGCCGTTCTGTTTCCTTTTCCTGCGTCTCTGGTCAATTCTCGTGCGCCTGTACCCGCCGCTGACGTTTCTGATAATCTCGATTCAGACGGATTCAATATGAAGTTGTTGCGAACATTAGTAAAACTTGGTGCAACGGTTCTCGGCAGGTTCGTCGGTAACCCACTTAATGGATCAATATCATCGCCCGTTGGTGAGACATCAGATAGCCCCAATGTTTCGCGAGCTGAGAATGGCCGAGGTGGTGCCTGAGTTTGCAAAGGTTCTGTTACCGAATCTTCAGCCGCTCTGAGATCAGACGCTTGTAAATATTTCACCAAGCTAAATCGACCATCAATCTGATATTCTGGATTATTATATAAGAAGTCTGCTTTCTCTGCCTGTGATACCTGCGCCACGTTTGTGCTCGTCGAAGGATTATCGGTTTCATCTCCGCTTGCGAATAATCCTGCATTATACGGCAATGTTGCATACCAGTTGAAATTAAAATTGACATCAAAGTCTAGTACCTGATCGTTTTCGCCTGTATATACATAGTTATAAAGCTTCTTTAATCTTTTTCTTCTTCGAATAACGCTTACAATTTCTTCAGTTTCTACTTCATTTTTAACCGGAAATTTATTTGTTCCTTTCTCATATTCTACAATCAAATACTTATAGCGACGATTATAGTCTCCTCTAGCTTTGTTATATCCTAACAGTTCGACGTCACTAATAACTCTCCAAAGGCCGCTCAAAATAATATTGTCTTTATTTTCCGTTGGCTCATTATCCTCGTCTGGGTCTTTCATGCCTGTGCCTTTCTTCTGAAAATATTTGGTCATAGATAGAATTGAATCTACAACACGATCGATGGAGGTATTTTGATTGAACGTAATTGTCTTTTTATCATCAGATATTTCAAACAGACCGCTTCGCTGAGGTGCTGATTCTTGATCGTCCACTATTATTCGTTCGTTAATAAATTTTTCATCAATATAGAAAAAGTATTCATCACCTTTGTCTGGTACTGAAGAATCAATTTGCTGTTTTTCTAATCGCAACTTTAATTCGTCGAAAAAGTCGCCGACGGTCGTGGCTGGTATTGCCTCCACTTTCTTAAGGTCGGCTGCCTGATTGCTAAATGCAAGGTCGCCCATATTTACGCCTTCAATGGCGTACTCACTACCACCAGCAATAACACGGACATTTGTTTTAGTTAGGATCATTGGCCATACCCACTTAAGATTCGATAGTGGCCCGTCTTTGATAATTTCCTGTGTTTCTACATCTCTTGCTCGAAAGGTTAGCTCTAAATAGAACGGCGCCTTGGTATAGTTCTTAATGCCTAGTCGTTTTGCGGCCGCTGTAATTAAGTCTAAGAATGTCACACTGAATGCCTGCTTTAATTCAAATGTGATGGCTGTTGCAACACCAGAACCTGCTTCCTTTGTCATTCCTCCGTATGTCTTGATTTGAACATTGTCTATACCGACAGTTGAAGAACCCGACTCAGCTAATGTCACTTGTTCTAATTCTTCATACGGGATATTGCCACCCGTGCGATTTGTATTCTCTCCCATCAAGAACAATCGAAAATGGTATGTTGCTGCATCATAGTAATCTAAAATATTTTCTTCAATTCTTGATTCAAGCGTATCTTCAAACTTCGGTGGTGATCTTTTTACTTTGCTTTTCGTAACACTTGTTGAAGATGATGTTGCTACGGTTTCATCCTTAGTCTCTCGGTACTCGGTTTTTGGGACAGGTATTAATCTACCAAAACGATCTCGAACCCATTCTGCGGGTCCTGTACCAGTAAAGATATCAAGGTACTGCTGTTTTTCAAGTTGGGTTCCTTCAAACTCTCGTCGTATTCTTTCCTGGCGTCGTTCAAACTCTTCACGATCCGCAGTAGCTGGTGTGAATAGATTCTTTATAGGACCCGTAATTCGTTCCCATCCTGTAGGCTCGTCTTTAATAGACTCTTCTCCGACAGGCGATTGTAATTCAGAGTTAAAAATAAGCTCTTCATTAAGCGGACCGCTTCTTCTAGCCATTAAGCCTCGCCCCCAACCGACTGCGGAGAAGGTACCCATATTTCCACGCCAGCACGAAAATCTTCTACTGGGTCGATAAGAATGTCCATGTTACGCATTACCAAGACCCACCATAGGTATGGTGTACCATAAATCATATTTGCGAATAGGTCAGGGCGACCTTCATACTCAGGAGTGATGGTTACCAGTCTATCATTCGCTGATTCCCTCACTGGTTTAAACTTTGCGATGTCAAGGTAAAAATCACGAAGCGGCGTATTATAATACATACTATTTGGTCGATGAATATTTGCCATTATAGAAAACCCTTCTTAACCAGTTGTCCTTGGCGGAACTTTTCGAGATCAAAGTTCTCTCGAACTTTCTTCGGGTTCTGCTGGACTTGTAGTTGAACTGTTAGTATCATTCTTGTAGGCACATAGGTTACCGGTGCTTGGCGACCGCCGGTCTTACCTGTAACGGAAGGAGGTGCTTCTTCGCCCTCAATTCCTACACCTGGCGGTAATCGAATACCAACGTAATCTACGTCCTTTTCTAGAAGATAAGAAAAATTAGTAATTACAACTGGAATGTTTGAGAACATATAATCGCCGAGGTAATTAAATCTCAACACAGGCGGAGGTGTCCCCGACCGTCCTGCATCTTTTGCTGCCTTACCAAATTCCATCATCGAGCTCGCAGACAAAAATCTCAAAGCTGCTGTTAAATAATGTCCTTCCTCGTTTGACTGTGCCGTCCACTGTGAAGTAATCTGAATCTCAGTAGGTGCAGTTTTTGCATATTGATGATACTGATAATTGCTGTGTGTGAAATGGAATGCGTCGTACGATGCGCTTTTTCCATATTGTACGTCTGGTGTATACGGAAATACTATTCCGTTTGTTTCATAAAGCGGATACAACAGGTTCGACGGAAGCTTTGCACCTAATAGTGCGCGACGTGCATCATCATTGTTAGCAGGACCTAGTCGCGCCGGCTTTGTCGAATTATCTGTAAATTCTTTTGCGTCTCCCAATCTACTAGAAGATGCTTCGCGATCGCCGCCGAGAAAACGCCGTGCGCCATCGGTCACTGAATCCCTTAGGCCTGTTTTTAATGTATCTTTTATACTCATGCGACATCTCCCTTTATGTTATTTATCACCAATATTAAAACATATTTTAATTTAAAAACACTTGACAAACTTATATTCTTTCGCTATAATTACAAGATACTATGACTATAAGGAGGAGTATGTCCACTCAAAAGACCAATTATTTAAATAATAGAGACATATTAAAAGAGATTCACAAGAGCAAGTGTTCGTTTTGTGAATTTACAGATGAAAAATACAGCCAATACGACATTATTCTCGACGACTTTAATGATATGTTTAATGCTGAAATACAGCAACAGGCACGTGACAATCGTGCCGAAAGAACTGCTCAAGAAGCATATCGAACCGATCTTAAGAATTACACTGGGCCAGCTAGTGGCAAGCCGAAACTTGCAGAATATCGATATGACTCGTCTGAAGTAGATATCGATAGTCTTGTATATCGTGTTATTACCTATGATCATATTCCGAAGGATCCGGGCAGGAAGAAGAACCCAAAGAAAGAAGCCGAGCACCATGTTAGATTAAATTTTATTCCGTTTAAGCATTACATCATTGTTAATAATGAAGCCTTAGAAGTTGGGCGTAGTCATTCTAAGAACGGAGAGTTCTCTCAGTCTCACGGCAATATGACTGACAAGCTTGCAAGGATGTTTATGCTCTTAGTAGAACGCTATAGCCAATTATCTAATTGGCGAGGTTATTCCTATATTGATGAAATGAAAGGACAAAGCCTTTTACAGCTTTCTTCAATGGGGCTTCAGTTCAATGAGGCAAAAAGTGATAACCCATTTGCATACTACACTCAGTCAATCTATCATGCGTTTACCCGAGTTCAAAATCTTGAAAAGAAGAATCAGAATATTCGAGATGAAATTTTGATTGACTCTGGTCAAACACCAAGCTTCTCCAAGCAAATCGAACATGAAGAGTCTATTCGACGATTGCGAGAGAGTACTCTAAATGGAGACGATGTTTAGTGTTGTTTTGACATTACAGATAATCTGTTGTATACTATTCAAAGGCAAACACACAAAGGTTGGAAAGAGTGGGAAATATAAATGTCGAATAACCAATTATTTAAAAATCTAGCAGCCTTCACGGATATTCACTTTGGACTAAAACATAACTCTCGCCTTCATAATGAAGATTGTATGCGGTTTGTGAAGTGGTTTATTGATGAAGCAAAAAGTCGTAATTGTGAGACCTGTATCTTCCTTGGTGATTGGCATCACCATCGTGCATCCATCAATGTCACAACTCTTAACTATACTTTATCGACGCTAAGTCTTCTTGATAGTGCATTTGAAACGGTATATTTCATTACCGGAAATCATGATCTCTATTACAAAGAGAAGCGTGAATTACATTCGCTTCCTATGGCTGATAAGTTTCCGAATATCGTGTTAGTTGACGAGCCTCTTGTTCAAGACGATGTAGCCATCGTTCCGTGGCTAGTAGGCGAAGAATGGAAGCAAATGACCAAGCTTAAAACAAAATATATCTTTGGTCACTTTGAGCTGCCTTATTTCAAGATGAATGCGCTTGTGGAGATGCCTGATCATGGCGGACTGAAGAAAGAGCATTTCAAACATCAAGACTATGTCTTCTCTGGACACTTTCATAAACGACAAACCAATGGCAAGGTACACTATATTGGCAATCCCTTCGGTCATAATTATGCTGATGTTTGGGATACAGACCGAGGGGCGATGTTTTTAGAATGGGGAAAAGAACCCGAATATGTTAATTGGGAAGAAGGTCCACGATACATCTCTTTAAATCTTAGTCAACTGTTAGAAGACCCAGCGAAATATCTCAACGAATACACCTATGCCAAGGTCACACTTGATGTCGACATTTCATATGAGGAAGCTTCCTTCTTACGTGAGACATTTGCTGAAGAATATAATATGAGAGAGCTGAAGCTTGTTCCAATTCGAGATAATGTAGAACAAGATACAACTCCAGGGGACATTAAGTTTGAAACCGTCGATCAGATTGTTACCGAACAATTAAACGCCGTCGAAAGTTCAACATACGATAAATCCACATTAATGAAGATATATAATAGCCTATGATTAACATCAAGAATATAACAGTTAAGAATTTCCTTAGTGTCGGTCAAGTAACACAAAGCATCAATTTTGTTGATCGAGACCTTGTTTTAGTCCTTGGCGAGAATTTGGATCTTGGCGGAAACGATAGTCGAAATGGTGTGGGCAAATCTACAATTGTGAACGCATTATCGTATGCTCTTTACGGCGTCGCCCTTACCAATATTCGAAAAGACAATCTTATCAATCTAACAAATGGTAAGAATATGGTGGTCACGATTGAATTTGAAAAGGGCGGCATCGAATACAAGGTTGAGAGAGGCAGACGACCAAATGTGTTTTCTTTTTCGATTGCCGGTAACGAATATTCCTCGGAAGATAGTGAAGAATCGCAAGGCGACAGTCGCGTAACTCAAAAGGAACTGGAACGGCATTTAGGTATAAGCCATCAGATGTTCAAACTTCTTATTGCTCTTAATACCTATAGCGAACCTTTTTTAAGTATGAGGTCAGGGGACCAGAGAGCAATTATCGAACAACTTCTAGGAATCACTCAGCTTAGTGAAAAAGCTGAGATTTTAAAGACGTTACTCAAAGAAACGAAGGATAATCTTAAAGAAGAAGAGTTCCGTATCAACGCGGTTCGAGAAGCTAATCGCCGCATTGAAGAAAATATTAAATCTCTCAAGCTCAAGGCTTCGGCGTGGCTAAAGAAGCACGAAAAGACTATCGAAGAAACTGCGGAAGCAATTGTTGTCCTTCAGAATATTGACATCGATAAAGAGATAGAAACACACAAAGAAACGGCAGAAATTGTTGCTCGCATTGCTGAGAAAGAAGGATATGAAAGATCGCTGAAGCGACACGAAGCGGCTATGGCAAAGGCTCAGCGAGCGGTCGCTAAACAGGAGACCTACCTCGCTGCCTTAGAGCAACAGTCTTGTCCTACTTGCGGACACGACTTAGAGGACGAAAAACACAGTCAGCTAGAGACAGAAGCACAAAAATATTTAGATGAGCTAAAAGCCGAAGTCGCTGAACACGATGCTGAGATTGCCGAAGCAATAAAAAATAGAGATGCCATTGTTGTCGGTGATCTTCCGAAAACATTTTACGACGACATAGACGCAGCATATAATCACCGGACAAGTCTAGACACATTGATGTCTAGCCTAGAGAGCGAAACAGTTCGAGAAAACCCATACACAGAACAAATTACATCTTTGGAAGAGTCGGGTCTTCAAGAGATCTCGTTTGATAAAATTAATGACCTTACCACATTAAAAGACCATCAGGAATTCTTATACAAACTTCTAACCAGTAAAGACAGTTTCATACGTCGAAAAATTATTGACCAAAATCTTGCATTTTTAAATGCAAGGTTAGAGTCTTATTTAGACAAGATCGGATTGCCGCATAGTGTAAAATTCCAATCAGACCTATCGGTAGAAATTCAAGAGCATGGCAGGGATCTCGATTTTGATAATCTCAGCCGTGGTGAGAGAACGCGTCTTATTCTTAGCCTATCGTGGGCGTTCCGCGATGTCTACGAGAGCCTCAACACGCCAATCAGTCTTCTGTTCATTGACGAGCTGATTGACAGCGGGCTTGATAGTGCTGGTGTGGAGAGTTCGCTCTCGGTACTGAAGCGCATGGCGCGCGACAATAAAAAGAATATATTCCTCATTTCGCATCGTGACGAGCTAGTGGGGCGCGTGAACAGCGTTCTCCGAGTCATAAAGGAAAGTGGGTTTACATCGTTTCAGGACGAGGATGAGTAACCAATTCGCACAACCGAGCAAATATTCGTCGCAACGGTACATGACCAGCGAGGGCGCAAGCTATCATCATCGCATACCTGAGAAGCTAGTCTTTTTACTTTCTCTTCGCGGTTTAGAATATGGTGGACACCTCGACAATTGGTACGTCTATGATATTCACGAATGCAGAGAACTTTATCATCGAGCAAGAATTATACCGAATCGTGTAGAAATCGGTAGCAGGACAACCACAACACAGATTATTCGTGCTCATTATCCCGACGATTATGTGGTCACAACCGACCACGCATATTTTTATCTGCGAGATCGTAAGATTGATTTTGGTAATGTTCATCTTACTCAAAGTGTCGATAGTATCACTGGCAGTCATATATACCGTTTGATGGATTGCGGTGCTCGATATTCGCAACCTGAGATTGCTACGATAGCAATGTCTCAAATACTTCATTCACATTACAACGATTCGGAGAGCATTGTTGACGAGATTCGAAGAGATATGTTCTACGCTTATCGAGAAGAATTACGGAGAGGATTATAATGGCAGTTAATGGAAAACAAAAGGGCAATCGATTTGAGCGAGACATCGCCAACCTATTATCAGCACGATTTAAAGAGCACACAGGTATCGAACAAGCCTTTAGAAGAAATCCCGACTCGGGATCATTCTTCGGCGGTAAGAACTTAGAGCGGGCAGAAACACACGATACTGAATGGGCAGTCTATGGCGATCTTATATGTCCGAGAAAATTTAAGTTTGCTATTGAATGTAAGAACTATAAAACAGCACCGAATCTTAATGCTATTCTTACAGAAAAGATTAGTGACTGGGACAGCTGGATTGCACAGGCTCGTCAAGATGCTGAGGCAGCCGGAAAAGAGATGCTATTAATTATCAAGTATAATCGCACAACCAGTCTTGCAGTTCTTAACAATGGCGTAACGGATTTACCGATCATAATTAGGTATAAGGATACATCAATCTATATGCTTGATGATATTCTTCGACTAGATAATTCTTTCTTTTTCGAGGATTAAAGAATTATACTGACAGGAAAATAAAATAGATATATAGTAGTGACAGGTTTAATTATGGTATACACAGGCTTTCAAAAATCATTACTTAGGTTCTCTAAAGTAAAATCAAAAATCATTAATCATGGATAATAAGCAGCCCTAATACATACCCTTGAGGGCAGCGTCGAAAGGCGGACTGTTCAGATCTGGGTGCTGCCTTGAACAGCGTTGGAAACTGTTCTCGTAAACAAATTTTTCCGAAGTAAGTAGGTTGACGCGCTACTCTGTAATGAGTAGGCTATGGGTGACGCCATAGGATGAATTCGTGTGTACCTCAATAGACAGCTGGGTCTGTCGCGCCCTTGTTAAGAGGCAAGGGAGTTGTGTTAGCACATGAGAGGCTATACTTTATCGACCTATGATACTTTAAAAAGGATAGTGCTCTGTTAGAAAAAGATACAACACTAACTCACATACAGAATTGCCAGGGTTTCGCTGTATGTGGGCCGCGGCATAACTATCGAGTAGATAGACGAATCGGTTTTAGAGGTCAATGGTGCCCGCCTCACAAGTTCCCAGCTTGGTACGACCTTTGGATGACTAACTCAGGATTGAGGATAGTTTCATGATTTGCCCCTAACGGGCGAATCATGACTCCTAGGATTGAGAACTATAGACATCAATCAATAATTAAAAAGAAGTCGAGTGATGAGTTAGCGAGTGAGAACGAGCGTAACGAAGCGCGAAGACTTAGGCGTCACTGACGCCTTCTCATAATTACTTAGGCCATTGCTTACGATTATAGAGCTTCACAACATTCTTAAGCCAATCTTTAGGGTATTGGTCGATGACGTCGGACGTCATTCTAAGTCTAATACCTACAACCACACCACCGATAGAATGTACTGTGATCACTCCAGTGAATTTTGCTAATGCCATCTTTGCCACAGCAGATATTCTTAGCTCGAGGCCACCATCAACGTCATCGAGTACATGTTTCTGTAGATCTCCACCAGTGGTGTGATGGGAGAGCCATTTAACTTCGCCCTTTAGTAAGACGACATTCGTCGTAAGATGTCGCCCTTGTATCGGAACAACAAAAATCTCACCTGCAGATGAAACGCACCCTTCACCAGTAATTGAGCATTCTGTAGAGTCGTCACCAATATTAAATTCGGTGAGCGAAGAAGAATACTCGCTACTATAAAATGGTTGCCATTTTATATTCTGTAGGTCTAGTAATCGAGATGTCGAATACACCCAAGAATATTTAGGATACATTCTCCATGCGGCTTCATCCGTTAAAGGAATATCGGCTAATGATTCTAAGGTACAGAATACCTCTTTCGTTGTGTTTGTGTCTAATCCAATAAATGCCATCACATCTGCTCCCTACCAGTAATTGCTTCTCTTTCTTCCTTAAACTTTTGGTTTAAGAATTTAATCATTCTATTTCTTTGAAATGGACTTAGCAACCATGCTTCAGTCCATGTCACAGAGCCTTGCATATGGTAACAAAGCTCAATCAACGAATCTTCTATGTCGAGCGCCTCCCTCTTATATCTTCTCAGAAGGTCTCTAACCTCCTCAGGAGGCCTTGATGCTAGAAACCCTACGAAAAATTTACAGGGTTAAACTCTATAGCTGCCTCCCATTCATGCCCGCAGTTTGTGCAGACCGCTGGCATTTCTTTTGCTATGCCGACAGAATTGGCTTCTTTTAATTTTGTTTCAATTTTATTAATTTCTGTTGCGTCGATATTACGAATGAAATCGTCAATAAATCTCTTTTCTGTAACTTCTTGTTCGTTGCCTTCTTCGTCTAAATACACTACTTTTTCAATTCCATCAAGAATCAATTCGTATTGTAATTTTCCTAAACTGTTGAAGACACTATTTAATAACGCCTCCCTCTGCTCATTGGAGATGTCATCCTGGTCGACAAGACGTCCAATCTTTTTGTTGTTGATTAGAATCTTTTGATGTTTTAAGGTTGCGTCGAATGTTCCGGGCTTCACATATACTTGAATATCATTTGAAAGTTCGGCAACATATTCATCTTCTAACTGTTCTGTTTGATTTAATAACGAATCTAAGTCTAAAGAATATGTATTATTATGTGAACATTCAGGGCAACGAATTTCCATTGAAAGATCGTCGCCGTATGAAGCATCTCGAATGCCTACGATTAGTGTTTCAATATCGCAACTTAGAAGCTGCTTCGGCTTTTTGACCGCAGGAACACAGCTCTTAATCACATTTACAATAGCTTCGCCGGAAAGCAACGCATCTGGGTTCTTCAATGTGATTTCATCGGCAGCGGTCATAGGAAGAATACCTACTTCGTTATCCTCATTGAAATCAACTTCGTTCTTCTTATAGTATAATCCTCTTGACGGTAACTTTACCGTTGTCTTTACAACACGATAAAACTGTGTTAATGGATTCTTTTGTGTGCTCATAATACCTCACATATTCATTCTAACAGTATTTATCGCTTCATAAAGTATAGTTATTTTATTCTTATCTGAGTATCATTAAATACTATGTTTATCTAATAGATAAATACTGTTGATTCGCTTTGAGGAAACACAATGGCTGATGATACAGGTTCGATTGCTGCTGGTTCAACTCCAGAATGGGCAAAAGAGATAACGCTACAGAAGATTTTGGCGTCGATTGGTGACGACTTCAAGAAAGAAGTGTCAGACATGAGCAAAAGTGTTCTCAGAGAATTTAAACAAGGTCACCAACTAAACAAGAAGATTATTGAGAATCTCCGCGAAATTGCCAAAGCAAGCGGTGGCGGTGATGGAAAGGATACATCCGAAGCCATTGAGAGAGCAAATCATAATCTAGGCAACCTCAGTAAAGCTTCAGACAAGACTGCTGAAGGTATGTCAGACATGTCTGACTCTACAGATAAGGCACGAAGTAATTTGACTCGCTTAGGAGCCGCGGCAGGTGCTGGCGCACTATCTGGTATTGGTTTTCTTATCAATCAGGCAAAGAAAGCTGCTGAAACCTTTATTGAGACAGGCGAAGCAATGCGGTCCATTCATGAAGTGGGTATGATGTTGCCGAAGGGCAATTTTATTCAATTCCGAAAAGATCTGGCTAGTATTGGTATGACAACTGAGCAAGCTTCGGAAATGATGAATAAGTATTCGACGGCAATTGGTCGTTATGGATTTAATCAAGTTATTGATTTTGCCAAGTCAGTAAAAGCAACAAAAGAAGGTATAGAACAGTTTGGCCTGACAACAAGCGAAATAACTGAATATACATCTAACTACTTAGACATTCAAAGACAGATGGGCATGTTCCGCCGCCAAAGCGACGCCGAAGTTCAACAAGGTATGACTGACTACTTGAGTAGTCTAACGGCATATTCGCGCATAATGAATGTATCACGTAAAGACATGGAGGCAGAATTAGAAGCTACAGCTAAGAGAAGAGATCTTCAAGCGGTACTAATGGGTATGGATGAAGAAACCCGTGCAAAGGTGTCGGCAGCAGCAGAAGAAAATGCACTATTCTTGCGAGGCACATTTGGTGAAGTTGGTTCCGAGATGCAGGCAGATATTGTGGATATGATGAGTCGTGCTGACCCAACAATGTCACCGGCATATAAAGAAGCAGTAAAAGCTGGTGGCGTACAGTATGCAGAAGCGATGGCAGACGTGGCGCGAGCAGCAAAACGAGGAGAAAAGATGACCTTGGAGCAGGCTAAAGCCCTGCAAGAAGGCGCACAGGCCGCAACAAAATATGCATCAGCAATACAGTCTGTAGACGAACTTCGTCCAGGAATGGAAAAGATGGGTGCCGTTGCGATGGTGGGTGCAGATGCGATGGAACGGCTATTTAACATGATGGGCGATGCCACCAATCGAGAAGAATTGAAAGAGAAAATACTTGCTGAAGCAACAGATCCAATGGTAGGACAGCTAGCAAATGCTACTGAGGCTGCAACTAGGTTGATAGAAGGATTTGATACAGCAAGGTTAGAAGCATTTAATAAGGCGTTGGGAGAGGATGGTGCAACTGATGCATTAGAAACATTTACATCGGGTGCAAATATTGCGGCAGATTGGTTAGCCAATGACTTTATTGAACTAATCCCTGAAATGCCGTTTGATAGTTTGGGAAAGAATGTAATGGCTCTAGTAGGACTTTTCGGAGCGGCAGGAGCACTCATGCAAACGATTGTCACAGGTATTACTATTTGGTGGGGGTCAAAAGCTGTTGCAAGTCTACTAGGGCGAACAGCAGGTCTTGCAGGGCTCGGCCGTACGGCTGGAACCGTGGCAGGCGGAACAGTCGCCGGCGCCACCGCCGGAACGGCACTTGGCGCCGGAGCAATGGGCGCAGCGGCATCGGCTGCTATGCTAACTGCCGCTGCATACACCGGGTGGAAAATTGGAGGAGCTATATACAAAGAAGTCGGCGATGATGAAGAATTCATAGATGCAGCAGATAGAGTAGGCCGAGGGGTAGACAGCATATTAGGGTTTTTCGGAAATGATGCCGCTCAACGTAGATTAGCTGCACATCAAGAAGCAGAAGCTCTTAATGCTACACCAGCCGAAATTCGAGAACCAGGCACTCCTCGAATCAATAGCGCAGCACCGGAGACAAGAAATACACCAGAAGCCGACGAACCGACGATAAATACAGATACAATGACTGAGGTACAAATAATGGCCCACATTGCAGAAAAATTGACAGAAATTGAGCGGCATTCAGATCAATTGGTAAGACTCAATAGAAACGGTGTAGGAATGCCTCACTAATAGGAACGATTATGGCTTGGACAAAATTTTTTCAACCGGTAAACTCAACATTACCATCACAGAACGCTAGCATTCAACCAGGCGCCGCGGCGGTGTCGAGATTTAGCAGCTGGTTACCAGAGTTCTATCAAGGGCCGCCTAATCGTCTTATGCGTTATATGCAATATGAGCAGATGGATCTTGATCATGAGGTAGCTGCCGCATTAGATACGATTGCAGACTTCTCAACACATCTTAATGAGCATAGCTATCTACCATTTGAAATTGAATATAACGACGAGGCAACACCTTCGGAGAAAGAAATCCTTACCAACTATCTCAGAAATTGGTGCAATCTAAATGAAATGCGCCGTCGTATTTTCCGAATCTTTCGTTCTACTCTAATGTACGGAGATCAATTCTTCATCCGCGACCCTGAGACATATAAGCTTTACTGGGTAGACCCGTCGACGGTAGATAAGGTACTAGTCAACGAGAGTGAAGGTAAGAAGATTGAGGTTTATTACATTCGTGATTTGGATCTGAACATGCAGGCATCAGTGGCAACGAATGTTGTCCGCAAATCTGAAATGGGCTATAATGCTCAAGATACAATTTTTCCGAACGCACCTTACACGGGCCAAGCGAACTATGCCACTGGGTCCGCAACTCCACACATAAGCTCACAAGGTGGGCTAGATTCAACAAGCCAAGCGTTTCCTGTCGACGCGAATCATGTGGTTCACCTTTCCCTGTCAGAAGGTATGAACAATGCGTGGCCCTTTGGCATTAGCGTGCTTGAGTCCGTGTTTAAGGTGTACAAACAGAAGGAGCTACTGGAAGACGCCATTCTTATCTATCGCGTCCATCGTGCTCCAGAACGTCGCATCTTCAAGATCGACGTTGGTACGATGCCACCGAACAAGGCGGCAGAGTACCTCAACCGCGTTCGCTATGAAGTGCAGCAGAAGCGCATCCCATCGCGAACAGGCGGCGGCCAAAGCATGGTCGATAGCGCATACAATCCAATGTCCATGCTGGAAGATTATTTCTTTGCTGTCACAGCAGACGGACGAGGATCAGACGTAAATACGCTCCCTGGCGGCGAAAACCTTGGTCAGATTGATGATCTTAGATATTTCAATAATAAGATGCTTAGAGGCCTCGGTGTACCGTCAGGTTACCTACCGACAGGTCCTGAAGATGGCACAAATACCTATAGTGATGGTAGAGTCGGTGCTGCAATGATTCAGGAATTTCGCTTCGCAAGAGTCTGTGAACGGTACCAAAGATTAATGATTGAGAAACTAAATGAAGAGTTTAAACTTTATTTAAAATACAACGGCATCGAGATTGATTCGGCAATCTTTGATCTTGCTTTCGTAGCGCCGCAGAATTTCTCTGAGTATCGGCAGATGGAGATTGATAGTTCTTATATGAACCTATTTACACAGGTGAAAGATGTTGAGTTTATTAGTAAGAGGTTTGCTCTCAAAAGGTATCTCGGATTATCAGAAGATGAGATCGCTGAGAATGAAAGACTTTGGAGAGAAGAAAAGGGTAAGAAACATCTAACGCAGGATGAAAATGCTTCCGCTGATATGAGAAGTGCTGGGATCTCACCACCAACTGATCTTGACCTAGACGCTGGCGATCTAGGAGGTGAAGAAGAATTGGGCGGTGAAGAAGGCGGTGAAGAAGGTGGCGAAGAAGCTGGCGGCGAAGAAGGCGAAGGTATTGAATAAGAGATAAATAAAAATATGAGCAACAAGAAAAATACTCTACTTGAATATTACTTCCCCGAAGACGATGATTCCGTATCAAGAGAAATGGGCGATACCAGGCGCCCTCGATTGACTTTACGACATCTTAACAAGATACGGAAAGTTAAAGAAATGCGTAAGCTAGAAACAGCGGCTCATAAAGAGTTTGTTCAGTCTATGTATGGTTCGCAAGAGGACGATGAAGGAGACATGCCTGGATTTTAATGCGTTTTAATAGCAGGATTTAGTCTGCTAAATATTCTAAAAGGCAAAAAACGTCGGTTTTTGCCTGGTTTTCCCACCATTTTATTAGCTCTTTATAAATAAAGGTGTAATACTACACTTTGCGTAGACCTATTAACTTTTATAAAGGAGAGTGAAAAATGTCCCATAGCCAGAAGCTTGAACAGGTCTTAGACCTACTCTTGAATGAAGAGCATGAAGCAGCTTCTAACCTTCTACACTCCGTAATGGTCGAAAAGGCTCGTTCTGCATATGAAGAACTTGTCGAAGAAGACTTTGGCGGTGATGAGAAGGAAGATTTCGCTGATGAAATCGAAGCTGATAAGGAAGAAGTAGAAGATGCCGAAACTGGAGAAGACGACTTCGACAGTGGCGATGAGTCTGAGTCTGAAGAAGATGAAGACGAAGGTGAGGAAGAAGAAGAAGTTGAAGACCGTCTAGAAGACGTTGAGGATGCCCTAGCACAGCTACAGGCAGAGTTCGATCGTCTAATGGGCGATGAAGAAGGCCTCGGTGACGAGGAGATGGGCGATGAAGAAATGGACAGCGAAGGATTCGGGGACGAAGACTTTGGTGGCGATTTCGGTGACGAAGAAGGTAGCGACTTCGAAGAAGAGGACTACGAAGGCCTCGGCGAAGCAACCAAGCTACAGGACGAAGTCCCAGCCGTCCAGAATCAGGAAGGTCGTCTAGCAGGAACAGGTAAGAATTCCAAGACTGGAGCAACTGGCAAGGAGAGCATGTTCACAAAGGCTCCTCGCAAAGCAGATCACGGTGCCTCGGCACACGAAATCGGCAAGGGCGGAGACGAGAAGGGCATGAAGGCTGGTCAGGGTAAAGAACACACACCAAGTGACAACCTCAATGTAGAACCTAAGAAGAAAGATGCTGGTGAGATGAAGGGTGACGGCAAGTTCACCGGCACCGGCAAGGGTTCGAAGATGGGTTCCGTAAATACTAAGAGCACATTGGGCTCGAAGGGTAACCCAACTGGTGAGTAATTATCGCTTCGGTGTGGAGGCTATTTAATGACTAATAAGCTATATGAATACATGTCGTTCGATAAGGCAAACATTGTCTTAGAACGTGCCAACGATGGAAAGGACCTTTATATGAAGGGAATTTTCATTCAAGGTAATGTAAAGAACCAAAACCAGCGAGTCTACCCAATTAATGAAATCAATTCTGCGGTAACGCATATTAATGATAGGATTAAGAAAGGTGAGACTGTGCTAGGTGAATTGGATCATCCAGAAGAGCTTTCTATTAACTTGGACCGAGTGAGTCACATCATTCAAGACATGTGGATGGAGAGTGCGGATGGACATGGTAAGCTGAAGATTATTACAACACCCACAGGCAACATTGTCAAGACACTATTAGAAGCTGGCGCCAAGCTTGGCGTAAGCTCTCGAGGTTCCGGTAATGTAGGTAATGATGGTAATGTTAGCGATTTCGAAATTGTTACAGTAGATATCGTGGCACAACCATCAGCACCAAATGCATTTCCAAAGACCATTTATGAGAGTTTATTCAATATGCGCGGTGGACAGACTATGTATGATCTAGCAGCCGATGCCACACACGATGAAGTCGCGCAGAGATATTTGGCGAAGGATATCGTCAAGTTGATTAAAGACCTAAAGATATAAGGAGAACTACACATGAAAAAGTTCGAAGATATCCTAGCTGAGAAGCTGAACCTCTCCGAAGAGGCGACGCAGTCTATTCAGGAAGCGTGGAACTCACGCCTTGCTGAGGCTAGGGAAGAACTTACTGCCGAGCTTCGTGAAGAGTTTGCACAAAAGTTTGAGCATGATAAGGCGGTGATGGTTGAGTCGATGGACAAGTTTCTATCCGACAAAGTCCGCGCTGAAATGTCCGAATTTGCCGCAGACAAGAAGGCACTAGTTGAAGAAAGAGTTAAATATCGTGCTCGCGTTGCAGAAAACGTCAAGACACTAGAGCGTTTCATTACAGAAGCGTTGGCGAAGGAAGTTAGAGAACTTCGCGAAGACCGTGTTAAGATGTCCAGTAACGTACACAAGCTGGAAGATTTCGTACTAAAGCAGTTATCTGAAGAAGTACGTGAATTCCATTCCGATAAGAAAGCTCTATCCGAACAGCGTGTCAAGCTTGTTAGAGAAGGCAAGCGTGAACTCGTAGAAACTAAGCAGAAGTTTATCAAGAAAGCAGCAGCAGTCATCGAGGAGAATATTAATACAGCTCTTCGTTCAGAGATCAAGTCTTTCCGTAAGGATATTATGGAAGCACGCAATAACGACTTTGGTCGTCGTATCTTTGAAGCATTCGCTAGCGAATATATGACATCATACCTCAATGAGGGTGGTGAAGTAAGTAAGCTATCGAAGGAGATGAAGGCACTGGTTGCAAAGCTTGATGAGCAGAAGGTTGCACTAGCGAAGCAGAAGCAGCTCAATGAGCAAGCCGAGCTAAAGCTACGCGCAGCTAAGGATCGTCTAACTCGACAGAGCAAAATGTCCGAGCTATTGGGTCCGCTTGGTAAGAAGCACAGAGCAGTGATGGAAGAATTACTGGAGACAGTAAAGACAGAGAAGCTGGACGAGAGCTATAAGAAGTATCTACCAGCAGTATTGAACGAAAACACACACCGACACCCACGTAAGAAAACGCTTGTAGAAGGCTCGAAGCCTTCTGAAAAGCAAGTAATTTCTGAACGGACAGGTGATAAGAGGGCGAATGCTGCCCAACAGCAAGACGACAGCGATGTCATTGCAGAAATCCAACAGCTAAGAAAAATGGCTGGAATCAAGTAAACAAAGAAAAGGAGATAAGGAAATGGCAAATAAGCTATTTGAAAGCAAGTGGGCGGCAACTAAGGAAGCTCTACTAGAAGGTCTAACCGGTTCCCGCCGTGATTCGCTTGGTGTGGTTCTAGAGAACACCCGCAAGCACTTAACAGAGTCGGCATCCACCGGCGCAACAGGAGCAGGTAACATTGCTACCCTAAACAAGGTAATGCTACCTCTAATCCGTCGTGTTATGCCGACGGTTATCGCTAACGAAATCCTTGGCGTACAGCCAATGACTGGCCCTGTAGGTCAGATCCACACACTTCGTGTTCGTTATGCTGATACCGCAGCAGGCGTAGCAGCAGGTACAGAAGCACTAGGACCGTTCGACATTGCCAAGGCATACGCAGGTAACGAGAACGATAGCGCACCAGCAGCAGCTGGTACAGCAACCCTAGAAGGACAGCCAGGTAATCGCCTAAGCATCCAGATCCTCAAGGAAACAGTAGAAGCCAAGTCGCGTAAGCTATCGGCTCGCTGGACATTTGAGGCTGCACAGGACGCTTCGGCAGTACACGGCATCGACATTGAAGCTGAGATCATGCAGGCACTAGCCCAAGAGATCACAGTTGAAATCGATCAGGAGATGCTAAACAACCTGCGTGTTCTAGCTGGTCCAGCACCAACTACGTTCGACCAGAGCGCAGTTTCCGGTACAGCAACATACGTCGGTGATGAGCACGCTGCTCTAGCCATCATGATCAACCAGCAGTCCAACCTAGTTGCAGCACGCACACGTCGTGGCGCAGCTAACTGGGCGGTTGTTTCTCCGAACACACTAACAATCCTACAGAGTGCAACGACATCCTCGTTTGCTCGTACGACTGAAGGTACGTTCGAAGCACCAACCAACACCAAGCTAGTTGGTGTTCTAAATGGTAGCATGAAGGTCTACGTTGACCAGTATGCAGCAGACAACACAGCAGTTCTACTAGGCTATAAGGGCCCAACAGAGACAGATGCAGCGGCATTCTATTGCCCATACATTCCTCTAATGAGCACCGGACCAGTAATGGATCCAACAACCTTCGAGCCAGTAGTAAGCTTCATGACACGTTACGGCTATCAGGAGCTATCCAACACGGCTAACTCCCTAGGTAACGCTGCTGACTACCTATCGCAGGTCGGTATCGACACTGGTACGCTATCGTTCTTCTAAGAAGAAGTTAGTAGGTAAAGCAAAGGAGAGAGGGGGAGCAATCCCCCTCTCTTTTTGACCGTAAAATCTTATTGATGTTGACTGAGAATAATTTCTAGAAGTGCCAAGGCTTTTTGCGAACACAGACTTGCTCTAGCACCTTGGTGTATTGGGGATGGCCATTGGCCTAGCTTGACCCAACAATAGCCAACGGCTTCATGATTTATCTTAGGTACAAACTCATCTTGAACAACACAGATAAAAGTGTAATAGCGGAAATGTTTATCTTTACTTTCGTAAATATCAAAGGGGTATATTTTGCTAATATCTGGGACAAAGCCTGCTTCTTCTTCTATTTCTCGAAGAAGACATTCCTTAGGAGACTCACCATTTTCAACCATGCCTCCCCATAAGCTCCATTGATTGCGATGTGTTTTATAGGGTGCCCTAAGGTTGAATAGAACGCGACCCGTTTTTGCAGATAGAAAAACTGCTCCAGCACCAACTTTCATATCGCTCATTTATTGCTCGATTCTCCAGTATCCCGGCATATATTCGCCAAGATAAGAGTAAACCCATTCGCCGTTCTCAAATTTGTATTGCTGTCCATCATCAAGATTTTGAACATAAGATATACCTTTTGCTTCCCTAGCAGAAAAACTTACGAACCAGTTTGTACCATTATACTCGATAATATCATTTTCCCATGCATTACAATGCCCCATGGATTTGTTCCTGTATCCCACGGGATGAGTGGTTCTTCACCCATTGTAACACCATTCGTATCAAGAAGCAAGTATCTCTGTCCAGGCGATGCGGCAGGTAAACCTTTTCCAGGATTCGAATCATGAGGAGGGAAAGACTTTAATGGGTCGATAATCGCTGTTACTGGACCACTAGGTATTGTCATAGGAAGCGTGTCTACATCCACAGTGAATGTTGCTTTATTGGGCTCTGTTGAGCTAACTTCTAGCGAACCCAAGATATCACCGCTCGTATCTTCTATGTTATTTGAAGTTTTTAAACGAAGTTTGGTTGTCTCTGGATCAATACGCCCATAGATAGCAAATAAGGAATCCCATGTAAGATTGTTGTCGGATAATCCTCCGGCAGTAAGTAACTCAATTTCACTTCGAAGAGGATCCATAGAAGTAACATTGATTCTATGGTTCCCCGGAGTAACAATAACTTGATCAAGTTCCTCAAAACAACTACGAAGAGGGTCATAAACAAGATCGAGATCTTCTTTATCAATATCGACATCGAAAAATGTGACATTGATTTGTTCGACAAGCTTTTGACGAGTAATCTTAGCTGGAGGACTGATCCAAATTGGTACACGGAACGTAAATGTCATAATATCAATTGGGCTATCGACACCCGTCGGAATTGATCTACTAGACCATTGTACTCCGGTCATCTCAACTTCTGTAATCGTGCTCCAATCTGTTGGATTACTATGCGTCTGTATTTGCACAGTAGGATTATAAACAAAAGAAATCTGTTCAAAGAGCTGCATCTTATCTGTTGTATTAGTGGTCCATATATCGAGATTCATAGCCATATCATACGGAACAGGCATATAACTTTCGACAGTATATCTATTTCCCATTTCTGTTGTATACTCGCCAGTCTCTTTATTATACTGGCGTTCAAGTATTCGCTGTTTACCAACATTCATAGGGTCGAGTCTTCTCTTAGGTGCCATCTCGAGTCCTGTGATATATCCCGCCATTGCAGGAGCCATCTGCGCTGCGTTTTGTGAATTGTCGCGCAGGATCTGTGCTACCTGTCTGCTCATATCACCGTAACGAATTGGCACGCGCTTCTGAACCCGAAGGCCATTTTCGTCAGGCGGAAGCTCAATTTTATAGTCTGCGAAACATCTTAGAAATTGTAAGATGTATCTTCTTACTTGTTGATCATAATAAAAATCAGGCATGATTATATCTCAAATGTTGTTTATTCGTATTCTTCAGTATTATATTCGATAAGGTTGTTGTTTTGAAAATTTCATCAATGCGCATCGTTTACTCCGTTATGCCGCAGGGTTTGGTGCGAATGCCTTGAACATAGTAAGAGTGGTTCGGAAGACCTCAATCGTTCCACCCGTCGGAGTAATATAAAATCTGCCGCCATTATCAACAAAATCTTGCCCGCAAAATAATGGTATGATGAAATTGAAACCTTCTGTATTAGAAGAACCGGCGCCTTTTGCAAAGACCGATGTCTGTTCATAAATTGTGTTATCTTGTCCTGTTGCGCTAACATCCATTTCAAGATCAAATCTTATATTCGACGAATTCGGATAAGAAAGAAAAGAAAGCCTTATAAACCCAAAGCTATTTAATCCCGGAGGCTGAATGGTATTACTTACTTCGTCCCAACAACTCGGCGCCGACGGCGGCGGCGCCGGCGCCGCCGCCGGAGGATACTTAAGGTCTTCACCGGGATTAGGAGCAATAGTTAATTGAGTTCGAACCCCGTCTGATATAGATAATGTGGTACTAGAATCTGTATATTGGCCGTCATATACAAATTCCCAACTCATTTCACTCATGCCAAGGAATTTTGTGCTGACAATGAAGTCTCGCATATCTTGAGCAGTGATTGAATTGTCGGGTTGACCATCACGAAAGATTCCTGTGGTTTGATCAACCAATCCTGTTTCTGTTCTAATTGTATCAGCCATTATAAGCTCCTGTTATTCAAATTCGGGACCGAAGTCTGTTGTAAAAATAGTTGTGGTATTTACAGTAATGTTGGTTGTATCGGTAGCGGTAGCGCCACCATCATCGGTCACAGTTAGAGTGACTACATAGCTTCCGCCGTTGTTATATGTGTGAACCACGTTGACTCCGCTGTCAACATTACCATCACCAAAATTCCAATCGTAAGAAACAATAGTTCCATCTGGGTCACTAGATCCGCTACCATCAAATGTGACCTCTAGAGGAACAAATCCTCCAGTTGGTAATGCATTGATGACTGCGTTAGGGCCGATGTTTGAAACATCAATATCAACTGTGGCTTGTCCCGTGGCACCTTTGTTATCGGTCACTGTTAGCGTTACCGTATATACACCATATGTTGTATAGGTATGAACTGTTGTTTTACCAACACCAATCGAAGTACCAGGATTTGCAGTATCGAAATCCCACGAATAGCTAACGATTGTACCATCTATATCATAGCTCCCGCCTGCATCAAAGTTTACAACCAACGGAATATCTCCTCCTGACGGGGTTGCAGATAAGACCGCCACTGGCGGTTCGTTTGGTGTTGTGGTAGCGGCATCATTGGAGTCTGTGTCACCCTCAAGAACGATTTCATCTTGTAACGACGAACTAACTTTTGCTTTGACGGTTTTACTCAACGCAACCTTTTCTGGTCGTTCTGTACCGTCGTCGTCTACGGTTGTCTTGTCGTTATCTACAAAGCTATCTAATACACGATTAGCAGCCGTCCATGGCAACTTACGCAGATCAACTTCTATTCTAACAAAGCGACAATCTGTTTGGCGCTGGAATAACACCGGCATATCAAAGT
>Ga0102929_1000336_pt1 | contig 27560 bp, 16 predicted proteins | sample SalPonR1_B_D2_MG_FD_78510 | JGI IMG/M metagenome (GOLD analysis project Ga0102929, IMG submission 78510) | Salt pond soil microbial communities from South San Francisco under conditions of wetland restoration - Salt Pond MetaG R1_B_D2_MG | ecosystem: Environmental > Aquatic > Marine > Intertidal... | reverse complement strand
GCATGTCGAGCGCGTCCGCGTGGAGTTTGCGAGCCTCCTCCCCGACGACCTCGTCGTCGAGAATGGCGGGAAAGGCGCCCGCCAGCTCCCACGCCTGGAAGAAGGGAGTCCAGTCGATGTAGTCACGAAGCCGGGAGAGGGGAACGCCGTCCCGCGCGTGCACGCCGGGGTGACGCGGGGCGGGGGAGGGCGTGTCGACGCGACGCGCGTGCGCTCGCGCCCGCTCGATCGACTGGAGTTCGCGCTTCGCGTTTCGGTCCGACCACCGGTCGCGCAACGTCGCGTGGTTGGCGTCGACCGTCTTCCACCATGTCTCCCGGGCGTCCTCGTCGAGCGCGCGTCCCAGGACACCGACCGCACGGGATGCGTCGGTGACGTGCACCGTGGGTGCGCGGGAGTACGCGGGCGCGATCTTCATCGCAGTGTGGGTGGGCGACGTCGTCGCGCCTCCGATCAGGAGCGGGCGATCGGCCCCGGTCCGCTCGAGTTCGGCGGCGACGTGCACCATCTCGTCGAGCGACGGCGTGATGAGGCCGGAAAGCCCGATCACGTCGACGTTCTCCTCCAGCGCCTTCTCCAGGATGCGATCCGCCGGCACCATCACGCCCAGATCGACCACCCGGTAGCCGTTACACTGCAGCACGACGCCGACAATGTTCTTGCCGATGTCGTGCACGTCGCCCTTCACCGTCGCGAGCAGGATCGAGCCGGCGTCCCTCTGCTCGTCGCCCCCCTCCGCCTCGATGTAGGGCACCAGGTGGGCGACCGCCTTCTTCATGACGCGGGCGCTCTTCACGACCTGCGGCAGGAACATCCGCCCCTCGCCGAACAGGTCGCCGACGACGTTCATGCCGTCCATGAGCGGTCCCTCGATCACGTGCAGGGCGCGCTCCGCCCCCTGGCGGGCCTGTTCGACGTCCTCGACGATCCAGGCGTCGATGCCTGCGACCAGGGCGTGGGTGATGCGCTCGTCGACCGGCGCTTCCCGCCACGAGAGGTCCTCGGCCTTCTTCGCCTCTCCGCCGGAATAGCGGCCGGCCAGTTCGGTGAGCCGCTCGGTCGCGTCGTCGCGGCGGACCCAGAGGACGTCCTCGACCGCCTCGAGCAGCTCGTCGGGGATGTCGTCGTAGACCGGCAGCGCGCCCGCGTTGACGATCGCGAGGTTCAGCCCCGCCTTCACCGCGCGGTACAGGAAGGCGGCGTGCATCGCCTCCCGAACCACGGGCGACCCCCGGAAGGAGAAGGAGAGGTTGCTGATCCCGCCGCTGACGAGCACGCCGGGGCAGGTCTCCTTGATCCGACGGGTCGCCTCGGTGAAGTCGAGTGCGTACCGATCATGCTCGGCGATGCCGGTGGCGACCGCGAACACGTTGGGGTCGACCACGACGTCCTCGGGCGGGAACCCGACCTCCTGCGTCAGGATGCGGTACGCCCGCTGCGCGATCGCGACGCGACGGTCGACGGTGTCGGCCTGACCCTCTTCGTCGAAGCACATCACGACGACGGCGGCGCCGTACCGACGGACCTCGCGGGCCCGCTCCCTGAACGCCTCCTCGCCGTCCTTGAGCGAGATCGAGTTAACGACGCCCTTTCCCTGGACGCAGCGAAGTCCGGCCTGGATGACGTCCCACTTCGAGGAGTCCACCATCACGGGGATGCGGGAGATCTCCGGTTCGGCGGCCAGCAGGTTGAGGAAGCGGGTCATCGCCCCCTCGGAGTCGAGCAGGCCCTCGTCCATGTTCACGTCGAGGATCTGGGCACCGCCCTGGACCTGATCGAGCGCGACGGAGAGCGCCTCCGGGTACTCGTTCTCGTCGATGAGGCGCCGGAAACGACGGGACCCGGTGACGTTGGTCCGCTCCCCCACGTTGACGAGGAAGGAGTCCTCGGTGATCACCAGGGGCTCGAGTCCCGACAGGCGTGTCGGGGCCTTCCCGGGCGCGATGGGCGCGGGGAGGGCGCGCGGCGCCACCCCGGCGATCGCTTCACCGATCGCGGCGATGTGCTCCGGGGTGGTTCCGCAGCATCCGCCCAGCACGTTCACGAAGCCGGATTCGGCCCACTCGCGCGCGGCTTCGGCCATCGCGTCGGGGGTCTTGTCGTAGCCTCCCATCGCATTGGGCAGCCCGGCGTTCGGATGGGCCGTGACGAGACATCCCGCCACCCGGGACAGGGCCTCGACGTGCGGCCGCAGCTGCTCCGGCCCGAGGGCACAGTTGAATCCCACGCTCAGCAGGCCGACGTGCGGATCGAGGTCGGGGCGCTCGGCACGCCACGGCACCCGCCCGCCGTCGAAGGCCGCAGTGACTCCGTGCGAGACCGAGTGCCAGAATGCCTCCGCCGTCTGTCCCGTCAGCGTCCGGCCGGATCGGTCGGTGATCGTGCCGGACACCATGACCGGGGTCGAACCTTCGACGGTGTCGGCTCCCCTCTCCTCGAGCGTGCGCGAAATCGCGAAGAGGGCCGCCTTGGCGTTGAGGGTGTCGAATGCGGTCTCGACCATGAGGAAGTCGACGCCGCCGTCCAGCAGCCCCTCGGTCTGCTCCCGGTAGATCTCGACCAGCTGCTCGAAGCTCACGCCCCGGAAGCCGGGATCGTTCACGTCGGGCGAGATGGACGCGGTGCGGTTGGTCGGCCCCAGGACGCCGATGACGCCGCGGGGTCGGTCGGGCGTCCGCGCGGTCCACGCCTCGGCCGCCTCTCGCGCGAGGGTGGCCGCAGCCACGTTCGTTTCGTGGGAAAGATCCTCCAGCGCGTAGTCCGCCAGCGAGATCCGCTGCGCGTTGAAGGTGTTCGTCTCGATGAGGTCCGCGCCGGCCTCGAGGTACCGCTCGTGGATCTCGCGGATCAGTTCGGGCTGGGTCAGCGACAGGAGGTCGTTGGCGCCGGCCAGCGACTCGGCGTGGTCCGCGAAGCGGCTGCCGCGATAAGCCTCCTCGTCGAGGCCGTACCCCTGGATGACCGTCCCCATGGCCCCGTCGAGAAGCAGAATGCGCTCGCGGGATGCCTCGAGAAGGGCCTGACGACGATGGGCACTGGAGCCCACGATGCCTCCGATTGAAAACCCCGGCAGAGACGCGTGCCGAGGGAGATAGCTTTTTAGCAGGTTCGTCCGACACCCCGCGTGAAGCCGGGCATCGGATCGGGTCGCAATACGCTGCAAATCACCCCGTCTCGATCGTGCCGGTGAAGATACCGTCCGGGCGGCGAAGGGGTCCACCCCCGAGGGCGAGTCGCTCGGCGCCCCCTTCGTCGGTGGGGCCTCCGCCGTATCTTCCCGGCATGGACTACGGCCCCCGCCCGCACGTCGGGCTCGACTGGTACCGCGCCCACGGCCTCGGCAACGACTATCTCGTCGCGACCGGCGATGCGGCGCTCGCCGACGGCTCGCCCCGCTGGCCCGCCTCGGCGGCGGCCGTCGAGCGGATGTGCGACCGTCACCTGGGCGTCGGAAGCGACGGCATCATGATCGTGGTGGGGCGCGACGAGCCCTTCCCGCTGCGCGCGTTCAACCCGGACGGGTCCGAGTTCGAACGCAGCGGGAACGGCCTGCGGGTGGTGGCCAGCTGGCTCCACCGGGAGGGATGGGTCGCGGGGGAGCGCTTCGAGGTGCTGATCGCCGGGGACACCGTCGGGATGCAGGTGCACGCCCACGACCCGGCGACCGGGCTCTACGACGTGTCGGTCGAGATGGGGCGCGCCCGGACCGGGCCCGGTGCGGTGGGACTCGACGTCGCGGCGCTGCCGCCACGGCTGGCCGATCTCGACGCGGTGCCCGTCTCGGTCGGGAACCCGCACATGGTCGTCTGGGACGAGGATGCCGCGATCGACGACGTGGGGCCCGCGCTGTCGGGGTCGCCGGCCTTCGCGCACGGCACCAACGTCCAGGTGGTACGACGGATCGCCGCGGACCGGATCGAGATCGACATCTGGGAGCGGGGCGTCGGACCGACCACGGCGTCGGGCTCGAGTTCCTGCGCGGCCGCGGTGGCCGCCGTCCGGTCGGGCCGGATCGCGCCGGGCGTGATCGACGTGGTGATGGCCGGGGGCCGCCTCCAGGTGACGGTGAGCGCGGACTTGGGCGTGGATCTGCGCGGCCCGGTGCAGGCGATCGCGAGCGGACGTCTGGATCCCGGGTTCGCCCGCGACCTCAGGTCCTGACCCGGGACAGAAAGACCAGCCCCAGCAAGAAGAAGATCGCGTTGGGGGTCCAGGCGGCCGTGACCGGACTCACGATCCCCGCCGCGCCCATCGCGCCCCACACGTTCAGGAGCAGGATGTAGAGGATCAGCGATCCGAGGGCGAGCCCGACCCCGAACGCCGCGCCGCCCCGTTTGGAGGTGGTGGCGAGGGGCGCCGCGAAGAGGATGATCACCAGCGTCGCGACCGGAATCGCCCCCCGCTGCGCGGCCTCGACCCGCAGCTCGTTGGCGTCGCCGCCCGATCTCTGGATGATCCCGACCTGCCGGTCGATCTCGGCCATCGTCATCTCCTCCGCGGCCCGCTCGACGAGCATCAGCTCCTCCGGCGTCTCCGTGAGCGCCGGGACCCGCATCTGGAGAAATCGGAAGCTCGTCTCCGAGTCGTCGGGGTACACGCGCCGAACCCGCCCGTCCCGCAGAAGCCACCCCTCGAGAGCGGTGAAGGACCCCTGCGTCGCCTCGATGTGCAGCGTACTGCCGTCCTCCGCGTCCTGCGTGAGCGTCACGTCGGAGAGCCGACCGTCGCCGACGCTGAGACGGCGAGCGGAGAGCAGCATGCCCCCCTCGGTCCGGAAGGCGAAGTCGTCGCGGAAGGACCGGAGGATCGGGCGATTGCCCAGCAGGTCCATCGCGACCTTGTTGGTCTGCGGCACGTAGTCCGCCACCGCGAAGCCGACGCCCGTTACGGCGCTCGCCACGAAGAGCATCGGCAGGAAGAGACGGTGGAAGGACACGCCGCCGGCCTTGGCGGCGAGCACCTCGCGGTGCGAGGTCATGCGCGACACGGTGAAGACGGCGGCGACCAGTGCCGCGATGGGCAGCGACCACTGGAACCACTGCGGGAAGGAGTAGAGGTAGCCCTCCATGACCCGCGCGATGCCGACATCCGCCCGGTCGAGGTAGTCGTCGATGTTGTCGGTGAGGTCGCCCAGCATGAAGAGCGGTGCGACCGCCAGCAGGGTCAGGATGAACAGCCGTGTGAACGTCGTGAAGACGTATCGATCGAGGTGCCGGATCACGACGCCCCTCGGCCGGCTTCCGCGGTCCGTTTCGACCGGAACAGATCTCCGATCCGCCAGAGGATCTCGTCGAGTCCGCCGCCGCGGTTCGTCGACGTTTCCCGCCCCATCCGGCGGTAGAGCAGGATGCCGAGCACGAGGAAGATGGCGTTGGTGCCCCACATCGCGACCCACGGCGGGAGATATCCCTGTTCGGCCAGCTTCTCGCCCCCGATCAGCCCCATCCAGTAGATGGAGAAGATCGCCGTCGACGCGCCGATCACGAGTCCGAGTCCGCCGTTCGGGAACCGCGCGGCCAGCGGGGCTCCGAGGATCACGAACACGATGCAGGCGAAGGCGAGCGCCGCCTTCTTGTGGACCTCGACCCGGTACTTCCGGGCGTTGATGACCCGCTGCTGGTATCCGGCGACGGCGCTGGAGGCACGTCTCTGGGCCTCGGACGTGAACCGGTCGTACTGCACCAGCGGCGCCCCCTCCGCCCCGGTCCGGCCGAACAGCTCGCCGGCCCGCGTGATCGCGAGGTCGGTGCCGTCCATGGCCGACGCCATCGCGGAGTCGGCGATCGGGTACCCGAGCGCACCCCGCACCGCATCCATCGACACCGTGTGGATCGACCGCACGAGCTCGGTCCGGCGATCGTCCTCGTCCTGAGCGCGATCCCGAAGGTCCGCAACGGTCAGTTCGCGCTCGTTCCGCATACCCGAGTCACTCCGCTCGAACTCGTCGCCCACACCCGCGAACTGGAGCTGCTGCGACGTGAACTCGCTGCGGTCGAAGACGGCGGGATCGCGATCGCTCGTCTGGAGCGAGACGCCGTCGTACAACGTCATGTAGAGGTCGATCTGGTTCGGCGAGAACTGGATGCGGGCGGAGTCGGCCCACGTGATCGTGCGGCGTCGGGGGTCGTTCTGGTCGACCACGCGGACGTCCCACAGGGTGGACGTGGTGTTGTCGATCCGTCCGGCGATGAGATGGAAGACCTGCCGGTCCTCCCCCGCCTCCAGTCGGTTCACGGCCTGCTCCTTGAGCGCGAGCGTCGGGCTCTTGCGATTGATGTCCTGGAGCAGGTTACTTAGGCGGTGATTCGCCTCCGGCAGGATCTGGTCGTTGAATACATATACGGTGACCGCGGCCAGCACCCCGATGCCAAGGAGGGGACGCAGGATGTTTCCAGGCGAAATTCCTCCCGCCTTCATGGCCGTGATCTCGTTGGCCGACGTCATCTCGCTGAACGCATGAAGCACCGCGACCAGCACCGCCATCGGCAGTGTGAGCGCGAGCGTGTGGGGGAGCGTCAGCACCAGAAATTCGGCGATCACCTGCCACTCGAGCCCCTTGCCGCTCAGATCCTCCATCTGCTCCGCGATCGCGCTCAGGAACAGGATCCCCGTCAGCGCCGAAAGGGCGAAGAAGAAGGGGCCGAGCATGGCCCGCACGATGTGTCGGGTGAGGATCTTCATGGGTCGTTGGCAGCCCGAAGGGTATCCGGAGTCGGCGGGGCTCTCAAGCGGTCGATCCCCGGCGGGATCGCCCGATCTCCGGCATCCGGCGGCTTCCGGAAGTCCTACACGAGGTTGGTGGGCGTGGTCCTCGCGCTCGGGCTCGTCCAGGCAGGGTGGCCCGAGCCGGGCGCGGCTGCGCCGGCGGACGTGCGCGGGCCGACCCTCTCCCTGCCGGCGGGCGACACGATCCTGAAACGGGTCTTCGGCCGCCCCACGCCGACGGGTCTCCGGCCGGACCGCCCCCTTCGTCTGGGACTCGGCCCGGCACCCCTCCAGACGGTGCCGCCCGTACGCGATCTCTCGGCCGACGTCCCCCGGGTCGGTGACCTCGCCCCCTGGCTCGCACGGAGGGCGCCCGAGGTCGATCTGGATCCTGCGGCGGACGAACTCACCCCCTTCGAGCGGCTCGCGGTCCGCGACTTGGTTCTGCGTACGGCCGCGCATGGAGGGGTGGCCAGGGCGGGGCCGGGGGGGACCGCGCCGCAGGCGACGGCCGAGGACCCCTTCCGCGATCTGCTGATGGAGGTGCGCACGCGCGGTGAACTCGGCGGCGACTGGACCCGGTTCCGGCCCTGCACCGACCGATTCCAGGAGTCGTGTCAGCCGAATCTCTTCCCGCAACTCAGCCCGGATCTCAACTTCGCGGCGCGGATCAGCGGCACCTTTCTGGACCGTCTCACCGTCGACGTCGACTACGACCAGCTGCGGGAGTTCGGTGAGACCAACCGCCTGCAGGTCACCTACGAGGGTGGGCCGGACGCCATCCTCAGGCGGCTCGAGGTCGGGGACGTCGACTTCCGGCTGCCCCAGTCCCGCTTCGTGACGGACGGCATCCCGAGCGGGAACTTCGGCTTCCAGATGGAGGGGCAGTTCGGACCTCTCGACCTGCGGGGCGTCTGGGCGGAGCAGCGCGGCGACCTCAATTCCCGCGAGTTCCGACTGACCGGCGTCGGCAATCAGCGTCGCTTCGTCCAGGAGGACACCGTCGTCGTGGACGATGCCGACTTCCAGCGCGGCCAGTTCCTCTTCCTGGTCGATCCGATCGAGTTCGACGAGTATCCGCACGTCGACGTTCTGGACCTGGACGCCGGCGCGCTGCCGTCCGACCTCGTGCCGGGGTTCGACCCCATCCAGCTCTACCGCTTCGAGAACGACCCCGCCGCGCGGCAGCAGGTCGAGGGCTACATCCAGGCGGATGCGGTGCTGGGCGCCCGGGGCGACACGGTCCGGGAATCCGGCTGGTTCCGGGCCCTCGTGCCCGGGCAGGAGTACTTCGTGCACCCCAGCGGGCTCTGGGTGGCCCTTCGGAGCCCGCTGACCCGGGACGAGATGCTGGCCGTGACGTACATCACGGCCGCGGGCGACACGATCGGCGACTACAACCCGGAGGAGGTCTACCGCGCGGGCGGCCGACCAGAGCTCAAGCTCCTCAAGGCGACCGACGCGAACCACCAGCCGGGCCGGGCGACCTGGGAGCTGGAGATGCACCAGGTGTATCGGGTCTCCGCCTCCCCGGACGTCGAGCCCGCGTCGGTGAATCCGGTGATCTCGCTGGGCGAGCCGAGCGCGGGCCGCACCTTCGAGCGGGCCCCGAACGGGGAGGACGTCACCTACCTGCAGCTCTTCGGGGTGGACCGGGAGTCGCCGCTCGACCGGATCGACCCGGCATTCGTCTACACCCCCGGCGCGGAGCTCTTCCAGGATCCGCCCATCGTCCCGGGGACCTTCCTCGTCTTCCCGACGCTGCGTCCCTTCGCGGAACCCCCGCCCAATCCGGCCCTGGGGCTGGACGAGACGGAGACGCTCACCCTGCTCGGCGACGCCGCGAACGAGCAGATCTACGAGGCGGAGGATCCGTTCGAACGCCGGAACGGAGGACTGTTTCGCCTGACGATTCCGTACCGGGTCCGCTCGGAGGGGGTGATCTCGACCTTCTCGCTCGGTGCGTTCGGGGTTCGCGAGGGGAGCGAACGGATCCGGCTCGGGGACCGCGAACTGGTCCGGGGGATCGACTACGAGATCAGCTACGACGCGGGGCTCGTGACGCTGCTCCAGCCCGATGTGCTGTTCGCGACCGACCCCGACGCGACGATCCGGGCCACGTGGGAGCAGCAGCAGCTCTTCCGGAACGCACCCACGTCGGTGGTGGGTCTCGTCGGGCACGTGGGTACCCCCGAGCGGGGCGAGCTCGACCTGCTGGCGCTGTATCAGCAGGAGCGGACCGTCGTGACGCGCCCCGTGCTCGGCCTGGAGCCGGCCGCCATCGCGCTCGGGGGGCTGGGTGGGCGGGTCGAGCGGTCGATGAGCTGGCTCGATCGCGCACTCTCGGCCATTCCGGGGCTCCGTTCGGTCGAGGGGTCGTCCTTCTCGCTGGACGGCGAGCTCGCGGTGTCGCTCCCGACACCGAACACGCAGGGCGACGTCTTCCTCGACGACTTCGATGCCTCCGACCGGCGCCGGCTGTCGCTCCTCTCGTACGAGTGGACGCTGGGCAGCGCCCCCTCTCCGGCATCCGGCTTCGCGTCACCACTGCCTCCGATCCGCCCCGAGTCGCTCGCGGATCTGGCGTGGCAGCATACCTGGATCGTGGAGGGGATGAACGGCGACTCGGTGGGCATCCACGAGGGCTTCCTGCCACGCGAGGAGATCGACCGGCAGATCCGGGTGGCGGGTTCGCGCGTTCGGGAGCCCGGCCTGCGCCTGACCTTCGATCCGGTGGGGCCCGCAGGGGACGTGTCGCCGGGGGATCGGTTCGCGAGCATCACGACCACCCTCGCCCCCAACGGCACCGACCTCACGCGGACCGACTTCCTCGAGTTCTACGTGGCGCGCGGGGAGCGGGCGACGCTGCTGGTCGACCTGGGGACGGTGTCGGAAGACGCCTATTTCGTGGCGGAGGGTGGGGCCACCTCCGGCGTGAAGGGCAACGGAATTCCGTGGGGGCTGGACCGCCTCGATCAGGAGGCGGACCCCGCGCTCGGCCAGATCTGGGGGGACGAGCTCGATCGCTTCGGGGTGTGGGGGGAGACGTGCGAGTCGGAGCCGGGGCGCGTCTTCCGGCTGGGGGACGATCGCGCGAACTGCACCCGGAACAACGGCCGGAACGACTCCGAGGATCTCGACGGAGACGGCGTCCTCGACACCGCCGAGCGGACGCTTCGCTGGGAACTCGAACTGGACGGGTCGTCGCCGTACCTCGTCCGGAATGTCGGCGAGACCGGGACCGACTTCCGGCTGTACCGCATTCCCATCCGGGACCCTTCCGCCCTCGAGGTGAACGGCCCGGTGACGGAGTCGGACCTGCGCGCCGTGCGCCACATCCGGTTCACGGTGGTGGCCGAACGCGCCGTCGACCTGACGGTGGCTCGACTGGCTCTGGTGGGGTCCCGCTGGATCCGGCGCGGACCGGAGGGCGTCCTGACGGGCATCGTCGGGGACACCGCCGCCTTCGGTGGGCGCGTCGAAGTCGGCCCGGTGTCCCGCCTCACCGAGGGCGACGGGTACGCGTCGCCCCCCGGCGTCCTCGAGCAGCTCGCGGACCCGTCGATCGCCGTGGGCGGACAGGGGATCGAGTTCAACGAGCGGGCGCTGTCCGTATCGGTCGACGGCCTGGCGCCGGGCAACCGGGCCGAGGTCTACACCCGCTATCCACAGCGGCCGAGGAACTTCCTCGACTACAACGAGGCGAGGCTCTGGGTCGTCCCGGTGCGCGGCGACTGGGATCCGCAGGGCGAGGTGCGCTTCTTCATGAAGATCGGGACCGGCCCGGAGAACTTCTATCTGTACCGGACGCCGTTGCGCGTCCCGGCGGGGGCGGGCGTCGTGCAGTCCGACTGGCTGCCGGAGGTGGTCATCGACTTCGATGTGCTGATCGACCTGCGTCGTCGGGCCGAGGAGGAACTCATCCAGCGACCGAGGTCCTCCGGAGACCCACCGATCACGCTCTTCAGCGCGGACTCGACCTACGCGATCGTGCTGCGAGACCGCGGGCGGGCCCCGGACCTCGCAAATGTCCGGGAGGTGTCGTTCGGAATCTGGAACGAGGGCGAGACCGATTTCCGGGGCGAGGTCTGGATCAACGAGCTCCGTCTCGATCGCGGTGTGCGGGACGTCGGAATCGCCGGAAACGTGCAGGCGACGGTTCGCGCCGGCGACCTGATCGAGAGCCGCTTCAGCATGACCACCCGGGGGGCCGACTTCCGTCAGCTCCGGGAGCGCCGGAGCAACCAGGGAGATCGCCGGCTGTCGCTGGTCACCGACATCCGCCTCGAGCGTCTGGCCCCTTCCGGCTGGGGCGTCGAGATGCCGCTTTCGGTCAGCTGGGCGCGTCGCACCCTCGATCCGACCTTTCTCGACAACTCCGACGTGCGCGCCGACCGCATCCGTGATCTGCGCGACACCGGCTCGGGTCAGACACGCGTGACGCTCGGATTCCGGAAGGTGACATCGTCGGACCGGTTCCTCGCCCGTGCGCTTCTGGATGGATTCGGGGCGAGCGTGTCGACCTACACGAGCGATGCGTCGTCGATCACCTCGACGGTCGACACGCGAGGCCTGGACGCACGGGTCGGGTGGGACAAGCGCATCGCTCCACGGGAGTTCGACCCGGTGCCGTCCGTGGTCGAGCCGATCGTGCGGGCGCTGCTCCCCGACGGCCTCGAGGAGTCGGTGCTGTCGTCACGCATCCGGTGGGCGCCCGAGCGGGTCGAGGTGGGCGCCGCCTACGCGCGCCAGGACAATGCGATCCGCCGGTACGACGCCATCACGACGCTTCCGGGAGACTCGACGGTGCCGGCGGCCCGGGCGCCGCGGGAAGATCTGGAGGCGGTCGCGGAAATCGGCTTCCGGCCGGTTCCGTCGCTCACGGCCGGCGCGACGCTGGTGTCCGGGCGTGACCTTCTCGCCCCGGAAGAGGCCGTGCGGGATCCGGAGGTACAGGATCTCATCGCCGAGGCTCGTCGTGATGTCGCCGGGTTGAACCTCGGGTGGGAGACGAGGCGACGGGTGACGACACGCGTCGGATGGGCGCCGCGATGGGTCTCCTGGTTCACGCCCGACCTCGCGCTGACCACACGATACAGCGGGGATCGCAATCCCACCTTCGTGGGCTTCGAGCAGGCGGGGGCCGACTCCGTGCGCGTGCTCGAGCAGAACGTGCGCGGAGAGCGGGATCTCGAGGGCCGATTCGCCCTGGACATCGGCCGAATCCTCCGCGTGGCGAGCGGAGTCGGGGACGACTCGGAGGGGGCGGGCACCGTGCTGTCGTTGCTGCGGCCCGTCCGGCTGACCCGCCAGGAAGGCGTGTTCGCGCGCTACAACCGGGACCCGGTCGATCCCGCGACCGCATTCCAGCTGGGGTGGACGTCGCTCGACGGCTTCCGGGTGATCGACGCCGACACGGCGGCCACCTTCATCGACCGGACCGCCTCGACGTGGAACTGGGGGCTGGCGGGCAGCCGTGGCTCGCTCGACTTCGGATACCAGCGATCCGAGGCCGCCACGCTCGACCGACGTGCCGATCGCGTCGTGCGGCGCCGCGTGTGGCCGGACGTGCGCGGGTCGCTGAGCGATCTCTCGCTCCCGGACAGCTGGCAGGTGGTACTCGAGCGCGTCACCGTCTCGACGTCCGTGCGGCGGGCCCGTACCGAGACGGTGTTCGGGCAGACCGCGCAGACGCGCATCCAGGACGAGTGGAACGTCCCGTGGGATGTGACGCTCACCTGGATCGGGTCCCTGGTCACCAGCTACCGCGGGTCGCTTCTCGACGGCACCGGACGCGATCCGACCGGGGACACCGAGCGTGATCGTGCCACCCACCGGGTCGCGGCGAGTTCGGTCATCGCGCTTCCGACGCTCCTGTCCGTCGACCTCGCCGATCCCCTCCGCGTTTCGCTCATCGCGACCTACGTCGGAGAGCGGGAGTGCCGGGTGCAGCGGGCGCGTACCGAGTGCGTCGCCTTCGTCGACCAGGTCAATCGAGGCCTGAGCTTCACGATGGACACCCGGGTGCGGGACTTCGAGGTGGGCCTCCAGGCGAGCTTCACCGACCGTCAGTCCTTCGTCGGTCAGCGGACGGGGTCGACCCAGTTCCAGGTCGGTCTCTACGGGCAGTTCGTCTTCCAGGCGGGTGGCGCCGCGGGGGGACCGGGCGTCGGCTTCTGAGGGGCCGGTCGGGCCATCCTCCCGCCCGGGTGCGCGAACCATTCTCGAGGCCCGCCCACACCGGACCCCGTCTTCCGCTCATGACCGACGAGGAGCGTCGTGCCTGGATCCACACCCTCGTCGTGCTCGCCGTCGTCGCCGCGGCGCGGTGGACATGGTCGCAGCGGCCCGGCACCGAGTCCGCTCCGGGCGTCGAGCGCGACGTCGCGGCCGCGCTCGATACCGTGCAGACGCTCCGATCCGAGGAGGAACGGCGCTCCAGACCTCTGGCCCCGGGCGAGACGATCGACCCGAACCGTGCCGACGAGATCGAACTCGATCGTCTGCCCGGCGTCGGTCCGGCCACCGCGGCGGCGATCATCGCCGCCAGGGTGGAGGCGCCCTTCTCGACTCCGGACGACCTCCTGGCCGTCCCGGGCATCGGCCCCTCGACGCTGGCGAAGATCCGTCCACATGTAGGGATTCCCCCGGGCGCGCCGCGACACGTCCGGGCGGTGTCCGGCACCGCCGTCCCGTCGCCGACCCCGGTCGATCTCAATGCGGCGGATGCCACGGCACTCGAGAGCCTTCCGGGCATCGGCCCGGCGCTGGCCGCGCGTATCTTGCGGAGTCGCGCGGAGGCGGGTCGGTACACCCGCGTCGACGACCTCCTGCGCGTTTCCGGGATCGGGCCGGTGACCCTCGATCGCCTGCGACCTCTGGTGACGGTTCGATGAAGTGCTTGCCCGTCGCGCCGCCCGGCGCCTACCTTCGGTGAAACTACATCTGTTTACGGATGCTCCGGTCCGCTGCCCCGGGTTCGGGACGTGCTCCGGAAATGTTCAAGAGTTATCCTGTGATTCGTCGTGATTCCGCGCGCGCGGAATCGAGTTCGAATCCCGGAGGAATACCGCATGGCCACAAGCGTACAGGACCGACTGGGGGACCTGTTCGTCCGTGAAGGCCTCATCACCGAAGAGCAGCTCGCCGCAGGGATGCGGGAGGCGCGTACCCACGGCACCCACCTGGGATATGCGCTGGTCAAGCTCGGCTTCGTGGAGGAGGTCGAGCTGACCCGAATGCTGGCCAAGCGGTACCGTGTGCCGACGGTCGATCTCGATCAGGTCGAGGTGCCGGGCAAGGTCCTGCGCACGATATCGGGCGAGGTGGCCCTCAAGCATCTGGTGCTGCCGCTCCGGAAGGTCGGCCGAAAGCTGACGGTCGCGATGGTGAATCCGTCGGACGATTCGGCGCTGAACGATCTCCGGTTCCTGACCCGCCTCGACATCGAGCCGGTCATCGTCGGCGAGTACACGCTCCGCCGACACCTGGAGGTGTACTACGACGTCCAGGAATCCGACTTCATGGGCGAGATCCTCGAGGACCTCCTCGGGGACGACGATCTCGAATTCGTCGAGGACGACGAGGACGAGGTCTCCGTCGCGGCCCTCCAAGCCGAGGTCGACAACGCCCCGGTGGTGAAGTTCGTGAACGGCCTCCTCACCGACGCCGTGAACCGGGGCGTGTCGGACATCCACATCGAACCCTTCGAGAAGGAACTCCGGGTCCGGTACCGCGTGGACGGTGCCCTGCAGGAGGTGATGAAGCCGCCGATGCGCATGAAGGCGGCGATCATCTCCCGCATCAAGATTCTCGCCGACCTGAACATCGCCGAGCGGCGGATCCCGCAGGATGGGCGCATCAAGCTCCGCATGAAGCAGCGGGTGGTCGACTTCCGGGTGTCCACCCTGCCGGTGGTGTTCGGCGAGAAGATCGTGCTGCGTATCCTCGACAAGGGGAACCTCACCTTCGACCTGGCGACCTTCGGCTTCGAGCCGAAGGCCGAGCAGGACTTCTTCAACGCCATCTCCCAGCCCTACGGAATGGTGCTGGTCACGGGCCCGACCGGGTCCGGCAAGACGACCACGCTGTATTCGGCTCTGTCGCGGATCAACTCGATGGAGACGAACATCATGACCGCGGAGGACCCGGTCGAGTACAACCTCCACGGCATCAACCAGGTCCAGGTCCGCAGCGAGATCGGGATGTCCTTCGCCCGGGCGCTGCGCGCGTTCCTGCGTCAGGACCCGAACATCATCATGGTCGGTGAGATTCGTGACCTCGAGACCGGTGGCATCGCGATCAAGGCCGCGCTCACCGGTCACCTCGTCCTCTCGACGCTGCACACCAACGACTCGGCCGCGACCGTCACGCGCCTCATGGACATGGGCCTCGAGCCCTTCAACGTGGCGTCGGCGCTCAACCTCGTGACCGCCCAGCGCCTCGTTCGCCGTATCTGCGACAAGTGCAAGGTGCCGGCGGAGTACGACGACGAGTGGCTCAAGTATGCCAAGGTGCCCGAGGACTGGATCGAGAAGAACCGCGACAACCTCATGAAGGGTGAGGGCTGTGACGTCTGTGGAGGAGTCGGATTCAAGGGCCGCCAGGGTCTGTACGAGGTCATGGCGATGTCCCCGGCGCTCCGGAAGGCGATCATGGCAGAGGCGGGCACCGACGAGATTCGCGAGCTCGCCCGATCCGAAGGAATGCTCACGCTGCGTGAGGACGGACTGAAGAAGGTCGAGCGCGGGGTCACGTCGCTCGATCAGATCGTCAAGGAAACCACGGTCTCGGACTGATCCGGGTTCGACGACCTCATTCAACACAGGGACGACAGGAAGCATGGCCGCTCAACCCACACAGCCAAGCCAGGCACCCACCGCCAAGGACGACTCGGCGCAGGAGCTGTCGCTTCGTGTCCTCCTGCAGGAGATGATCTCGAAGGGTGCCTCCGACCTCCACTTCACCGTCGGGGAGCGTCCGAAGATCCGCATCGACGGCGATCTGAGGAACGCCTCCTACACGCGGCCGCTCGCTCCGAAGGACACGCTCGCGCTCGCGTACTCGATCCTGACGGAGAGCCAGAAGAAGCGGTTCGAGACCGAGGACGAACTGGACTTCTCCTTCGGCGTGCAGAACCTCTCGCGGTTCCGTGGCAACGTATACAAGCAGCGGAACTGCGTCGCGATGGCGATCCGGCAGATCCCCTACGAGATCAATTCGATCTCGCAGTTGGGTCTTCCGTCGGTGATCAACAAGTTCGCCGAGCGCCCGCGCGGACTCGTCCTCGTCACCGGCCCCACGGGATCCGGAAAGTCGACGACACTCGCCGCCCTCGTCGACAAGATCAACCGCGAACGGAAGCAGCACATCATCACGGTCGAGGACCCGATCGAGTTCATTCACCGCCACAAGAACTGCGTGGTGAATCAGCGCGAGGTCGGCGCCGACACCAAGTCCTTCGCCGCCGCGCTCAAGTACGCGCTGCGTCAGGACCCCGACGTGATCCTGGTCGGTGAGATGCGGGACCTCGAGACGATCAGCGCGGCGCTCACGATCGCCGAGACCGGCCACCTCGTGCTCGCGACCCTGCACACGAACTCCGCCGCCGAGTCGATCAACCGGGTCATCGACGCCTTCCCGGCGCACCAGCAGTCGCAGGTGCGGGCCCAGCTCTCCTTCGTGCTGGAGGGGGTCGTCACGCAGACGCTCCTGCCGAAGGCGCAGGGGAAGGGCCGCGTCGCGGCCGCCGAGATCATGGTCTGTACGCCCGCGATCCGGGCCGTCATCCGCGACGAGAAGGTCCATCAGATCTACTCGCTCATGCAGGCCGGAAAGAAGCATGGCATGCAGACCATGAACGACGCGCTGCAGACCCTGTACATGAAGGGCGAAGTCACGCTGGAAGAGGCGCTCAAGCGTTCGGGTGATCCGAACGAGTTCCTGCGCGCCGTCGGTGAGTCTCCGCCCGAATGATGCTCCATTACCGGCCGACCCACGTCGAAGCCTGAACCCAAGCGAACCGCGATATGCCCGTCTTCGTCTACAGCGCCCGCCCGGCCTCCGGTGGAGAAATCAAGAGTGGCGAGCTCGACCTCGCCACCAAGGACGACGTTCTCCGGTATCTGAACCGGCAGAAGATGATCCCGGTTTCGGTCCGGGAGAAGCCGACCTCGCTGAACATCACGATCGGCACCGGCATCAGCACCCGGGACATCGTCATCTTCACGCGTCAGTTCGCGACGATGATCAACGCGGGCCTGCCTCTCGTGCAGTCGCTCGACATCCTCGCCGAGCAGTCGGAGAACGAAAACCTGCAGAAGGTCGTGCAGGAGGTCCTGTACGACGTGGAGTCCGGAAACACGCTCGCCGACGCGATGGGGAAGCACCCGAAGGTGTTCACCGAGCTGTACGTGAACATGGTCGCCGCCGGTGAGGCGGGTGGTATTCTCGACACGATTCTGCTGCGGCTGGCGACGTTCCTGGAGAAGAACGACGCCCTCGTTCGGAAGGTGAAGGGGGCGATGGTCTATCCGGCGGTGATCGTGTTCGTCGCGGTCGCGGCGGTCGCGATTCTCCTGATCTTCGTGATCCCCACCTTCGAGACCATGTTCTCGTCCGCCGGGATTCAGCTCCCGCTGCCGACGCGGATCGTGATCGCGCTGTCCGAATTTCTGCAGGCGTACTGGTGGGGCGTGATCGCGGCCGTGATCGCGTCGGCGTTCATCATCCGGGCCATCTATCAGACCGACGACGGGGAGTTGGCCATCGATCGACTCCTGCTGAGGGCTCCGGTCATCGGAGACCTTCTCCGCAAGACCGCGGTCGCTCGCTTCACGCGTACGCTGGGAACGCTCGTCAGCTCCGGTGTCGCGATCCTCGACGGTCTCGAGATCACGGCCAAGACCGCCGGCAACCGGGTGATCCACGATGCGGTCATGGGATCCCGTGCGTCGATCGCGGGGGGTGAGACGATTTCCGGTCCGCTGAAGGAATCCGGCGCCTTTCCGCCGATGGTCGTACAGATGATCAACGTCGGAGAGCAGACGGGTGGTCTGGACGAGATGCTCGACAAGATCGCCGACTTCTACGACGACGAGGTCGACACGGCCGTTCAGGCGCTCCTGTCGGTGCTGGAGCCGATCATGATCATCTTCCTCGGTGTGGTCGTAGGTGGCATGATCGTCGCCATGTACCTGCCGATCTTCGACATGATCAACGCGATCGAGTAGCGACCGTGTGGGGCCAAGTCTTACTTGGACAATTGGCGTAATCTGAACTGTCCGTCTTCGCCAAATCGTATCTGTCCGGGGTCGAATCGCCGGACGTGACGGTGCTTTCCGGGTTCTTCCTGATGGGCGGGCCGAGGCTCGAGTCCGATCAATTCGGACCTAATTGAACGCGACGGATGCCAAGATGGGCCGGGTTTCGCCGCTAGCGTTCCCATGTCATGGGATTTGCGGCTAGAACTAGACGTTTCCGCACCACGACCGGGGCGATCCGTACGACCGATGCTGGCTGCCTATGATCAGAGCTAGAGCGCGGACGTGAAACTCATGTCTGCGGCGGCATCCGGAGCCTAGCTGTTTCACCCTCCTCGAACGCTCCGCACTTCTCGAGTGTTGCCTGCGCCCCGTCGAAGTCAGAGAAATCGATCCGAGCCGTGAAGTCTTGGGCTCTGTCCAGGGCCCGGATCAGCACCTGCGGATCATCATTGCGTGTCAGTCTGCGAAGCGCTCCGAGGTAGTCGATCCGGAATGACGTGGGGATCAGAATGCGGCGCTCATCCTGTGAGACGAGCTCAGCGTTCATCATCGCCCTCGCAACTCGGCCGTTACCGTCATCGAAAGGATGGACTTCAGAGATGAGGAACATCATGTAAACCGCGCGCTGGAAAGCTGAATCCAACAGCGCCATGCGCTGCAGTCCCTGCACCAGAGTGGCGTTCACGAGCTCCGGATCGACGAAGTGCGTGTGTCCCGCTTGGTTGGGCTCGACCTTGAACTCCCCGCTGCGGACCTCGGGTCGCTCCTGGAGGATCATGCGATGTCGCGATTTCAGTACCTGGAGGAACGTCTCCGGACGCTCGATCCACTCTGCCGCACTTGACCCCATTTCATGGCGGCTGGAGACCAACCGGAACGTGCCGAGCACGTCATGCGCGTCCTTCGGGCGTGTCTCTGGAATCCGCTGCTCGAAGACGATCTCCCGAGCATCCCCTACCGTAAACCGCGTTCCTTCAATGTAGTTCGAGAAGTACGCGTCGAAGAACGCCAGATTGTAGAACTCCGCCGCTCCGAAGGCACGATCCTCTCGGTACGGGATCGGTGTGTCATGTAGCGCCTCGACGAGCAGTTCGAAGCGACGCACTCTGTCGGAGTCGTACGGCGCTCCGGCCGCCCGTGCCCGAGCCGAAGACGCCAACAAGCGGGCCTTCATCGTTCCGAGTAGGGTGCCAATCAGTGCCTGCAGTTCCTCGGCCTCCGACTCCGCACCAAGGGCTGGAGCAATGTCACGAGCCCGATCTCGGACAGCATTGGCCCACCGTTCTCCCTGGGTCCGAATTCTCCGCTCCACGAACTCTTCGATCTCCGGCCGTGGCAGGGCGGGTGATTCGGCCGTGACTCGTTTTGCGCTCAGGCATTCCAGCAGCGCGCGCGCCGCAGAAGCCAAGGAGAGTCCTTCTCCGTAGGGGATATCCCCAGGCAGTGCCGCTGGACCCTTCAGCACGCGGATCGTCGCACCGGGCAGTTTCATCGTCCGTGCGTATGGCCCGACCAAGAAAACCTTCCCCTCGGGGGTGGGCTTTGTGTGGAGAGCCGTTCGATACCCGATTACAGTTTCGGGAAACAACAGTCGGATAACGTCCCACAGATGCCTTCGAACCACGGCTTCCGGTGGGTCCGAGACAAGGCTCGTGTACAAGCGCGGACCGATCTTGACCAACTCGCCCCGGTTGACAGCCTCACTCACGCGCGCGGTGATCGAGACGTCGCTGATCAGCAGCGTCGGCCAGTCAGGTGCATTCGATTTTCTGCCCATCTAATTCGGTGACGGAGTACGTTGGTCTAATTTTTAACCTACAATATGGACCATTTCCTTATTTTTGTGCAATGCAGGGCTGCCCTACGACCTCGGAAACGTGTGAAATCGACATCAGACGAGACAATCCGAGGAAATAGGAGAGCGGCCTTGGACAGATACGGATACCGCGTGCTGCCTGGTGATCCGGGGTGCGAGAGGCCCCGCGGCGCAGGGTGATCAGGAGGGGGCTACCGTGCTGGGGCGACGAGGTTTGAGCGACTCCTGTGTGCCCCGGGACAGGTAGAATCGACCGAGGGATCTCCTAAGCCCTTCAAATCCGGACAGATACGATTCGGTGAGGGGTGGGCCCCGTGTGCCAAGAACGGACAGATACGGTGTGTCTACCCGGACAGATTAGATGCGGCGCCACAGCGTCCCGGCTGCACTCCGGGGCCGGGCCGGCGGGGCGGGCGTTCGGGCCGTTCGGCCCGGGATCACGCGGTCGGTCGTGGACGGATCGCCGGGTGCCTCACTTCCGTGTCGGGGGCCCTTGATCCCCCGACACGACGCCCTTCCGCCCGTCCCGCCGACCCTTCCCCTCGGCGCTGGGCCGGGCGGCTGTTACCGGGTCACGAACGTCTCGAGAAACTTCCGCGCCACGGCGCTCCGGTGCACTTCGGCGACGTGCAGACGGTTGCCCCAGTGCAGGCCTTCGGTATTCCCGAGCACCACGAGCGTGAGTCCCTCCTCCGGGACTTTCAGAAGCAGGCCGGCGTACGCGTCCGGCCACCACCCGCCATGCCAGACCAGCTTCCGTCCTCGCCACTCCTGGACCCACCAGCCGTAGGCGTAGGCGGCAGGAGTACCGTCGGCTTCCACCGGCGGAGTCCACATCTGCTCCCGGAGTGCCGGGGCAAGGATCCGGCCGTCGTCGAGCGCGATCGAGTACTCGGCGAGCGCCCGGGCGCTGGCAATGATGCCGCTGCTCGCGTTCATCTCCGGGTTCGGGAGCGGTGACGGCGCCAGCTCGTCTTCCTCTCCGGGCGAGTACCGGAAGGGCGGGGCCAGCATCCGCAGCGCGTCGCCGCCATGCGGATCCCGCCAGCCAGCGGCGATGTCCTCGATGCCTGCCCTTTCGATCACGTACCGGCGAACCCAGTGGTCCAGCGCGGAGCCGGTTCTCTCCTCCACCCAGTTGGCCAGACGGCCGAACACGATGGGGTTGTAGAGGAAACTGGTACCGGGCTCTCCGAGAACGCGCATGCGAAGCACGTCGCGGACCGAAATGGGGGCGTCGCAGCGGATGGGTGGGGGCGTATGGCCGTCGTCCAGCGGCCGACCCCCGCCGAAGATGTTGCCGCTGGTCGAAAGCCACTCGCAGCGCTCGTCCCAGTCGCTCAGTGTCGTGAAGTCGTCGTCCAGATCGATGAGGCCGCCTTCGTCCATGGCCAGCAGCGTCGCGCCGGTGAACGTCTTCGTGATCGACGCGACGAGGTAGCTGGTTTCAGGGGTAGTCGGCTCCTCCGCGTCGTGGTCCTGCCACCCCAGCCCCTCCGCCGCGACGATCCTGCCGTCCATGGCGATCGCCCAGGAAAGGCTCAGTACGCCGTGGTCGTGCCGGTACTCCTCGATGAAGCTCCCGAATTCAGCCAGTCGCTCCGCCTGTTCCTGCGCGGCGGCATCGATGGGAGCCAGAGCTCCGAACAGGGCGGTTGTCACCGCCATGCAGGTGATGCTCGACGTTTCTGTCAGGGTCCTCAATGGGTTCTCGCTCCTCCCGGCACCCGCCCTAGTACCCGCCCTGGTACCGGCCTGAATCAGACGCCACGGCGAAGCCTTCGACAGTCGACGGGGCAGGTGCAACACGTGTGTGGGCCGTCGACGTTACTACGAAACGTGTCCCGGAGTGCTTCGTATCGCCCCGGGTTCGGAGGTCCCGGAGGAGATGCCCGGAACCACGAGGAACGCGAGATGGCATGGATCTCTTGACCCGGGCCCAGGAGGTGGTAAAGTTGAGGCTTTGGTTGAGAGTGATTCTCATTCGCATATCGTTGACTGTACCTGACAGGCCCGGGATGACTCGTTCACGCACCTTCACATCGATCTCGCGATTCATACTGCGTTCCGCACCGATCGCGCTCCTCGCCCTCGCGGCCGGACGCCGAACATCATCGAGCGCTTCTTCTTCGGCCCGGGATCACCGGGTGGACTGACGGTACCGAATCCCGATCTCGACAATGAAACGAGCCTCAATCTCGACGTCTGTGTGAAGGTGGACTACCCGTCGTTCAGCGGAAGCCTCACCTACTTCCGGAATCGGGTGGACGAGTTCATCACCTTCCAGCCGGGCACCTTCGAAGGCGATTCGACCTTCGGCGGCCAGCCGATCAGCCAGGTCCAGAACGTGGGCGAGGTTCGCCTGCAGGGGGTCGAGGGCTCGGCCGACTGGGTGATTCCCGCCGGCTCGTCCCGGTGGATGATCAAGAGCGCCTTCTCCTGGACCGACGGTGAGGACCTCGAGAACGACGAGCCCTTCTTCGTCCCACCGACCAAGGGCGTGCTGGGGGTCAACTGGTTCGGGCCGAACGACCTCCTCACGCTCGGCCTCCAGGGGCGGACGGTCGCCGGCCAGGACGATGTGCCGGAGGGGTTCGACGGCATGGACGGCTTCTCGGTGTTCGACATCCGAGCCTCGGTCGACCTCGCCGTGTGGACGGGCCAGGACGCGCTCCTGCGCTTCGGTATCGCGAATCTGACCGACGAGACGTACCGCGAACCCTACAACGCCGCCCCCTCACCGGGTCGGAGCTTCGAGACCTCCCTCCGCTTCAGCTTCTGATGACGACTTCCCCGCGACGCCCTGCCACCATGATGATCACTCGTCTTTTCCGTTCGAGCGCTCTCGCGGCCGGTGCGGTTCTGGCGGCTTGTGCCTCCGGCACCTCGCCGGCGACCGAGGCGCCGACACCCGTACCGACCGCTCACGGGACCCCCTCCTCACCGACGCCGACCGCCACACCCTCTGCCGGGGTGGGGCTGCTGGTCATGGCGCACGGCGGCGACGACGCGTGGAACGCGTCGGTCGAGGCCGAGGTCTCCGAAGTCCGTCAGGCGGTTCCCGTGGAACTCGCCTTCGGGATGGCGAATCCCATGACGCTGCGAACCGCGCTGAACGCACTGGACGCCCAGGGCGTCCGGCGCGTCGCGGTGATCCGGCTGTTCCTGTCCGGTGACTCCTTTCGGGATCAGACGGACTGGTTCCTGGGAATGTCGGACTCCCCGCCGTCGGATTTTCTCCTCATGGGACCGATGCAGGCCGACCCTGCCGCGCGGCTGCAGATCGAGCACGCGTTCGAGGTGGTCACGCACGACCACGGGCTGCTGGATACGCAGCTGGCAGAGGACATTCTCGTCGAGCGTGCGGCCTCCCTGTCGGAGGACCCCGCCGAGGAGAGTGTTCTCCTGATTGCCCACGGGATGGGCGACGACCGTGAGAACGGAGCCGTCCTGGACGATCTCGAACGGATCGCGAGCACGATGCGTGCGGCGGGGTACGCCAGCGTTCGGGCGGAGACGCTCCGGGAGGACTGGCCGGAGAAGCGAGCTGTCGCGGAGGACCGGATCCGTGACTTCGTCGAGGCCGAGACGAGCCAGGGACGTCGGGTCCTGGTCGTTCCCGCCCGGCTGTCGGGATTCGGACCGTATGCGGAGGTGCTCGAAGGGCTGGAGTACGTACCCAGCCAGGCGCTTCTTCCGCACCCGTCGCTCTCGGACTGGATTCTTCGATCCAGCGCCGACCTGACGTGCAGGTACGGCTGGGTCGTGTCCGAGGCGTGTGGCGGCTGAGTCGGGAAGCGGATGGCGAGTTGCCGCGCGGTCCCCGGGCCGTGACCTTCGGGCATGAAGATCTGGATCGACGCCGATGCCGCCCCGAACGACGTGAAGACGATCGTGCAGCGTGCCGCCGCCCGCGTGGAGGTTTCCGCACTGTTCGTCGCGAACGGACGCCTGCACATGCCCCCGGGCAACGAGTTCGTCGAGGCGGTGCGGGTCGGCGGGGGTCCCGACGCGGCGGACGACCACATCGCGGACGAAGCGGCCGCGGGCGATGTCGCGGTCACGGCGGACATTCCGCTCGCGGCGAGGCTCGTCGAGAAGGGGGTTCGGACCATCGGTCCGCGCGGCGACGAGTACACGCCGGAGAACATCGGTCACCGCCTCTCGATTCGCGACTTCATGGACGGCCTGCGCTCGACGGGCGTCGACACGGGTGGGCCGAGCTCGTGGGGAACGAAGGAGAAGCAGGCGTTCGCGGCGACGTTCGACCGGGTGCTGACCGCGGCCGTGCGGGCGGATGAGCGCGCGCGCCGGCGGGCGGATCGGGACGCCGGCGCGGATCCCGAAGCGGATCCGCAGGCGACTCCGGGGACGGATCCCGCCCCCGGGTCGTCCTAGGGCCTGTTCACGCTACGGGGGTGCGCTCTGTTGCGTCTGAACAGGCCCTAGAGGTCCAGCTCGGTTCCGATTCCGAGCTCGCGGGCCCGCTCGTAGAGCAGGATGGCGGTGGCCATGTCGTCTGCGGCCAGCCCGAGGTGCATCGCCATGATTCGCTCGGCCGAATCGGTTCGCCCGGCGGCCTTCCCCGCCACGACATCGCCGAGATCGGCAGCCGCGACCGGAGTGTCGGCGAAGTACCCTAGGCCCCGGTAGTACTCCATCTGGTCGACGTCGTCCGTGACGATCCGATCGAACTCGGAGAGCGCGCCTCCGCTCCAGTACGAGTCGTAGTCCACCGCGGCGGCGAAGGCGCCCTCCGCGAGCCACCCGGCCCGGATGGTGGCATGCGGCTCCTTCAGGATCGGGCCGCTGGTGACGACCAGGTCCAGACCGTCGACCGCGTCCCGGGGTTCGTCCGCGACCTCGATGTCGGCGCCGACGACACCGGCCATCTCACGCGCATACGCCCGCGCGACGTCCCGGTCGATGTCGTACGCGACGACCCGTTCGAGGTCGAAGACCGTGGCGAACGCCTCGAGGTGGCTTCGGCCCTGCACGCCACAGGCGAGGATGCCGAGGGACCGACTTTCCGGGCGCGCGAGGTACTGCGCGGCGAGAGCCGACGCCGCGCCCGTGCGCTTGGCGGTGATCCAGGTCGCGTCCATGACTGCGAGGGGGAGACCGGTGTCCGGGTCGTTGAGCACGAGCAGACCCGCCACGTACGGAAGGCCGCGGCCGGGGTTGTTCGGATAGGCCGAGACCCACTTGATCCCGGCCGAACGAAGGCTGGGAATCCACGCGGGCATCGCGTGGAGAAAGGAGTCCGGACCCGGGTGGATGCCCGGCTTCGGGGGCATCTCGACCTTTCCCTCACCCTTCTCCCGGAACATGGTCTCGAGCGCCGCGATGATGGCGCGCATCTCGAGCCCGACCGCCTCCACATCGGATCTGCACAGGTAGAGCAGGGACGCGGGATCCGACACGCCGCTCACTCCTCCGGGGAAGCGGGCAGCCGGTCCTCGATGCGACGGAGGGTGTCTCGGATCTCCGAAAGTACCGCGACGGTCGTGTCGTCGTGCCCGAGCGCGGGCGTCGACGGCTCGGCGGCAGACCCGCTTCCGGCAGACCCGCTTCCGGACGATCCACGATCCGAGACCAGGTCGCGCTGCGTCAGAACGGCATCCCGGAAGTCACGGGCCTGTCGCACCCCGACCAGCTGGACCGCCGCGCCGGCCGTCGACTGGCCTGCCGTCTCGATGCGGACCGCCTGGAGGTCCAGGTACCGCATGATGGGCCCTTCGACCAGGCCCACGTCGGTGATCTTGTCGAGGGGCACCGTCATCTCGCGTCGAACGAGAATGCCCCGCGTGACCTTGAGCGAGCGCTCGGTCAGCGTGCAGGTCATGCGGTCGAGGTACCGCTGCGTGGCCCACTGCCCGATGATCCACCAGATGGGAAGCAGGACGATCCCGATGATCGTCGCGACGAGGACGAAGGTGCCCGACAGGAGCCAGTAGCTCCGCACCTTCGGATTGAACTCCGCCTCGATCAGGGTGCGGGACTGGCTCATGTCGGGCTCGCTCGTTCCTCGTGCCGTCAGGCGATGTCGACGAGCTCGAGCTCGAAGATCAGCGTCTTCCCGGCGAGTGGGTGATTCGCGTCGATCTTGACGCTCGACTCGTCGGTGTCGACGACCGTGACGGGGAGGTTCTGCCCGTCCTGCGTCTGCATGGCGAGCTGGTCGCCCACGTCGGGGTCCATCCCGTCCGGCAGCTGCTCGCGCGGTACGGCCATCACGAGGTCGTCCCGGACGGGGCCGTACGCCTCTTCGGGCTCGAGACGGGCGTCCGCCTTCTCACCGACCGAGAGACCTTCGACGGCCTGCTCGAATCCGGCGATGACGGAGCCCTCGCCGAGCTTGAACTCGAGCGGGTCGCGTCCCTCGGAGGAATCGAAAACGGTGCCGTCTTCGAGACGGCCGGTATAGTGCACGTGTACGGTGTCGCCGCTGCTGGCGTTTGCCACGGGTCCTCTCTGATTCGTTCGAAATTGTCTGCAGAACCCGAAACCTAACGGAGATCCGGGTCGCGTGCGGGCTCGGACGTGCCCTCAATACCGTGGTAGCGCCGGATCCACCTCGTCGCGCCACGCGAGGATTCCTCCCTCGAGGTTGAGGACTCCCGCGATTCCGGCATCCGCGAGTCGTGCGGCGGCTTCACGGCTCCGACCGCCGGATTTGCAGTACAGCACCACCGGTTCCGGTCCGGCGCGAAGCTCCTGGACGGCGTCCAGGATGCGCGCCTGCGGCACGAGGCGGGCGCCCCGGGATTCGAGGTTCGCGATGTCCCACTCGTGGGGCTCCCGCACGTCGATCAGGGTGATCGTCTCCCCCGCGTCGAGGCGTGCGGCCAGCTCGGACGGTGTGATGCCCGCCACGCCCGTACGCTCCGCGTGCTGTTCGGCGGCCCGCACCCCGCAGAACTCCTCGTAGTCGATCAGCTCGGTCACCGTGGGGTGGTCGCCGCAGACCGGGCACCCGGGATCGGGGTCGATGGTGAGGGTGCGGAGCGAGAGGTCCAGCGCGTCGAGCAGGTGCAGCTTCCCGGAGGACGAAGGGCCCGCGCCGAGAATCCACTTGATTACCTCGAGGGCCTGGAGCGAGCCGACGATGCCGGGAAGCACACCGAGTACTCCGCCCTCGGCGCAGTTCGGCACCAGCCCCGGCGGCGGGGGATCCCGGAACAGGCAGCGGTAACAGGGCCCGTCCTCCGTCGCGAACAGCGCGACCTGCCCGTCGAACCTGAGGATCGATCCGTACACGTAGGGGATCCCGAGGAGCACGCAGGCGTCGTTGACGAGGTAGCGAGTGGGGAAGTTGTCCGTGCCGTCGACCACGATGTCGTAGTCGCGCAGGAGGTCCATCGCGTTCTCGGACGTCAGGCGCTCGGCGTGCAGGATCAGCTCGACGTGCGGATTCACGTCGGCCAGCCGGTCCCGGGCAGATTCGAGCTTGGGCCGGCCGAGGTCACGCGTCCCGTGGATGACCTGCCGCTGCAGGTTGGACGCGTCGACCACGTCGTCGTCGACGAGACCCAGCGTGCCGACACCGGCCGCTGCGAGATAGAGCCCCAGCGGTGACCCCAGTCCGCCCATTCCGACGAGCAGCACGCGGGCCGCCTTCAGCCGACGCTGACCCTCCACCCCCACTTCCGCGAGAGGGAAGTGGCGCGAGTACCGAAGCAGCTCCTCGGGCGTGAGCTCCGGAAGATCGGGTTCGGGTCGTCTGTCGTCGGTCATCGCATCGGATGAGCTCGAGGGCCGCCCGAGCGGCCCGG
>Ga0102929_1000330_pt1 | contig 27657 bp, 25 predicted proteins | sample SalPonR1_B_D2_MG_FD_78510 | JGI IMG/M metagenome (GOLD analysis project Ga0102929, IMG submission 78510) | Salt pond soil microbial communities from South San Francisco under conditions of wetland restoration - Salt Pond MetaG R1_B_D2_MG | ecosystem: Environmental > Aquatic > Marine > Intertidal... | reverse complement strand
GGTGATGGTCTTGTCGAAGTTCTGCACCTTCACGGTGTGCAGCTGCACGTCGATGACGTCGCCGTCGGCGCCGAACTGGGGCATGGTGATCCAGTCGCCCACCCGCACCATGTCCTGGGCGGTCAGCTGGACGCTCGCCACGAGGGACAGGATGGTGTCCTTGAACACCAGCAGCAGGATCGCGGTCATCGCGCCGAAGCCGCTGATCAGCAGCAGCGGCGAACGATCCAGCACCGCGGCGACGATCAGCACGCCGCCGAGCACCCAGACCACGATCTGCACCAGCTGCACGAAGCCCTTCAGCGGACGCTCTTTTGCGACCGGCAGTGCCGAGTAGATGGTGTTGGCAGCGCTCAGCAGCGAGGTCAGTGTCATGGTGAGCATCAGCACCATGTAGCCGGTGGCCACGTTGCGCACGAGGCGCACCAGTGCCTCGGGCAGGCCGGGCACGAAGGAGATGGCCAGGAACACCACCAGCGCCGGCAACACCTGGGACAGGCGGCCGAAGACGTTGTGGGCCACCAGCGCGTCGTCCCAGGTCACCCGGGAGTTCTCGGCGAAGCGCCGAGCCGCGCGTACCAGCACGCGCTTCGCCACCAGGTCGACTACGACGGCAACGGCCAGCAGCAGGACGATGCCGAGCGCCGGCGCCAGCAGGGGGTGAACGGATTCGAGCTGCTGGATCATGGTCGACTCGTGTGTCTGTAGGGCCAAGTGGTATCCGCTCAGGTGCCGCAGAACGTGCGGGTGACACGTTCCTCCGGCGCCGGCGGCTCGGCCCAGGCGGCGCGGCCGGGCTGTTCGTCGAACGGCTGCGCGAGCACCTCGCGCAGTTCGTGGAAGACCGACAGGTCGCCGCCGATGGCCGCCTGTATGGCCCGCTCCACCCGGTGGTTGCGGGGAATGTAGAGCGGGTTCTCCGCCTCCATCCGGCTGCGTACCTCGCGGGGGGACTCCGGCTGGCGGCCGAGGCGCGCCCGCCAGCGGGTCTCGAATTCACCGAACGCCGGCTCGCCGCCGGCGTCCACGCGCCCGGCCAGCCGGCGGTAGCTCAGCGTGTAGTCGAGGCCATTACGCTGCAGGTGGGCGAGCCAGTCGCCGATCAGGTCCGCATCGTCGGACTCGGCGCTCGTGAGGCCCAGCTTCCGTGCCATGCGGCCCAGCCACTCCTCCTCGAACAGGCGCGGGTAGCGGGAGAGTTCCTCCTCGTACGCCGCCTTGTCGCCGCCGGCGATCCGCAGGCAGTCGGCCAGCCGGGCCAGGTTCCACTGGGCGATCGACCCCTGCTGGCCGTAGGCGTAGCGGCCGTAGTGGTCGATGGAACTGAACACCTTGTCGTAGTGGAACTCGTCCATGAAGGCGCAGGGCCCGTAGTCCAGCGTCTCGCCAGAGATCGCGGTGTTGTCGGTATTCATGACGCCGTGGATGAAACCGAGCGCCATCCAGTGGGCCACCAGCCGAGCCTGGGCTTCGATCACGCCGCGGTAGAATGCGATGAGCGGGGCATCGGCCTCCTGCGCGTGCGGATAGTGGCGCTCGATGGCGTAGTCGGCGAGGGTCTGTACGGCCTCGGCATCCCCGCGGGCCGCGAAATACTCGAAGGTGCCCACGCGGATGTGGCTCGCCGCCACCCGCGTGAACACACCGCCGGGCAGCGCCTGCTCCCGGAACACCCGCTCGCCGGTGGCCACGGCCGCCAGCGCCCGGGTGGTGGGCACGCCCAGCGCATGCATGGCCTCGCTGACGAGGTACTCCCGGATGACCGGTCCCAGCGACGACTTGCCGTCGCCCATGCGGGAGAAAGGCGTGCGGCCCGAGCCCTTCAGTTGGAGGTCCCGGCGCCGGCCCGCGGCATCCACCCGCTCGCCCAGCAGCACGGCCCGGCCGTCGCCCAGCTGCGGGACGAACTGGCCGAACTGGTGGCCGGCGTAGGCCAGGGCCGCGGGCTCCGCGCCCGGCGGCAGTTCGTTGCCGGCGAACAGTCGCGCCAGGCGTTCCTCGTCGCCGCCGAGTTCCCCGAGCCCGAGTTCGGCCGCGAGCGGCTCGTTCCAGGCCAGCAGCGCCGGTGCGGGCACCGGCGCCGGTTCCACACGGGCGTAGAAACGCTCGGGCAGGCGGGCGTAGGAACTCTCGAGCCGGCAGTCGGCAGCGTCGTGATGCATGCCGGCAAGGGTACCTGATGAGCGCGGATTTTCTAGCGTGCTGCCGCGGACCCGGGATTACCACGATTGCCACTGCGGGGAACCGCCGGTAGATTTCGCGGGTCTGACCTTCCGGAGGTTCCATGTCCCCTGTCCGCATGGCGCGCGCCGTCGCGCTGCTCACAGCTCTGTTCTGCGCGCCCGTGTTCGCGTCGATGGACGTGCAGTGGCTGACCGAAGGCCCGGAGGGCCAGCGGGGCGTGGTGCTGTACTACTTCTACTCCGATACCTGCCCGCACTGCCAGGAGGCGAAGCCCTTCGTCGACGAGCTCGGCGAAATGGACTGGATCGAGCTGCGCCGGTACGAGATATCGAAGAGCAGGGAGAACGGCCTGCTGTACCGGGATATCGCCGCCAGCATCGGCGAGAAGGCCCGCAGCGTGCCCGGTTTCCTGTTCTGCGCGACCCTGGAGACGGGTTATGACAAGGCGGAGACCACCGGCGCCCGCTTGCTCGAACAGTTACGGGCCTGCCGGGCGGATCCCGACAGCTACCTCTCCCCGCCGGAGGAGGCCGCCGCACCGGCGCGCGCCGAGGTGGGCGGCGTGCAGCTGCCGCTGCTGGGCACCATCGATCCGTCCAACTGGGGACTGCCGATACTGACGGCCGTCATCGCCGGCCTGGACGCGTTCAACCCGTGTGCCTTCTTCGTGCTGCTGTTCCTGCTGAGCCTGATGGTGCATGCCCGCAGCCGGGCGCGCATGCTGCTGGTCGGGGGCACCTTCGTGCTGTTCTCCGGCATCATCTACTTCATCTTCATGGCCGCGTGGCTGAACGTGTTTCTCTGGGTCGGCGAGCTGCGCATCGTGACCATGATCGCCGGGCTCGTCGCCGTGGGGCTCGCCGCGGTCAACATCAAGGACTATTTCTGGTTCAAGTCAGGGCCCTCGCTCTCCATCCCGGAGTCGAAGAAGCCCGGCATGTACCAGCGGATGCGCAACCTGGTGGCCGCCCCCAGCGTGCTGGCCATGCTGGCCGGCACGGCGGTGCTGGCCATCGTCGTGAACAGCTACGAACTGCTGTGCACGGCGGGGCTGCCCATGGTCTATACACGCATCCTGACCCTGCGCGAGGCGGACAGCTTCGTCTTCTACATGTATCTGGTGTTTTACAACGTAGTGTACGTGATCCCGTTGCTCGCGATCGTGGGCCTGTTCGTCATGAAGTTCGGCTCGCGCAAGCTCGGCGAGAGCGAGGGCCGCGTGCTGAAGCTCATGTCCGGCATGATGATGCTGGGGCTCGGCGCCGTCATGCTGTTCGCGCCGATGGCCCTGAACAACGCCGGTATCGCCATCGGCCTGCTGGCCGCTGCCGTGCTCACCACCTCACTGATACACGCCGTCATGAAAAGGCGGGGTCGGATCTGAACCCGCTCCGCGCCCCCGTCACGCTGGCACGGATGGCCGGGCCGTGTCACCGTGCATATCCGCACGCCCCGGATCACTGACGTGGTTGCCCCGTCGCATCGCTACACCCAAGCCGAAGAGATCGCCCACGCGGTAACCCACGGCGTCGGCGCCCTGCTCAGTATCGCGGGACTGACCTGGATGCTCTACGTGTCGGCGGTGATCGCCGACCCGTGGCGCATCGTCGCCAGCGCCGTCTACGGGAGCAGCCTGGTGGCCCTGTTCCTGGCCTCCACCCTGTATCACGCGTTTTATGCGACGCGGGCCCGCAACCTGTTCCGCACCCTCGACCACTGCGCGATCTACCTGCTGATCGCCGGCACCTATACCCCTTTCCTGCTGGTATCGATGCGGGGCGGCGTCGGCTGGTGGCTGTTCGGTGCCATCTGGACGCTGGCTACCGCGGGCATCCTCACCAAGCTCTGGTTCCGCGACCGCTTCCCGCGCTTGTCGCTGGCAGGCTATCTGGCGATGGGCTGGCTGGTGCTGCTCGCCACGCCCCAGGTGGTGGAGGCGGTCGGCAGCGACGCCATGGGGTGGCTGGTGGCCGGGGGTCTGAGCTACAGCGTCGGCGCCGCTTTCTATGCGGCAAGGCGCATTCCCTACCACCACGCCATCTGGCACCTGTTCGTGCTCGCAGGCGGCGCCTGCCACTTCCTGGCGGTGGCGCTGTACGTGCTGCCGCAGGCAGGTACGGCCTGATTCCCGGTCAGCCGGATTCGTCGCCGCCGAGGCCGTTCATCAGCCCCTCCCTGAACTGATCCACCTTGTCTTTCGCCCGGTCCTTCAGGGACTCGGTGGCAGCCGACTGCAGCACACGCTCGATGACCGGCTCCAGTACCTGGCGCGCGACCTCCCTGCCGGTGGCGCCACCCGAAGCCCGGCCGATGTCCGTCAGCTCGATACGCGGGATGTCGACCGAGCGCTGCTCCTGGATATCCGGCAGCGAAACCGAGGCGCGGGCGTCTTCCAGCACGAATCGCTCGATGATCAGCTTGCGTCCGGCACCCCCGTCCGCGGGCCGCTGCTCGCCGCCGCCAGCCGACTCCAGGTTCTTCATCAGCTCGCGCAGGTTGTTGCGGGTCGCCCGCTGGACCATGTTCACAGTGGCTCCGGAGACCGTAACCTCCCGCAGCACGATGGTGTCGTCGGTGACGGTGGCCGGATCGATGCGGATGACGAAGCGGCCCAGCGACATCGCGTTGCCGCCATAGCCCTCCGGATTGCCGACGGTGAGCCCGGCGATCTCGGCCCGGGCCTCGCCGAGATCGATGGAGACGCCGCTCACCCCGACGGGCGTAGCGGTCGCCGCGGAACCCTGCTGCTCGATGATGCCCGCGACGATGGTGTCGAGCTGGGTGTAGACGTAGACGAGGCCGGCGGCGACGATGACGACGATCACACCGAGTGCGATAAGTACCTTCTTCATGACGACTCCTTGCGCATCTCCTGGCGCATCCTGTTGACGAGTCCGCCGCAGCGGATCAGCTCACGCTCCCGGTCGGACAGTCCGTGGCGCACGGCGACGCTGAGCTCCCGGTCCCGCACGTGCAGCCGGAACGGCTCGTCCGATGCGAGCTTCCCGGGCATCTCCGCGGCCTCCAGAACGTCGCCCTCCCTGAGTTCATGGTAGCCGGCCGCGTCCTCGAAAGTCAGCGGCAGCACGCCGTAGTTGATGAGGTTCTGACGGTGGATGCGGGCGAAACTGCAGGCCAGCACCACCCGCAGGCCCGGATGCCGCGGCGCCACGGCCGCATGCTCCCGGCTCGAGCCCTGGCCGTAGTTAGTGCCGCCGGCCACTACGTGGCCGCCATCGTCGCGCAGCTCGCGTGCGTCCTCCGGGTAGGAAGCGGAGAGGCGGGTGAAGGCGAAGTCCGAGATGCGCGGGATGTTGCTGCGGTACGGCAGCGCCTCCGCGCCGGCGGGCAGGATCTCGTCCGCCGTCTCCGGACTGCACAGCCACACCGCGTCGTCGGTGGTGCCGGAGCGGCCCGGGAAATTGCGCGGGGTCGTGCGCAGGCTGTTGCGCCCCGTAGCCGGCGCCTGGCCCATGCCGATACAGCCGTTACAGCCCGCCTGGTGGAGGCGGGCGCCGGCAGCGAGCAGGGCCTCCAGGTGCCCCGTGGCGACGAGCTGGCGCAGCAGCTGCCGGCTGGTCGGGTTGACGTCGAATGAGACGTGGTCGGCGACCCGTTCCCCCCGTACCATCTCGGCACAGACGGCGAAGTCCCGGTAGCCCGGGTTGGCCGAGGAGCCGACGTAGCTCTGGTGGACGGGCTCGCCGGCGACCTCCTCGACCGGCACCACGTTACCCGGGCTGGAGGGCTTCGCGATCAGGGGGACGAGGTTGCCGAGATCGATGCGGTCCCGGTGGTCGTAGGCACAGTTCTCGTCGGCGCCGGCTCGGCGGCGCAGCATCTCCAGGATGACGTCCTTGGCGCTCACCCAGTCGGGAAGCTCACCCGTGAGTTCGATGCCCCAAACCTCGGGCATGGGGATGGCGACCGGTTTCCCGGCCATGACCATGGCGACGTGGGCGCCGCCTGCACCCACGGCGAGCATGCCGAGCGAGCCCGCCGCACAGGTATGGCTGTCGGCGCCGATCAGCGACTCTCCCGGCACACCGAAGCGCTGCATGTGAAGGGGATGGCTCACGCCGTTGCCGGCCGGGCTGTACCACATGCCGTAGCGCCGGGCAGCGCTGAGCAGGAACAGGTGATCGTCGGCATTGCGTGCATCCTGCTGCAGCAGATTGTGGTCTACGTACTGCACGGAGAGCTTCGTGCGCACGCGGTCGAGGCCCATCGCCTCCAGCGCGAGCGCCACCAGGGTCCCGGTGGCGTCCTGGGTCAGGGTCTGCTGGAAATCGAGCGCGACCGGCTCGCCCGGCGCCGGCATGTTGCCCGTGCGGCACGCCGCGACCAGCTTCCGGGTGAGGTTCTCCGTCATGGTGGCCTCCACAGGCGGCCCGGAGGATGTACCGTAACGCGACTACCCTGCCGCGTATCACGGCCGGCGCCATCGACAATTCTCAATGACGGCGCTCAGCCGCATGTTCCGGGTATTCCGCAACGGCGATGCCGACCAGGAGCCAGAAGCCCCCCACCAGCCAGCCGCTAGAGGCTCTCCGCCATGGTCCGGGTATCGGCCACTGCCGGATCGGGGGACTTTCCGACCGCGGCTCGTGGCATGTACGGATCGGGCGGTGCCCACGGGCATGCGATCATCCGGCAGCGACAGTGAGAAACCGGATGAGAAAGACGAACGCGCTACCCGCCCGGGGCCGACTGGCCCGCGAATCCCGGACTATGGACCGCATGGTGCGCCTTTACTGCCGTGCTCATCACGTCGTTCACGGCGATGCCGGCCCGCCCCCCTGTGCGCGCTGCCGCGAATTCCTCGCCTACGCCGACCGGCGCCTGCAGAAGTGCCCCTACGGCGAGGACAAACCCACCTGCGCAAACTGCCCCGTCCACTGCTACAAGCGTGCCCCGCGGGAGTTCGCGCGCACCATGATGCGCTACTCCGGGCCCCGCATGATGCTGCGCCATCCCTGGCTCGCGCTGCGACATATCCTCGACGGCCGCCGCAAGGCGGAGCATCCGATGGCGCTGCGGCGCCGCCACGGACGGCACTGACGGCGACGCTGCCCGCCGCCTGCGGGGGGCATTGGCAATTCGCAATGCGATCGCCGGGGGGATGGAACACCCTGTGCACCCATGCGAGACACCCGAATCGGCACGACGGCGGCAGACAGGACCACGCTCGGCGGCGGCGACATCTACCTCTTCCGCACAGGCACGCAGGCCCGGCTCTACCACGGGGTCGGCGAATGCATCGGGCGCAGCCTCGAGGCGCGGCGCACCAGGCACACGCCGTCGATGGAGGTCCCCGGTAGGCTGCGGTCCATCGCCCCCCCGCGGGCGATGACCGTGGACGCGGTGATACTGTACGAGCCCGCGATGAACCGGGGGCGCCTCGCTCCGCTGCCGGAGGCCGGGCGCCGCGAGGCCTGAGGTCGTGCCGAGGCGACCGGGTGTCCAGGCATGAACGACTTCCTGGAAACGCAGCGGGACGCAGGCGAACTCACGGTGAGGCTGCGCGGCGCGTGGACCACGGCCAATGCGGCGTCCCTCGAGCGGGCGCTGGATTCGCTCCGCCGCGAGGATGCCGGCCGTTGGACGTTCCAGTGCGGCGGTCTCGAGAGCATGGATATCACCGGCGCCTGGCTGCTGCTGCGGACGTCCCGGGCGCTGGAAGCGCGGGGCGGGGAGACGGAGTTCCGGAACTTCCGGAACGAACACTTTCGGTTCGTAGAGAACGTCCGCGAGGCCGGCCCCGCCGATGAGGCCGGCGGCTCCGCCGCCCGGCGGACGACCGCCCGGCAGGAGGTGACCGCCGCGATCGAGCGGACCGGCCGGCACGTGGTGAGCGTCGTGGAAGATGTCGGCCTGATCGCCCGGGCCGCGGTCGACGGGCTCGTTCACCCCTCGGCGCAGGGACTGCGGGAGACGGCACGCCAGATCGAGCACGCCGGCGCAGGAGCGGTGCCGGTCGTCTCCCTCGTCGGTTTCCTGATGGGGCTGGTCCTCGCCTATCAGGGCTCCAGGCAGCTGGCCGCATTCGGTGCGGACGTCTTCGTCGCAGATCTGGTGACGATCTCCATGCTGCGGGAGATGGGCACCCTGCTGGCCGGCATCATGGTCGCGGGCCGCTCCGGCAGCGCCTTCGCCGCCGCCATCGGAGTCATGCGGCTGAACGAGGAGACGGATGCCCTGCAGGTGATGGGCCTGCGCCCGAACCGGATCCTGATCGCGCCGCGGGTCGTGGCGCTCGTCGTCTCCCTGCCGCTGCTGGCCGTCATCGGCATGATCGCAGGCATGGCCGGAGGCCTGGTGCTCAGTCAGCTGGCACTGGATATGACTGCGACCCAGTACCTGGAGCGGACGCTGGCCAGCGCGACGCTGCAGGACTTCGCCGCCGGTGTGATAAAGGCGCCCGTCTTCGCCGTCCTGATCGCCGGGGTCGGGACGCTGCGCGGGCTGCAGGTCAGCTCGTCGGCCACCGAACTCGGCCGGCTCACCACCAGCGCAGTGGTGCAGTCGGTGTTCCTGATCATCCTGGCAGACGCCGTATTCACCGTCGTGTATTCGACCCTGGGAATCTGATGGACGACATCGTGACAGTGAGGGATCTGCACAACCGGTTCGGCGCGGAGCGCGTGCACGAGGGCCTGAGCCTCACCGTTCACCGGGGCGAGATATTCGGGATAGTGGGCGCATCCGGCAGCGGCAAGTCGGTACTGATGCGCAGCATACTCGGCCTGCACCAACCCGACGGCGGCGAGATCCGCGTACTCGGGCGAGACGTCCGGACGCTGGATGCGGAACTCTCCCGTCGCTGGGGCGTGGTATTCCAGAGCGGCGCCCTGATCTCCGGTCTCACCGTGCGCGAAAACGTCGAACTGCCGCTGGCCGTCGCCACCGCCATGCTGCCGCGTACCCGGCGGGAACTCGCCCGTTTGCGTCTCGGCATGGTCGGCCTGGACCCGGACGCGGGCGGCAAGTACCCGGCGGAGCTCTCCGGCGGCATGCGCCGGCGGGCAGCACTGGCGCGGGCGCTCGCGCTGGAGCCACGCATCCTCTTCCTCGACGAGCCGACCTCGGGCCTGGACCCCGTCGGGGCCAGCGAATTCGACGAGCTGATCACCGGCCTGCGCCGCCGGCTCGATCTGACGATTTTGATGATCACACACGATCTCGACTCGCTGTTCGAGCTGTGCGACTGCATCGCTGTCCTCGTCGACCGGATCGCGATCGCCGGCCCGCTCGAGGACGTGGTCTGCTCCGACCACCCCTGGGTGCGGCGCTTCTTCGATAATTCCCGCGCCAGAAGAGCATCGCGGGGCAGGAGTGCAGAACATGGGTGACCGGCCCGCCTATTTCATCGTCGGCCTGTTCGTCATCGCGGGGACGGCCGTCCTGGTCGGCATGGCACTGTGGATCGGGGGCGACCGACTGGCCCAGGAGAGCCGCAGCTACCGCCTGCTGTTCGAGCAGGACGTCAGCGGCCTAGGCATCGGCAGCCCGGTCCGCTTCCTGGGAGTCCGCGTGGGCGAGGTGGCCGACCTGTCCCTCGAGGCCGACAGCAGCGCCACACGTGTCATTGCCGAGATCAGTGTCGCGGCACAAACGCCCATCGACGCGGGCACCTACGCCACCCTGTCCTACGAAGGCATCACCGGTGTCGCCTTCATCAACCTGGCGGAGGAATCCGGCCGGCACGGTCCGCTGGAGCCCGCCGATCCGGGCGAGGCGCCCCTCATACCGACCAGGCACTCCGGCCTCTCCGCTTTGCTCGCCGAGAGTGACGAAGTGGCGACCGAGGTACGCAAAATTCTCGACCAGACGCGCGAGCTGCTCTCGGCAGAGAATCGCGCGGCGTTGTCGGCGACACTGGCGAACTCCGAGCGGATCACCGGAGCGCTGGCCGCCGAGTCGGAGACCCTCGCGGCACTGCCCGCACGGCTCCTCGCCGCCGCCGGAGAAATGGATCGGCTCGCGCGCGAATCGAGGACGCTGGTATCGAGCGCGGGGCCGGAGATCACTGCCGCGGTCGCCGGCCTGAGGCAGGCCGCGGACGATGTCGCCGCGGTCACCGCGCGGGCGGACGAGCGTCTCGCTTCGCTGCCTGCCTTGACGGGGCAGCTCGAGGAGGTGCTCGGCGAGCTGGACCGACTCCTGCAGCGTCTGAACGAGGACCCGTCCCGGCTCCTCCATCGGCGCCCCGACGATGTCGTGCATCTGGAGCAATAGCGATGACAATGGCCCGTCTCTCTCCCGCGTCTCTCGCCATGCTCGCCGCCGGACTGGCCATGACGCTGTCGGGCTGCGGCGGTCTGCTGCACTCGGACCTGCCTCCGGAGACGACCTACTGGCTGGAACCTTCCCCCGGCGACGCCCCGCACTCCCCGGCCGTCGCGGCGCTGCGGGTCGAGGTGCACGGGACCCCGGGTTTCGAGTCGGACCGCCTGCTGGTACAGGGGCCAGGACCCGTGATGCGGCGCTATGCGAATGCGCGCTGGGCCGACACCGTGCCACGGGTCGTGCTCGCCTTCGTCCGCGCCGATCTGCCAGCGCGGGAAACCGTCACGAGGACCATGACCGGATCCAGTGGCACTGACGATACCGGGCTGCTGGTACTGGAGGTGCGCGCGTTCAATGCCCGCCACACGGGGCCGGATACGGCCCCCTCCGTCGAGCTGGAGCTGCGCGGCTATTTGCGCTGCAGGGATGCGGACGTTCCTCTTCACTACAGGGAGCAATCGAGCGCTGCCGACAACCGGCTGCACGCGGTGGTTGCCGCGTTCCAGCGCAATCTCGACACCGTGATGGGCGAAATCGCCGCCGATGTCGCCTCTGCCTGCAGCGATTCATGAGGTTGCATCGGCACATCCAGGCGCGCCATGACGAACGGGGCGCCGGTTATACTTCCGACCCTCCCTGTTCCACTTCGCACCGGCTGCGCGCCGGCGAAAGCACCAAGAAGGAGCCATCCCCCATGCCAGTAAGCGCGCTGCGTCTCGTCACCCTCCTCGCTGCCATGGCAATCGCCGGCCCACTGTGCGCCGCGGCTGAGGACGAGGGGGCCGCCAGCCATCCGCTGGCCTCGATCCCGTTGAGGACCATCGGCCCCGCCATCAGCTCCGGGCGCATCTCCGACCTGTCGTTCCACCCGGAGAAGCCCCGGGAGTTCCTGGCGGCGGTCGCCTCGGGCAACCTCTGGAAGACCACCGACGACACCATTACCTGGACGCCGGTGTTCGACGACCAGGGCGCCTACGCCATCGGCGTGGTGGCCCGGGATCCGCAGGACCCGGACACCATCTGGGTGGGCACCGGCGAGAACAAGGCCCAGCGCAGCGTCGGCTACGGCGACGGCGTCTACCAATCCATCGACGGCGGCAATTCCTGGACCCGCAGGGGCCTCACGGACTCGGGTCACATCGGCCATATCTGGATCCACCCGGAGGACAGTGATTTCTTGCTGGTGGCCGCCCACGGGCCGCTCTGGAGCGACGGCGGCGACCGGGGCCTGTACCGCAGCACGGACGGCGGCGAGAACTGGACCCGTATCCTGGCCATCGACGAGCACACCGGCGTGAACGAGTTCGTCGTCGACCCGGCGGACACCGACACCATCGTGGCCGCGAGCTACCAGCGCCGCCGCCACGTCTGGACGTTGATCAACGGCGGGCCCGGCAGCGGTATCCACAAGACCACCGACGGCGGCGAGACCTGGACGGAAATCACCGCCGGCCTGCCCGAGGGCAACATGGGCAAAATCGGCATCTCCATGGCGCCATCCGCACCGGACACGCTCTACGCCATCATCGAGGCGAACGAAGAGGAGCAGGGCGTCTACCGCTCCACCGACTTCGGCAACAGCTGGGAGAAGCGCTCGGAGCACATGACCACCAGCCCCCAGTACTACAACGAGCTGGTGATCGACCCCCTGGACGCCGACAAGGTCTACGCGCTGGATACCGTCACCCACGTCTCCGAGGATGGCGGCAGCACCTGGCGCCAGCTGGGCATGGAGTTCCGCCACGTCGACGACCACGCGCTGTGGATCGATCCGGACGACACCGACCACCTCTACATCGGCGGCGACGGCGGTATCTACGAGACCTGGGACGGCGGCACCACCTGGCGCCACGTGCGTAACCTGCCCGTCACCCAGTTCTACCGCATCCAGCCGGACAACGCCGAGCCGTTCTACAACGTCTGCGGCGGCACCCAGGACAACAACTCCCTGTGCGCACCGTCGCGCACGACGGTGATCCACGGCATCACCAACGCCGACTGGACCTACGTGCTGGGCGGCGATGGCTACAAGCCCCAGTTCGACCCGAACGACCCCAATATCATCTACGCCCAGTACCAGTACGGCGGTCTGGTGCGCTACGACCGGCGTACCCGGGAGCGCATCGCCATCACGCCGCTGCCGGAGAGCGGCGAGAACAACTACAAGTGGAACTGGAACACGCCGCTGCTGGTGAGCCCCCACGACCCGCACCGGCTGTACTACGCGGCCGAGTACCTATTCCGCTCCGACGACCGGGGCGACAGCTGGAAAAAGGTGAGTCCGGACCTGACCCGCCAGCTCGACCGCAACCGGCTGGAGGTGATGGGCCGGATCTGGAGCGTGGACACCATCGCCAAGAACGACTCCACCTCCCTCTACGGCGCCGCCATCGGCCTGAGCGAGAGCCCGCTCGCCGAAGGCCTCATCTACGTGGGCACCGACGACGGCGTGATGAACGTCACCGGCGACGGCGGCGAGACATGGAGGCGCACCACCAGCTTCCCGGGCGTACCGGACATGTCGCTCATCGAGGACGTGGTGGCCTCGGTGCACGACCCGGACGTGGCCTACGCCGTATTCGACAACCACAAGCGCGGCGACTACAGACCCTACGTGCTGAAGACCACCGACCGGGGCCGCAGCTGGCGGCCGATCACCGGCGATCTGCCGGCCCGGGGCTCCGCCCACACCATCGCCGAGGACCACGTGGACCCGGACCTGCTGTTCGTGGGCACCGAGTTCGGCCTGTACTTCACCCAGGACGGCGGCGAGAGCTGGCACGAGCTCGACGGCGGCGGCTTCCCCACCATCGCCGTGCGGGATCTCGAGATCCAGCGCCGGGAGAACGACCTGGTGGTGGGCACCTTCGGCCGCGGTATCTGGATCCTGGACGACTACACGCCGCTGCGCACGGAAGCCGATGAACTCGGCGACGCGGAACTGTTCGCCGTACGTGACCCCTGGCTCTATATCGAGGGCTACATCTGGGACGACCGGGAGAAGGGCTCCATGGGCAGCGGTTTCTATGCCGCGCCGAACCCGCCCTACGGCGCGGTTTTCAGCTACTACCTGGAAGAGCCCCTGCTGCCTGCGCGCAAGCAGCGCCGGCGCCAGGAGATCGAGGTGGAGATCGAGGGCGGCGACACGCCCTACCCGGACTGGGAGGTGCTGCGCGCCGAGGACCGCGAGGAGGAACCGCAGCTGCTCCTGCTGGTGCGCGATGCCGAGGGCCGGCTGGTGCGCCAGGTCGCCGGCGAGACGGCGGCCGGCTTCCACCGCACCGCCTGGGACCTGCGCCTGCCGCCGCCGGACCCGATCGCGCTCGGCGAGCCGGAACAGCGCATGTACTGGGAGTCGGAGCCGGTGGGACCGCTGGTGCTGCCCGGCGAGTACCGTGTGCAGCTCGCCCGCCTGGTCAACGGCGAACTCGAGGCAGTGGGCGATGCCCGCAGTTTCACGGTGAAGCCGCTCACGAACAGCCCGGAGATCACCGACGATCGCCGCGCACTGCAGGCCTTCCAGCTGAAGGCGGCCGAGCTTCAGCGTGCCGTGAAGGGTGCCGTGAAGGCGGTGGAGGAATACCATTCTCGCATCGACCACCTGCAGGCGGCACTGCTCGAGACGCCGGAGCGCGCGCCGGCGGACTTCCAGGCACTGGTGCGGCTGTCGAACCGGCTGGCCGAGGTGGCCGTCGCCCTCACCGGAGACGCCACCGTGGCCTCGCGCAACGAACCGGTGGCCATGCCGGTGGCGAGCCGGGTGAACCGGATCTACACCTCCCAGGTGTGGACCCAGTTCCCGGTGCCGGCGCAGTACGAGACGTCCTACGACATCGCGGCCGAGGAATTCTCCGCCGCACTGGCCGAGCTGCGGGCGGTCCGCGACGAGCTGCGGTCCATCGAGAGCCGACTCGAGGATCTCGGCGCGCCGTGGACGCCGGGGCGCCTGCCGGACTGGCGGACCCGCTAAGGGTTCCGCCTAGCCCAGCCGTTTCTCCAAGTCGTCGGGGCCGAGTGCGCCGATGCCGAGCGTCTCGGGAGTGCGGCGGGCCTCGGCCGCATAGTCGTGCTCCATCAGCACCGAGGCCAGCCGAATCACCGCGTCCATGGCCGGCGTCTCCACGCCCACCTGGTCGCCGAGGCGGGACATGAACACCAGCCCGTAGCCCACGTCCTCGTTCAGGTAGCGGTGATCCAGCGCCGGCTGGGCACCGATGCCGCGGAAGCCCGGCGCGCGCCGGTAACCGGAGCCGTAGTTCGCCTCCCGCATGTAGCCCTGGCGCACGCCCATCTCCGGGTCCGGCAGTATCTCCAGCCCCAGCGCGCGGCCGATGGCGATGCGCTCGACGTCCAGCGCCTCGATCAGCCGGCCGACCGAGTCGGTGACGCCCTCCTCGTAGAACAGGAAGTCGCCGCCGGTACCCTCGATGCGGGCCGCGTTGGCCAGCGTCACCGCGGGGTGGATGACGGGGTTGGCATTCTGCAGGCTCGTCTGCAGCACGTTGCCGGCGGGTTCCATGCCCGGGTAGACGTCGGCGATCTGCTCCAGAACCGCCGCGGTGTCCGCACCCGGCAGTGCTGCCAGCAGGTTACCGGCCCGCAACTTCAGGAACACCCGGATGCTGCCGGGGGCGACGAGGCGCACCGCGTAGTGCAGTGTGGAGGTCTCGGCAAGGCGGATGGAGCGGTCCTCCGGGTCCAGCCCTGCGGCCCGCCGGAAGGCCAGCGCACCGCCGCAGGAACTGGGTGAGACGATGACCGTCTGACCGGCCGTGAGCCGGCCCCTGACGGCCTCGCCGAAGGGGGCGGTGGCGTAAGCCGGGCCCACGACGTAAACGAGTTCCGCCTCCTCCAGCGCCTCGTCGATGTCGTGGCCCGCCGAGGCCAGCGGTGCGGTGCCCTCGATGTCCCCGTCGGCGCTGATGCTGCCGGTGCGCGCGATGGCCGCGACGTTCTCCGCGAAGCGGGGGAAGTCGAACAGCCGCACCGTGTGGCCGTGGGAGGCGCAGTCGAACGCAACGGCCGTGCCGCCGGCCCCTGATCCCAGTACCGCTATTCTCATGCCGGTCTCCGTGTCTGTACCGGCGCCCATTCTGCCTCGCGGGCGCGCCGCCCGGTATCCGCAAATGACGCGGCCCGGCCTGTCCGGCACAGCCCGTTGCTGCGATACTTCTGCACCGAGCATGAACGCTTCCCGCCGGACAACGACAATGCCGTCACTCGTGCCAATACTCGCGCCTTTGCTCGCCCTGGCGGCAGTTCTGACAGCCGTGCCGGCAGCGGGGGCGGACGTGCCGGCGGCGGCGGACCGGCCCCGGGTCGGCCTCGTGCTGGGCGGCGGCGGGGCGAAGGGCGCCGCCCACGTCGGCGTGCTGCGCGTGCTCGATGAGCTGCGTATCCCCGTGGACTGCATCGTCGGCACCAGCATGGGAGCGCTGGTGGGCGCGCCGCTGGCCGCGGGAATGCCGCCGGAGCGCATCGAGAGCATCGTGCGCGGCACCGACTGGTCGCAGACCGTGGGGGGCAAGGGCCAGCGCCGGCGCACGCCCATCCAGGACAAGCTCGCGGTGCGCAGCTACACCAACTTCCCGGAACTGGGCGTCAGCCGCCGCGGGCTCACGGCACCCGGCGGCCTGCTGCGCACGCAGAACATCGAGGACATGATCCGGGAGCTGATCTCCTCGGGCCGGTTCAGCACCGACTTCGACGGACTCTCCATCCCGTTCCAGGCGATCGCCACCGACATGGTGGACGGCGAGATGGTGGTGCTCGGCAGCGGCGACCTGGCGCTCGCGCTGCGCGCCAGCATGGCCGTGCCCGGCGTATTCGCCCCAGTCAGCCGCGACGGCCAGGTGCTGGCCGACGGCGGCATGATGCGCAACCTGCCGGTGGACATCGCCCGGGACTTCTGCGCCGACGTGGTGATCGCGGTCTGGCTGTCGACCCCGCAGCCCGAGCCGGACGAACTCGACTCCCCGGTATCGCTGCTGGGCCGGGCCGTGGACGTGGCGATCATCGCCAACCAGAACGAGCAGATCGCCAGCCTGATACCGCGGGACGTCGGCATTGAGGTAGCGATGCAGGAGATCGGCGCCGGCGACTTCCACCGGGTACCCGAAGCAATCGACCTGGGCAGAGCCGCCGCCGAGCGCATGCGGGAGTCTCTGCAGCGCTACTCGGTACCCGCGGCCGAGTACGCGCGCTGGCGCGATTCCATCACGCAGGATGGCGAACCGGCCCTCACACTGGCGGAGGTACGAGTCGAGAGCCTGGAACGCGTGAACGAGGACTACGTCCGGGCCCAGCTCCGGCACGTCGGCGCCGGGGCGCAGGTCACGCCGAACCAGATCGTCGAAGACACCGACAGGATATTCGCGCTCGACGATTTCGAGCGCGTGAGCTACGAGGTGAGCGGGCCCGCCGGCGCCCGTGTGCTCACCATCCTGCCGGTGGAAAAATCCTGGGGCCCGGACTATCTGCGTTTCGATCTCGGGCTGACTGCCAACGAGCCGGACGAACTCCAGGGCCTGCTGCGGGCCGACTACACCCGGACCTGGCTGAACCGGCACGGCGGAGAATGGCATAGCGCGCTGCAGGTGGGGCAGCAGAGCCTCCTGCAGACCGATTTCTACCAGCCGCTGGACGTCCGTCAGCGCTACTTCGTCCAGCCCATCGTCCGGATCGAGACCGAGCTGCAGGACGTCTTCCGCGGCGAGAACCGCACCGCCGTCTACCGATTGACGGAAACCCTGGGCCAGCTCGACTTCGGCATCAATTTCGGCACCCGCGCGCAGCTACGGGCGGGTGTACGCCGCGGCCGGCTCGATGTGGATCTGGACACCGGCCTCTCCTCCCTGCCGGAGGCCGACGACCTGGACGAGGCGGCGATCATTCTCGGCGGCATCTACGATACGCGGGATGCCGTTGCGCTGCCCACCCGGGGTACCTACGCCAATCTGCACTATTTCAACTCCGGGGACTGGCTCGGCGGGGAGCAGGACTACGAACTGCTGGAGGGCGTCTATAGCCGGGCCTTCGACTGGCGCGGCGATTCACTGAGCCTGACGCTCGGCGGCGGCGCCGAGCTGTCCGGCGAGCTGCCTCCCAACCGGCAGTTCCGGCTGGGCGGTATCCGCACCTTCCCGGGGCTCCGTCCGGGGGAATTGCGCGGCACCGGCTACTGGTTCGCCGGTACCACCTACTACTGGCGTCTGGCCGATATCGCCCCGCTGTTCGGTCAGGCCCTTTACGGCGGCCTGCGACTGCACGCCGGCCGCGCGGAAGGCCGCCTCGACGGGATCGACGAGGAGACGGTCTACGGGCTTGCCGGATCACTGGCCGGACGCACACCCGTCGGACCGGTGCTGTTCTCTGTCGGCTATACCGACGACGGCCGCTGGGAGCTGCAGTTCAGCCTGGGCAGGCCGGTCTCCGAGGGATCGCTGCTCGACGAAGCCTACTGAGCATCCGCCCCGGCGACTGCACATTCTGCAGCATGCCGCTGCAGCATTTTCCCGCCCGGATCGCCCGCGGCACGGCACGAGCCCGGCGGCGGGCCGGGCCCTCTCCCGGCACGGTTCTTGCTGCCTCCTCCGGTGAAGACGGGTCAACCGAAATGCAAGGAGGACGCATGAGACACTTGATCGCGATTTTTCTCGCGGCCGGCATGGTCGCGGGCCTCGGCACCACCACCGCGCTGGCCCAGGAAGGAGCGGAGAGGTTAGAGTCGATACTCGAGTACCGGGCGTGGATGTATGCGGAGCCCGACGAGTACTATTTCTTCGAGGAAGACACCAAGCAGGTCGTCGACTACAAGCAGGAACGCATCGTGCGCGTCTGCGTCGGTGACAGCCGCCACGTCGTCCCGCTGAAGGTGATCTACGACGGCAGCACCGCCATGATCGAGCGCGGCGACTGCATGCGGGTGGAGGCCAAGAAAATATCCCTCGAACCCGCCGAGTCTCTGGATGCCAACACGTTCATCCGCGCCGAAGTACAGACGATGAACTGAAGCGGAAACCGGGCGGGGAGCCCGCCTCCCCGCCCGCCGGCCCGGCCGCGCGGGCTCGCGGCCGGCGTTTCCCGACTCCCCTGCCCGCCGCCGAACCCTTGTGGTAAACCGCGCTATCCGGCCGGTTGACGCAACGATAGACTTTTCCAAGGGATCCGAGGGAGTCACCATGGCCGACTATGCGAATCCCGCAGGACCCGGTGCGGCGGGAAGCCGTTGGCTGAGCGGGATCAGGCGTGCCGCGCTTTTCTCCCTGCTGTGGCTTCTGCTGAGCGGCGGCAGTGCCGACGGCTGGATCATCGGCGCGCCCGCCGTCGCCGCCTCGACCGCCCTCAGCCTCCGTCTCTGGCCGGGAGCGTTACTCTCCGTTGGCGGACTGGTGCGCTTCCTGCCCTGGTTCGCCCGCCAGTCGGTGGCCGGCGCCGTCGACGTGGCCATACGGGCACTGAGGCCGGACATGCCGCTCTATCCGGGTGTGATCCGGCAGGACCTGCGGCTGCCGGGCGGCGCCCCGCGGGTGGCGCTCGCCAACGTCATCAGCATGCTGCCCGGCACCCTCAGCGCCGACCTGGAGGATGACCGACTGGTGGTCCACGCGCTGGACACACGGCAGGACCTGCACGCGATGGTGCGCGATCTGGAGCCCCGCATCGCAGCCGTCTTCGGGGTGACGCTGGACGGCGCGAAGGAGACGGGCGGGTGAACCTGCCGCTTGCGATCACCGGATTCCTGTTGCTGAACCTGGCGGCCGGGCTGTGGCGGGTCATGCGAGGGCCGACCGCAGCCGACCGCATGCTCGCCGCGCAGCTGTTCGGCACCACCGCAGTAGCCGCCTTGCTGCTGCTCGCCGAAGGCATGGCACGCCCCGCGCTGCGGGACGTCGCACTCGTGTTCGCCCTGCTCGCGGCCGTGGCGGCCGTGGCATTCGTGCAGCGCGTCTGGAGCAGGAGGAGCGACGATGTCTCCAATTGATATCGTGATTGAACTCGCGAGCGCACTGCTGTTGCTGGGCGGAGCCGCTTTCTTCTTCGCCGGCACCGTCGGCATGTTGCGCTTCCCGGATTTCTACAGCCGTCTGCACGCACTGACCAAGGCGGACAACGTCGGGCTCGGCCTGACGGTTCTCGGCCTCGCGCTGCGTGCCGAATCGCCGGCCGCCGTCGGCAAGCTCGTTCTCATCTGGGCCCTCGTGCTGCTCGCGGGGGCCACCGCCTCGCACCTGATCGCGCGCTCGGGTCTGCGCCGGGGTATCGAGCCGTGGACCCGCAGCTGAACACCGGCCTGCTGCTGGACGGGGTGCTCGTCGCCGTACTCGTCTGGGTGGCGTGGGCCGCGCTGTGGGGGCGGGGACTGTTCCGCAGCATCGTCCTGTTCATCGCCTTCGGGATGATCCTCTCCATCGCCTGGATACGCCTCGGCGCGCCGGACGTGGGGCTCGCCGAGGCGGCCATAGGCGCCGGGCTGACCGGGGCGCTGCTGCTCGCCACCTGGGGAGCGCTGCCGGAGCGGGTCGGCGAGGAAGAGGCGGCGGACGAACAAGCGGAGGAGTCGGCGGATGAGCGGGCCTAGCGCGCAGCGGCCGGTGTTGCGGGCCGTACTCGGCCTCGCCCTGCTCGCCGTGGCCGCAGGACTCGCGAACGCCCTCATGGCGCCGTCCGGTTTTCCGAACCTGACCGCTGCCGTCGACGCGTCGCTGGAGAGCAGCGGCGTCGGCAATCCCGTTACGGCCGTGCTGCTGAACTTCCGGGCCTACGACACACTGCTCGAGATGGCGGTGCTCGCTGCCGCCCTGGCCGGCGTCTGGTCCCTGGGCCGGGCCACGCCCACCCTGGCACTACGGCCGAGTCCGGTCCTGGTCGGTCTGTTGCGGGTGCTCGGCCCGCTGTTCCCGATAATCTGCGGCTACCTGCTGTGGGCAGGTGCGTCGCAGCCGGGAGGTGCGTTCCAGGCCGGCGCGGTCCTGGCGACCTCGGCCGTGCTCTATGTGCTGCTCGCCCGCGAGGCCGGGCCGCGGCTGCCGGAGCTCCCCATGCGCGTGGCCGCGGTGGCCGGCGTCGGCGTCTTCCTGGCCGTCGGACTCGCCGTCATGGCCGCCGGCGGCGGTTTCCTGGAGTATCCTCCGGCACTGAGCAAGACGCTGATCCTGGCCATCGAGACCGCGGCTATGATCTCCATCGCGGTCACACTCGCGGGACTCTTCCTCGGCGGCCGGCCCCGGAGCGAGCCGTGAGCGGCGGCCTGCTGTTCGCCCTCGGCGGCATCGCCCTGTTCGCCATCGGCATCTCCGCACTCGTGCTGCGGCCTCACCTGCTGCGCAAGATCCTCGCACTCAACGTCATGGCGAGCGGCGTGTTCCTGATACTCGTGGGCGGCGGCAGCGGCGTCCAGGGCGTGGACCCGGTGCCCCAGGCCATGGTCATCACCGGCATCGTGGTCAGCGTATCCGCCACGGCACTCGGCCTCGCCCTGGTGCTGCGCATCGCCAGGATGACCGGCCACGCGTCATTGCCCGAGGATCGGAACCGGGCCGCCGCGGAAGCAAAGGCGGAATAGTCCGATGACTGCGCTCGTCACCGAAACCCCGTGGATCGTGTGGACGATCGCCCTGCCCCTGGCCGGTGCCCTTGCCTCTTTCATGCTGCCCCGCCGCAGCGTGGCGATCGGCCTCGCCGCCGCCTTCGCCACCGCCGCCGCTGCCGCAGGCCTGGTGGCACAGGTGGTGGCGCGCGGCGCCGTGGCGCACCGTATCGGCGGCTGGGATGCGCCGCTCGGTATCGCCCTGGGCGCCGACGGCCTGAGCGCGCTGATGCTGGCGATGGCCGCGGTGGTGGGGCTGGGCGTCAGTATCTACGCCAGAAGTTATCTGGCGCCGACGCCGGAGAAGGCGCGTGCCTTCTGGCCGCTGCTGCTCCTCCTGTGGACGGCGCTCAACGGGCTGTTCCAAAGCCAGGACATCTTCAATCTCTACGTCACCCTGGAACTGCTCGGCCTCTCCGCGGTAGCCCTGGTGGCACTGGCCGGCACCGGACCGGCGCTGATCGGCGCCATGCGCTATTTGCTGGTCAGCCTGTTCGGCTCGCTGTCTTTCCTGGTGGGCGTCGCGCTCCTCTACCATACCTACGGCACCCTGGATCTGTCCCTGCTCGCCGAGCGCAGCGCGGACGGCCTGCCGGTGGCGGTGCCGCTGTCCGCGATGATCGCCGGCATGCTGCTGAAGACCGGCCTGTTCCCCTTCCACGTCTGGCTGCCGCCCGCCCACGGCAGCGCGCGGGCACCGGTGAGCGCCCTGCTCTCGGCGCTGGTGGTGAAGGCCTCGTTCTACGTGCTGCTGCGCCTGTGGTTCACTTTTCAGCCGGAGGCGCCCGGCGTCGCCGTCCTGCTGGGTGTGCTCGGGGCAATCGCGATCTTCTGGGGCTCGCTGCAGGCGCTCCGGCAGCGCCGGCTGAAACTCCTGGTGGCCTATTCCACGGTGGCCCAGCTCGGCTACCTGTTCCTCGCCTTCCCGCTGGCCGGCGGCGACCCGGCGCTCAACTGGGGCGGCTCGGTCTACTTGGCGCTCTCCCACGCTCTCGCCAAGGGCGCCATGTTCCTCGCGGCCGGCGGCATCATGATGGAGGAGGGCCACGACGATATCGACGGCCTCGACCGGGTGGTCGACCGGATGCCGCTGACCCTGGCGGCCTTCGCGCTGGCCGGCATCAGCCTCGCCGGCCTGCCGCCCAGTGGCGGCTTCGTGGGCAAGTGGATGCTGCTGCAGTCGGCCATGGAGCAGGGGCTGTGGTACTGGGCACTGGTGATCATCGTCGGCGGCGTGCTGACCGCCGCCTACGTATTCCGGGTGCTGGGCTCCGCCTTCACCGAGTCGGCACAGGAACATGAAGAGCATGCCGTACCCAGGGTCATGGAACTGACGGCGCTCACGCTCGCCCTCGCGGCCGTGGCACTCGGTTTCGTGGCCCCCTGGGCGCTGCCGCTCCTCGACGGGGTGCTGCCGTGAACGCCTGGCTGCCCGTGGCCATCGTCGCCAGTTCGCTCATACCCGGGCTCATCATCTTCGCGCTTCCGGAACGTGCCGTGACCCTGCGCACGACGCTGAACCTGGGCGGCGCCATCGTGAAGATCCTCCTGCTGGTGCTGATGATGGTGGGCGTCGCCCACGGCGTGGAGTTCGAGTTCCGCCTGCCGCTGGTGCCGGGCCTGGACTTCGTGCTGCAGGCCGATGCCCTGTCGCTGCTGTTCGTGAACCTCTCCGCCGTGCTGTGGCTGGCCACCACCATCTATGCGATCGGCTACCTCGAAGGCTCGCCCCACCGCAGCCGTTTCTTCGGCTACTTCAGCCTCTGCGTCACGGCCACCGTGGGCCTGGCGATGGCCGGCAACCTGCTCACATTCCTGGTCTTCTACGAGGCCCTGACCCTCACCACCTACCCCCTGGTGGTGCACCGGGGGACCGAGGTCGCCCGCCGGGCCGGGCGGCTGTATCTCTCCTACACGCTGTTCGGCGGCGTGCTCCTGCTGGCGGGAACGGTATGGCTGTACTCCCTGACCGGGACCCTGGAATTCGTGGACCGCGGCTTCGTGGCGGGCCTGGGCATCGACCCGAACGTGCTCCGGGCCGTGTTCGCCCTGCTGGTTCTGGGCGTGGGGGTGAAAGCGGCGCTGGTCCCGCTGCACGCCTGGCTGCCCAGGGCCATGGTGGCGCCCGCGCCCGTCAGCGCCCTGCTGCACGCGGTGGCCGTCGTCAAGGCCGGGGCGTTCGGCGTGGTGCGCATCGTCTACGACGTGTTCGGCATCGAGTTCGCCGCCGGGCTCGGCGTGACCCTGCCGCTGGCCGTCCTCGCCGCGGTTACCATCCTCTACGGTTCCCTGCGTGCCCTGTTCCAGGACAACCTGAAGCGGCGCCTGGCGTTCTCCACCGTGAGCCAGGTCTCCTACATCACCCTCGGCGTGGCCATAGCGGGACCGCTGGCCACCATCGGCGGGCTCGTCCACCTCGTCCACCAGGGCTTCATGAAGATCACGCTGTTCTTCTGCGCCGGCAACTACGCGGAGACCCTGGGCGTGCACGACGTGAGCGAGATGCGCGGCATCGGCCGGCGCATGCCCTGGACCACCGGCGCGTTCACCGTCGCCGCCTTCGGCATGATCGGCATGCCGCCGGTGGCCGGCTTCATCAGCAAGTGGTACCTCGGCCTGGGCGGCATCGAGGTGGACCAGGACTGGGTGCTGGCGGTGCTCGCGCTCAGCAGCATCCTGAACGCCGCCTATTTCCTGCCGATCCTGCGTACCGCCTGGTTCGACGAGCCCCCGGACGAATGGCCCCACGAGCTCCGGGAGTCGCGCTTCGAGACGTCGCTGGCGCTGCTGCTGCCGCCAATCGCCACCGCCGCCGCCGCACTGGTGTGGGGCCTGTTCGCCTCGCTGCCGGGCACCCCGCTCGACTGGGTGCAGCTCATAGCGACGAGGAAATACGTCCAGTGAGTGTCCTCGTCGCACTGCCGCTCGTGCCGCTGCTGGCCGCGCTCTGGTTCGCACTGGCAGGCGCCGACGGCCGCCAGCGCCGTGCGGAAGGCTGGGTCTGCGCGCTCGTCGCGCTGTTCCCGGTGTCCGTCGCGGTCTTCGTCGCACCCGAGCAATTCGACATCCGCTACCTCCTGACCACCGACCAGTCGAGCCTGCGCATCGACGAGGCGGCCAGGGCATCGCTGCTGCTGTTCGGCGGCCTGTGGCTGATCGCCGGCCTGCTCGGCCGCAGCCGGGACACCGGCGCATCGGCCGTCCCGCTGCTCGCCGCCCTTGCGGGGGCGATCACGGTCGCGGTCGCCGAGTCGGGGCCGGCCGTTTTCACCGGCATGCTGGTGACGGGCTACGGGCTGTACGCGGTGATGGCCAGCGAGACCGGGGATTCCTGGCGCCTGGCCTCACGGACTCTGGTCCTCCTGCTGGTAGCCAGCGACCTGGTAATCTTCGAGATTCTGCTGCATGGGGCGGCCCACCCGCTCGAGGGCATCGGCGCGGGTTCCGCCATGCTCATCATCCTCGCCATCGTGCTCCGTGGCGGCATCGCGCCGGCCCATGTGTGGCTGCCGCCGGCGTTGCCCGGCGTGAGCGTGCCGACGGCACTGCTGCTCGCCGGCGTGCCGGCGGGCACCGCACTGATCGGCGGCCAGAAACTCCTGGCCGGTGCGGGCACCGAGACCGGCGACTTCGCCCTCGGCATCGCCCTCGCCGCGGCGCTCTGGTCGGCGCTCGGCGGTTCGGCGCAGCGTAGCCCGCTGCCCACCCTCGCCTATGCCACGGCCGCCAGCGCCGCACTGCTGCTGGTAGCACTCCCCCTCGGCAGCACCGCGGGATCGTCGCCGTGGCTCGTGCTGTCGCTGCTGGCCTGCTGCGCGGCGACGGTCATTGTCGGCATCCTCCATGCAGGGCCGGCGCGCAGCAGTGCCGTCGTGGCCATCCTGGCCATACACGGACTTGCCGCGGGCCAGGCGGCCCTGCTCGCCGGAGAGCGACTGACGGGTGCCGGTGCGTTCCTGGCCTCGCTGGTCGCGGTCCTCGCGACCCTGCTGCTGACGCTGGCCGTACGCCGAAGCCCTGAACACCGGCGGCAGGGCGACTCCGGCGAGGCCGCGATTCACGCGCTGGCACTCGCCGCGCTGGCCGCGTTCGGACTCGGCTTCGCCTGGGCCACCGACGGGATGGCATTCGCTTCGTTGTGGCCCGCACCGGTCGGCATCAGCCTCGGTCTGGTCCTGTTCCGGGTGCTGCCGGATCGCGAAGAGCCCCGGATCCCGCCCGGTGACATCCTCGTACCCGCCGCCGCGGCCGGCGGCCGCGCCGCGCGGCTGGTCGCACAGCTGTGCACCAGGAGCCTGCCGCGATACCGCGACCGGGCGCAGCGGGCACTGATCGGCCTCTGGAACGGCGAGTGCTGGGCAGACCGCATAGCCCGGCTCGAATCCCGGCTGGGCGCCTGGTCAGCCACCAGCCTGCTGATGCTGCTGGTCGCGATCGCCGGAGCCCTGTTGCTGGCTTACTGATGGGCGGGCTGCTCATAGTCGCCGTGTGCTGGCCGCTGCTGACGGCGCTGGCCCTGCTGCCGCCCGCGCTGCGGCCTCTCGCCCGACGCCTGGCTCCCTGGGCCGCACTGCCGGCGTTGCTGGTGTCCGCGGCCACCGTGACGGACACCGGGGCGGGCTGGCTGATGTTCGGCGGCGGGTTCGGCATCGACGGGACGGCGGCGGTACTGCTGCCGGTGACGTCGGCCCTGTGGCTGGCGTCCGGACTATTCGCCCGCCACCACCTGCCGGCCGGAACCCGCCGGGACCTTTTCTTCGGCTGGTTCCTCCCGGCCATGGCCGGCAACCTGTTGCTGCTGACCGCCCTGGACGCGGTCATCTTCTACCTGTGCTACACGCTGATGAGCGTCACCGCCTACGGCCTGATCGTGCATTCGGGCGAGGACCGGGCGCGTCACGCGGGCCGCTACTACTTCGCGATGGCGGTGGTCGGCGAGGTCTGCATCGTCAATGCGCTGATGCTCCTCGCCGGGCAGGGACCCACGGACTTCGCGGCGCTCGGTTCGGCCCTGGCAGCAGACGGCGGTAATGTCGCCATGGCCCTGCTGGTCATCGGTTTCGGCATCAAGGCCGGCGTCTTCGGCCTGCACTTCTGGCTGCCCCTCGCGCACCCGGTGGCCCCGGCGCCCGCAAGCGCCGTACTCTCCGGCGCCATGATCAAGGCCGGACTGGTGGGCTGGCTGCGGCTGTTCCCACTGGGCGAGAGCGCACTGCCGGAATGGGGCGCGCTGCTGGCGGTGCTCGGCATCCTGACCACCGTCTACGGGGTGGCGGCCGGCCTGCCCCAGACGCGGCCGAAGACCGTCCTGGCCTATTCGAGCATCAGCCAGATTGGCCTCATGACGGTCACCATCGCACTCGGCCTGATCGCGCCGGCGGCCTGGCCATTACTGCATGCTGCCGTGCTCCTGTTCATCGTCCATCACTGCTTTACCAAGGGCACACTGTTCCTCGGCGCCGGACTGCTGCAGGCGCCCATGCGCCCGGCCCTCGCGAGACTCGTCACCGCGGTGTTCGCGGTGTGCTCCCTGGCACTGGCGGCCGGCATGTATACCGGCGGCCTGCTCGCGAAACTGGCGCTGAAGGAAGCCGCAGCCGGCATCGACGAAGACTGGTACCCCCTGCTCGCGCCCGCACTGGGCGCGAGTTCGGTCCTGACGGGCCTGCTCATGCTGCGGTTTCTCATCCTCGCCCGGCCGGCAGTCGACCGGCGGGCGCCGCCCCTGTCACCCGGAATGTTGCTGCCGTGGCTGGCGCTCTTCGGCGCCTCGGTGGCGGCGCCCTGGTGGCTCGCCGAACCCGTTCTGCGGACCACGGCGCTGGCGCCGGCCGCGCTCTGGGACGCCTCGTGGCCGGTGGTGCTGGCTGCGGCCATCGCGGCGTCCGCCCTCTGGTCGCGCCGGGCCGGGCTCGGGCCCCGCCTCCCGGCCATCCCCGCGGGGGACCTGGGCATGGCGCTCGAAAGGGGGCTCCTCCGCCTCGGCCGGCGCAGTGCGCGGCTGGCGGTGGAGCGGGCGCTCGCGCTGCGCGAACGGGGCGTCGCCGCCGCCGGCGCCGTCGCTGCAGTGATCCCGCGCTGGTCGGCACGCGTGGCGGTGGCCGAGGAACACGCCACAGCCTGGTCGGTGACCGGCACGCTCGCCGTGTTACTCGCGGTCGCGGCGGCGTGGCTGATGATCTAATCTGGTAACGGGTATCCGAGGGGAAGAACGCATGGCCATCCTGCCGCGCCGAGCCAGGCACCGACTGATACTGACACTGATGAAGACCGTCGCGACCTTCATGCCGGGCGCGAGCTACATGGCCTTCGCGGGCAGTGGCAGCGCCGGGCAGCTGTGCCGCTACATCGGCCAGACGGGTATCGGCCGGCTGCTGGTGGTCACCGACAGGCCGTTGCGCGAGCTCGGGGTGGTGGACCGGGCCACGGCGGAACTGGCCGCGGCCGGCGTCGAGACCGCGGTATTCGACGGGGTGGAGCCCGACCCCACCTTCGGCCAGGTCCGGGCCGGGGTGGCCGCCTGGCGGGAGCACGGCGCCGAGGCGGTGCTGGCCGTCGGCGGTGGTTCGTCCATCGACGCCGCCAAGATCATCGCG
>Ga0102929_1000329_pt1 | contig 27661 bp, 33 predicted proteins | sample SalPonR1_B_D2_MG_FD_78510 | JGI IMG/M metagenome (GOLD analysis project Ga0102929, IMG submission 78510) | Salt pond soil microbial communities from South San Francisco under conditions of wetland restoration - Salt Pond MetaG R1_B_D2_MG | ecosystem: Environmental > Aquatic > Marine > Intertidal... | reverse complement strand
TGTCGGGGACCGGCACGTCGTCCTCGATGCGGGTGACGTGTCCCACCTGGACTCCGGCCACGTCGGTAATGGCATTGTGAGTGCCGGTGGCAAACCGGCCAACACTGATGCCGGCTTCGCGACAGGTGACGCGCTGCGCGTCGCGCTCAACATCGACATACAGCGAACGGCTCAGAGGAATTTTATAGCGGCTGGCCGCGGAGCGTATGACCAGGTCGAGCATCTCCGGAAGGTCCATCCCCTTGCTTTTGGCGGCGATCGCCATGGCCGCATCGGGGAGCAGGCGCGGCAGCGGGTTGAGTTCCAGAAAGTAGGGAGTGCCGTCCTCATGCAGACGGAAATCGGCGCGACCGAGGTCCGGGCAGGGCATCACCTTGAAAACGGCGTTGGCAGCGCTGAAAACCGCCTGTCTTTGCTCAGGGGTCAATTCGGGCGGACAATGAACCTCGAAAGAGGGCTTGCCGTCTTCGTGAACTTTTTTGCGCTCGTAGTCGAAGACGTTGTATTTCCCTTCTTCGGGAAAAGTATATTCGACAATTTCCAGCAGATGTCCCGGCCAGGCTTCGAGCATGGGAACGGTCAGTTCCCGCCCTTCGATGAATTCCTCGGCATTCAGCCCTTCAGGGAATTTTTCCAGCATCCGGTCAATAAGGTCCCTGGCCTCTGCCGGGGTCCTGACGACCGAATCCTGGTGAATGCCGATGCCCGACCCCTCGAAATTCGGCTTGATGAAGAGAGGGTATTTCAGATCGTCCGGCAATTCCGGGCTGGCTTGGGTCAGCAGCGCTCCCCCCGGCACCCGGATACCCTGGACCGCCAGCAGTTTCTCTGACAGCCGCTTGTTCAGATCGACCAGCAGCAAGGAACTCCCGCCGCCTGTATAGGGCAGCCCCAGCAGTTTGTAAATCGCCGGGAAAAGGGCTTCGCGCATGCCACCCCCGCTCCCTTCGGCGACGTTGAAGATCAGGTCCGGTCGGGCTTCAAGCAACTGCTTGACGGTTTCGTCGACCGGCCCGGAAACCTCGACCGGGATGATCTCGTAAGGCAATTTGCCGAAAGCATCCAACAAGATTTCAATATCTTCCGGAGTGAACAGTTCCGCTTGTTCCTCCGTGGCTTCCTGCTGTTGGTTGTAAGCAAAGACAATGCGCATTGAAAGGCTCCTCTTGAGCAGATATCAGGATTGGCGGAAAAATGGTTTCCCATGATTTTATATAAGCATAACAAAAGACCTTTCCAGTGCCTGGGAGAAGAGGCGTTGCCGGAGCGATGAGGGACACTTCCCGGGGAGTGTCCCTCATTATGTAAACCTTCAGGCATGCCTTGATCTTTGGCTTCTCGTGTTGGAACACACACCCTATTTCCCAGGGATTCGGCGGCCAGGGAATCATTGATTGTCCTGGCTTCCGCTCTCGACTAAGATTGCGTCATGACAACCTCCGCTCGCCAGCTCTCGCCGCGCAACCTGGTTCTGCTGTTGTGCGCCGCGGAGATCCTCAGCATGACTGGCTTCGCCACCTACCCGGCATTGCTGCCGGGGCTGCGGGCCGAATGGGGCATGAGCAACGCGCAGGCGGGCCTGATCAGCGGCATCTTCTTTGCCGGCTACATGGCCGCGACGCCGGTGCTGGTCGGGCTGACCGACCGCGCCGACACCCGCCGCATCTACCTGGTGGCGACCCTGCTGGCTTTCGCCGGCAGCCTCGGCTTCGCCCTGCTGGCCCGCAACCTCTGGACCGCGATGGCCTTTCAGGCCATGGTCGGCGCCGGGCTGGCCGGCACCTACATGCCGGGACTGCGCCTGCTGACCGATCGTTTCCGGGGCGCGACGCCGAGCCGGGCCGTGGCCTTCTACACCGCGACCTTCGGCCTGGGAACGACCGGCTCTCTGCTGCTGGCCGGTCTGCTCGAACCCTTCGGCTGGACCTGGGCCTTCGTCGCTGCGGCCCTAGGTCCCCTGCTGGCCGGCCCCCTGGTTTTTTTCAGCTTGGCTCCGCAGCCGGTCGCAGCAAGCGGCGGCTCAACCGGTTTCCTGTTCGATTTCCGGCCGGTGCTGCGCAACCGTCCGGCGATGGGCTACATCCTCGGTTATGCCGCGCACTGCTGGGAGCTCTTCGGCCTGCGCTCCTGGATGCCGGCCTTTTTTGCCTTCAGCCTCGGACTGACCGCCAGCGGGGGCGGTTTCTGGCTCAGCGGCGCGACCCTGGCCGCCTGGATCAATCTGATCGGCCCGGTGGCCAGCATCTTCGGCAACGAGGCCGCGGTCCGCCGCAGCCGGCGGACGGTGGTTCTGGCGGTGATGGCGGCTTCCGGAATCCTGGCCTGCCTGGTCGGTTTCAGCGCCGCGCTGCCGATCCTGGTGGTCTTCCTGCTGATGGCCGTTTATTTTCTGCTGGTGATGGGCGATTCCGCGGCCCTCACCGCAGGCATGGTGGCGGCCGCCGAGCCCGGTCGCAAGGGGGCGGCCATGGCTCTGCATTCCCTGCTCGGCTTCGGTGCCGGCTTCCTTGCGCCGTTGGCCTTCGGCGGGGTTCTCGACCTGGCCGGCGGCAATCGATCGGTAACGGCCTGGGGCTTCGCCTTCGCCGTCCTCGGCGCCTGGTCCCTGATCGGTGTGGTCTGGGCACTCCGGCGCACTCAGCGGCCATGAGGGGCCTCCCCACGCTGCCCCTATTGGTTTCCGGATGACTTTGACATCGAGCCGACCTTGCGATAAATAGATCCTTGCGGCGACAATTGCCGCCACCCTTTTGCCGTTATCCCGGGGAGCCGGTCTATGCCTGCTCAAGAAATCTTCCAGCGGATTTCACGCTGCGCGGGTCTACTCGCCCTCAGCCTGCTGACCTGCCAGTTGAACCTTGCTTCGGCCGCCGAACGTGACGAGCCGCAGCTCTCCTACCTGCAGGGGCTGGTCGGCGCCGCCGCCTTCGAGAACGACAACCTGACGTTCGTGGCAACGGGACTTGACGATCCGACCGTTCCGGCCGGCAACGATCTCTCGTCCATGCCCTGCGTGGGAATTGCCGGCCAGTTTGCGCTCACCGGCACCGGCAACCAGGTCGGCCTCGACACCTCGCTGCTGTTCGGCTGGCGCTCTGCCAGCACCTCGATCACCGCCGGCAACAACCAGGCCCGGGTCGAGATCGACTCCGAGTTCTGGCTGGTCGATGTGGCGGTCGGCCTGTACGCCCAGGCCATGCTCGGCGACCGCTGGCGCCTGTACGGCGCCGCCGGTCCGCTGCTTTTGTTCGGCGAATATTCGGACGATGCGGCGGAGCGGGACCTGAGCGTGGAACCCCAGCAGGTGACCCGGTCCTCCAACAGCCAGTCGGAGTTCGGGGTCGGCGGCTATGCCCGGGTCGGCCTGGAATACCGCATGACCCGCAGCGCCTTCGTCGGCCTGGCGGTGCGCGGTATCAGCACCAACCTGGAGTTCGACCGGACCGTCAATGACAGTGGCCTGACCGGACTGCAGGGATTCGTCACCTTCACCCGGGCCTACTGAAGTAATCTCGAAAAAACTCCCGCCCCGGAAGGTTCATCCGGTTTTCTTCACTCTAACGTCTTTCCCAGAGAAAACCCCGGCTCCAGACCAGCAGGGCGACCCCCAGGCCGAGGTAAAGCGGCGGCCAGGACGGCCAGCCGAACAGACCGCCGGCAACGACTGCGGCAGGACCCAGGCCGATCGCCAGAGCCCCGGCCCGCCGCGGCGCCCTCACCCCCAGGAACACGGCACCCAGCAGGGGGACGAACAAAGTCGCACCGCGCAGGCCCATGGAGAGGAAACTCCAGCGCAGGATCAGCGAATCGAGCTGGACGATGACGATCAGCAGAGCGGCCAGGACCGCGCCGAGGGTCGCCAGGCGCAGCCGCCGCAGCCGCCGGTCCGAAGTCGCCGGCCGGCCCGGAAGAAGATCGGCCTGCAGGGTGGTGCCGACGCCGAGCGCCAGGCCCGCGGCCGTGGCGACGGCCGCGAACAGCAGGGCGGCGAAAGCAGCCCCCGCCCAGAGCGGCGAGAACTGTTCGAGGATGAAGGCCGGCAGGACCTGGGCACTGTCGAGGCCGGGCCGGGTCAGACGCATGTTCAGACCGACGGCGATGCCGCAGAGACCGAGGGGCGGAATCAGCAGGGCGCTGAGCAGGGCGCCGCTGCGGGCCGCCCTGACATCCCGCGCTGAAAAGACGGCCTGCAGGTAGATCTGCGTGGTCACCACACCGACCAGCATCGAGAGCAGGTCGGACAGACCCTCCGCCACGCCGTAGCCGAACAGGCTGAACCAGGGAGTCTCCGGCAGGCCGGCCCGCAGGCCGGTCCAGCCACCGACCCCGCGCAACGCCAGCCAACCGGCGCCGAGCATGGCGGCATAGAGCAGCAGCATCTTGGCCAGGCCGACCGCGCCGGCAGTGCGCATGCCGCCGCCGACGGCCACCAGGGCGATCAGCAGTGCCGCCGCCGGCGAGGCCAGCCAGCGGGGCAGGTCGAACAGGCTGGCCAGCAGTGCCCCGCAGGCGAGCAGCTGGGCGACGATATGAATGAACATGCCCAGCGAGGTAAACAGGCTGGCCGCCGAACGGGCGCGGTTGCCGTAGAAACCGGCGATATAGCCGGCCGCCGTCTCCACTTCGCCGGTCCGCAAGGGCCCGGCCAGGGTCAGGGCCAGGAACAGGCAGGCCAGCCCGGCGCCAAGGGTGAACCACCAGCCGGACAGGCCGTAGAGGTAGGCCATCTGCGCCGTGCCGATGGTCGAAGCGCCGCCGACCAAAGTCCCCATGATCGCTCCGGATACGCGCCACGAGCCGGCACTGCGCCCGGCGACGGCGAAATCAGCAGCGCTGCGGACCTGCCCTCGCCGGGCAAAGGCAACACCCGCCAGGGCGGCCAGGGTTACCAGGAAGGTCAGCAGAAAAGGCGCGCTCAGAGGCATGGGAAGCTAGAAAAAGGGGTCAGAAGAAAGGGTCAAGAAAGAAGAAAGGGGTCTGCCCTTGACATGGGACGTGTTTCAATTTGACCCTGGCGGCGAAAAATACCACTCAACATATAGCATACCCCTCCCCCGGTGCAAACGACGAAGCGGCTGGGAGCCTCTCGGTAAATGTTCCGGATGGAGGCTCCCATTTTGCCGATACTTTTTTTGCTTTGCGAACCGGGCATATCGTGACCTTGTTGCTTTATGGTTTTAACAGTCTCAATAACTCGGAGCATCGATCAATTTGCTGTTTGTATTGAACGCCAGTCTTGGCTAAGATTGCCTCAACTTCAAAAGGTCATCTTTCACTCGCCCTTGCCTGCGGGGGGAGTGTCCAGCGCCTCTTTTAATGCCACCAGACCGACAAGGAACCATGCATGGCGCTGACCGCCACCATCTTCAAAGCCGCACTGGAGGTCTCCGACCTCGATCGCAACCTCTATGGCGAATTCCATTTGACGCTGGCCCGCCACCCCGCCGAAACCGACGAGCGGATGATGGTGCGCCTGCTGGCCTTCGCCTTGAATGCCGACGAAAGCCTGGTTTTCACCAAGGGGCTGTGCGTCGACAACGAACCGGACCTCTGGAAGAAGGGGCTGTGCGGCGAGATCATGCTGTGGGTCGACGTCGGCCTGCCCGACGAACGGCGCCTGCGCAAGGCCTGCGGCCGGGCGGAGCAGGTCGCCCTCTACCTCTACGGCGGACGCGCCGTCGACATCTGGTGGCAGCGCAACGGTCAGCAGGTGCAACGGCATGCCAACCTTGACCTGTGGGAAATCCCCGCAACGGCGAGCCGGCAACTGGCCGCCCTGGCCCAGCGCAGCATGCAGCTGCAGGCGACCATCCAGGACGGCGATTGCTGGCTGAATTGCGGGGAGCAGACGCTGCACATCGCGCCGCTGGTCCGCCTGACCGGGACGGATCGGGGCTGAGGATGTACCATCCGGAATTTGCTTTGGGAAGCGGGGCTGGCCCATGAAAACCATCGACAGACAAAGGACCGACCTGCCGGCCCTGCTCGATGCCTATTGTGACTTGCTGGGTGAGATCGACAGCTGGTTTGCGGCCTGCCTGCAGGCGGCGCCACCGGAGACCTTTGCCTGCCGCGCCGGCTGCAGCGCCTGCTGCCGCGGCCTGTTCGACATCACCCTGCTGGATGCCGTCCTGCTGCGCAGGGGCCTTGCGTCGCTACCGGCCGAGGTCCGCGCGCAGGTCCTGGCCAGGTGCCGCGTCCGGCTGGCAGAGCTGCAGGCGCAGTGGCCGCAGCTGCAGCCGCCCTACCTGCTGAATACTCTTCCCGACGAGGACTGGATGAGCATGCCGGAAGAGGATGAAACCCCTTGCCCGCTGCTCGGCGACGACAACCGCTGTCTGGTCTATGCGTTCCGGCCGATGACCTGCCGACTGCACGGGCTGCCCAATATTGATCTCTCCGGCGAGGAGTTCAGCACCGACTTCTGCACCCTGCACGCCGGCAGTCCATACACCCTTGCCGACTCCATCCTGCTCTGGCCCTTCCGTGCCGGCTTCGAACGCGAGAACAACCTGCTGCGTGCCCTCACCCGACATCTGACCGGCGAGCCGACCTGCCAGGCAGACACCTTTATCCCGCTGGCCTTGCTGGCGGAGGATGATTGAAATCCGGATACGGACAGCAGCATGACCCTTTGGCCGGAAAGAAATGCGAGGCAGCCGGTCCCCGACGGCCGGGACCCTGGAGCTGCTTCAGCGCCCCGCGGCTGCCGGCCGATTGTGGAGAACGTTACGGAATTCGCATCTAATTTATCATCCCTGTAAACTTTCGGGGGCCCTGTCCGTCTCAGGAATTAACGACCTATGAGGTAGACAATGATTCGACTGTTCCTGATGCTTTTTGTAGCAATCACCGCCCCGGCGTTCGCCGAACAGACCGTCTACCCGGAATTCTACACGGCGACTTACGACGTCAGATACAAGGGCTTTAAGGTGGGCTCCCTGATTTTCGAACTGCGGCCGGCGGCCGAGGAAAACACCTACATCTACGAAAGCCGGCCCAAGCCCGGTCTGCTGGCGCGCCTGGTAGTGAGCCCGAAGGCAGTGGAGCGAACGGTGCTGCAGATTGACGAGGAGGGGGTGCGCCCATTGACCTGGATTTCGGAAGACGGCACGGCCGCCACCGAGGACGACGGCAACTACACTTTCGACTGGACCGCACAGCAGGTGACCGGGACCATCGAGGATAAAGCCGTAGCCCTGCCAACCGAACCGGGCCTGCAGGACCGCCTGTCGATGCAGGTGGCGATCCTGACGGCGCTGCTGCGCGATGAGCCGCCCGTCATAATTACCATGATCGACGAGGACCGCATCAAGCATTACAGCTATGAGCGACAGGGGACGGCAGAAATCGACGCAGCCGGCGACACCTACCAGACGATTCTCTACGCAAGCACCCGGCCCGGCTCCAGCCGCCTCAAGCTTATCTACCACGCTCCCGAACTCGGCTATCTCCCCGTCCGGTTCGAAAACTTCAAAGACGGCAACCTGCAAACCGTCATGGAACTGGTCGACGTCACCCTCGCTGCCGGCGCCCTGCGCGCCCCGGCCATACCGACCAGCAACCCGCAAAACTGAGTGTCCTCCTGCAGACCTCGCTGCAGACCCGAGGATCAACAGTCAGCAGCTTGCCTCTCCTGGCCCTGCCGATATAATCGAAGGAACATTGTGAGTGTCGTAAAAGGGTGGCTATGAACAAAGTCACGATGATCCTCAGGCTGCTGGTGCCCGGCGACCGGGTCGCGCGGCTGCGCAGCATGCGGTGACCGCTGCAGACACTTCTCAACAGCCGGATCTTCCCGCCGGCCAGGCTGGTTGCCATGCCCTTTTCCGAACTGCCTCTGCCGACCCAGGTCATCCTGTTCCTGATCCTCTTCGTTGTGATCGGCATCTACCCGGCCCTGAAGCGCACGGCGGACAAGGTCCGCAAGCTGCGGAGCACGGCCGCAAAAGCCCGGCAGCCGCTGGCTGTGCGCCGCGAGGAGCTGCACGCTGAGCTGTTTGCCAGGCCCGCCGAAGGCCCTCTGACAGATTTTGAGAGCATCGTTCTGCAGCGATTTTCCCGCAGCAGCAAGACCTTGTCCCTGAAGCAGGTCAATGCCCCGCTGCTGTTCGGCAGGGACAACCTCCACCGCACACTGCGCCTGCTGCAGCGCCGGGGCCTGGTCCGCATGAAGGTCTCGCCGCTGGGCGGTCGCCGTTTCATGCTCACCAAGGCCGGCCGCCGTTATGCCCTGGAACAGGGCTATATCGTTCAGCTCCACGAGGGTGGCAAGCGGAAAACGACCCAAACCAAAGCAGCCTGAGTTGGCAGGGAGATTATGATGCGCGCATTGCTTATCCTGACCTTGGTCCTGATCCTGTCGGCCTGCACCGCCAAGGGCCCGTCGGTGCCGGCCACCGAGACGGCCCGCGAACGCGAGGCAGCGCAGCTGGTCCGCGCCAGCCTCACCGAGCGCCTGGTCAGTGATACGGCAAACTTCTACCGCGGCCAGGTTGCGGCCATGCTGACCGAGGACGGGCTGACGCCGGCCCAGGCGGAAGCCCGGATCGAGGCGGCGCTGCAGGACGTGACCCGGGTCGAGCACCAACGGCTGGTGGACGCCCTGGTGCCCATCTATCGGCGCTACTATACGCCCGCCGAGATTCACCAGCTGCTCTCCTTCTACCAGACCGAGGTGGCCCGCAAATCACTCCGGGTCAGCTCGCAGATCGCCGCCGAAAGCCAGGGCTACGTCCGTCTCTGGAGCGAGCATTTCGGTGAGGAACTGCTGCAGCGGCTGGATCTTGAAGGGCCCGGGGCGCAGGAGACGGGGAAAGCGGAGCATTAATTCAGCCGGCTGCTGGCAGCTTGCCCGGCCTGTGGTATGCTCTGCGGCGAGAAGCGTAAAGTCTGCCTGCCCCTGGCTGCAGAAAGAAACCCATGTTCCTGCCGGTCGGCGACACCCCCAACCCTGAAAAGACTGCCTGGGTCACCTGGGTCCTGCTGGCGGTCAACATCGGCGTTTTCCTGCTGATCGCCGTGCCTCTGATGGGCACAGCCCCGGACACCGGCGACCCGCTCTACAACACCTTCCTGCAGGTGATGCGCGAACGGGGCTACGATCTGGCCCAACTCAAGGGGCAGGTTTCCGCTTACGACTTGCTCGTGTTCCGCTACGGCTACCGGCCGGCGGCCGGCTCGCCGCTGACCCTGTTCACCTGCCTGTTCCTGCATGCCGGCTGGCTGCACCTGATCGGCAACATGCTCTACCTCTGGATCTTCGGCAACAATGTCGAAAACCGCCTCGGTCCACTGGGATACCTGGCCACCTACCTGGCAGCAGGCATCGCCGCGACCCTCTTCTTCTCGCTGTTCGCCGGTGGTTCGCAGGTGCCGATGCTGGGAGCTTCCGGTGCTATTTCCGGGGTTCTCGGCTGCTACCTGATCTGGTTCCCCAACAACCAGGTCAAGGTGCTGCTGTTTCTCTTCCCCATCCTGATCGACGTAGTCCTGATCCCGGCCCGGGTGGTTCTGATCCTCTACCTGCTGGTTGACAACCTGCTGCCGTTCCTGATGAGAGGCGGCGCGGCTGCCGGCGTCGCCCACGGTGCCCATATCGGCGGCTTCCTGGCCGGACTGGCGGTGGCCCTGGCGATAGGCCGCTCGCGCAGGGATTCGGCCTGAGATTCTTCATTCAGCCCTCCTTCGGTCGGGGTTTTCCCGGGAGCTGCTTGCAAGAGCCCTCGCCTCTGGTAGGGTCGAACTGTCAAGCAGCAGTCCATGGCTCTCTCGAAAACGGCCACAGCCCCTGTCCCGGAAAGAGGTAAACCACGTTCCGGGAGGTGGTTCTGTCACGCCAACCTTGACCAAGGAGAAGACTCATGAAGATCTTTCTGACGGGTGGTACCGGTTTCGTCGGCAGCGAAATCGTGAAACAGCTCCTGGCCCGGGATCATCGGATCGTCGCCCTGGTGCGGCCGGGCTCGGAAAACAAACTGGCCGAATCGGACGGAGTCAAAATCCACCTTGGCGATCTTGCCGAGCCGGAGAGTCTGCCGGCAGGCCTTGATGGCTGCGACGCCGTGATTCACCTGGTCGGCATTATTCGGGAATTTCCCGACAAGGGAGTCACCTTCGAAAAGGTACATGTGGAAGGCACCCGGCATGTCCTGGAGGCTGCCGCGGCGCAGGGCATTCGGCGCTTTCTGCACATGAGCGCGAACGGCGCCGACAGGGAAGGGCCGACTGCCTACCAGAAAACCAAATGGCAGGCGGAACAGGCCGTAGGCAAGACCGAACTCGACTGGACGATCTTCCGGCCCAGTCTGATTTTCGGCCCGGGAGGCGAATTCGTCGAGATGTTGGGAGAGATGGTCCGGCGGCTGCCGGTGGTCCCGGTCATCGGCGACGGCCAGTACCGCCTGCAGCCGGTCAGCGTCGACCAGGTGGCAGCGACTTACGTCAAGGCCCTTGATCTTCCGGAGACCGCCGGCCGGACCTATCACCTCGCAGGAGCCGAGAGCTACACCTACGATGAGATCCTCGATCTGACCGGCAAAGCCCTCGGCAAAGATTCGGTCCACAAACTCCACCAACCGGTGGCCATGGTCAAGCCGATTGTCAAAGCCTTGGAAAGTTTCGAAAAATTCCCTTTGAGCGAAGCTCAGATGAGCATGCTGCTCGAGGGCAATGAATGCGACCCGGGGCCGTGGGCGGAGGATTTTAAGATCGAACCGGTTGCCTTCGCCCAGGGCATCGGGAAATGTTTCGAAGCCGAGGGGGACCGCTGAAGACCGACAGTCCGGATCAAGGGTCGGCGCTGTCGAAGACGTTCCGGCAGGCTCTCAGGTGCCTCCCAAAGGTCGCCCATCGCCGTTCCGCCAGCCCTTTTCGCCGATCAGAGGCACAAACCGGACGCCGCCCAGGCTTTCCCGGGTGACCTCCCCGGTTAGGCTGCGGCACAGCCGCAGCAGCTCCTGCAGCCGGGCCGAATCGCCGACCGGCAGGACCAGGCAGGCGTCCCCGGCCAGCTGATCCACCAGGGCTTGCGGGATGTCCGGGCTTCCGGCAGCCACCACGATGCCGTCGTAAGGCGCATGATCCGGCCACCCCAGCGAACCATCCCCTTGGACGATGTGAATATTGTCATAGCCCAGCCGGGCCAATGCCTGCTCCGCCTGGACGGCCAGGACCCCGACCCTTTCGATACTGTAGACTTCTGCAGCGATCCGGGAAAGCACCGCTGCGGCGTACCCGGAGCCGGTACCGACATCGAGGACCCGAGAGCTCGGACCGAGATTCAGGGCCTCGATCATCAGCGCGACGATATACGGCTGGGAAATCGTCTGATCCTCGCCGATCGGCAGCGGCCCGTCCTCGTAGGCATATTTTCGGAGGTCCGCAGGGAGGAAAGCCTCTCGCGGGACGGTGCGGAATGCCTGCAGAACCCTTTGGTCGCGAATGCCGCGGGCGGCAATTTGGTCCCTTACCATTGCTTCCCGCAAATGTTCAAAATCCATGGCTCGCCTCTCTGAATCCCAGGTGGAGAAGTCCAGCGATCAGGTTGTCATCAAACTCACTGAAACCGGTGCGCAATGTCGCCAAAAAAACTGCTGCGGGCAGTCTTCGACAATAGTCAAATCGTTCGAAATGAGAAAAACCTACGATTAATTCAATTTTTACATTTGGGGAAACATTGTCAAGCAAGCCACTGGCCAAACTTTTTTAACGGGATTTTCTGTGCGGCTTCGCGGTCCTTGCGGACTAAGAAAATATTTTTCCTGCCAGGATCGGCTGCTGCTTTTCCTTTCTCTTTTAAAGGAACTTGACGCTTTGCCGACAGCTGTTACCCTGATCAGCAGGGAATTCACCTACTCTATACCGGGAAATTATTTTATTTCCGCTTTTTCAGACGTCTTCAGGAGGAGTTATGATGGTACGAAAGCTGGCATTCATCCTCATCCTGCTCTTGGCAGCAACGAATTGGGCCTCTGCAGCCGAGGACCTGATGCAGCGCGCCCAGGCGCAGTTCGAACCGATCCCCGAAGAGCCGCCGGCCATCGACGACAACCCGGCAACCCCGGAGAAGATCTCACTGGGCCGCATGCTCTACTTCGAACCGCGGCTTTCCGAGTCACACCTGATCAGTTGCCAGACCTGCCACAATGTCGGCCTGGCGGGCGTCGACCTGCAGGAGACTTCTATCGGCCATGGCTGGCAGAAGGGCCCGCGCAACGCACCGACAGTCCTTAATGCAGTCTTCAATCTGGCCCAGTTCTGGGACGGCCGCGCTGCCGACCTTGCCGAACAGGCCAAGGGACCGGTACAGGCCAGCGTGGAAATGAACAGCACCCCCGAGATGGCGGTCAAAACCCTGCGGAGCATGCCGGGCTATGTCGAGGCCTTCGGTTCAGCCTTCCCGGGACAGGAACAGCCGGTGACTTTCGACAACATGGCCAAAGCCATCGAAGTGTTCGAAGCCACCCTGCTGACGCCGAACGCCCCTTTCGATCAGTTCCTCAAGGGCGACGGCAAGGCCCTGACCGAACAGGAGCAGCAGGGTCTCAGGCTGTTCATGAACAAAGGCTGCGCCGGCTGTCACAGCGGCATCAACCTGGGCGGCGATGGCTACTACCCTTTCGGTGTGGTCACCAAGCCGGGTGCCGAGATCCTGCCCCCGGAAGACAAGGGCCGCTACCAGGTGACCAAGACCGCTTCCGACGAATATGTGTTCAAATCCCCCTCTCTGCGCAACATCGACCTGACGCCGCCCTATTTCCACTCCGGCCAGGTCTGGGATCTGGAGGCGGCCGTCGGGGTCATGGGCTCGGCCCAGCTCGGAGCGACCCTGACCGACCAGGAGACTCGTGATATCCGGACCTTTCTGGTTGCCCTGACCGGCGAGCAGCCGAAAATCACCCATCCCCTGCTGCCGGACCGCACCGGGGACACCCCAAAGCCGGTGCTGAGGGTCACGGGCCAATAGCAGGTCAGGCAACAGGTTCGAAAAATTTTTCCGCCACGAGCAATGCATCCGCAAAGGGCCGGGGTACCTCGCCCGGCCCTTTGCCTGGCCTCAAAAGCGTGGTACATTCCGACCGGGCCTTTTTCCCGCGACAGGACGACGCATGGACAAAAACAACCCCTACGACCTGCTGGTCGGCGGCACCTGGCAGGATGTCTTTACCAATCTCGGCGACGCCCAGACGGCGGCGCTGCCGCACATTGAAGCCGGTCTCGATGTGTCCATCGAAACGTCCGGCGAGCAAATGCCGAAGCATGTCTGGACCTATGATCGGGTGGAAAACCGCTGGGTCAAACTCACCTGAAAATTCACTCCAATGACCGCAGAATTGTTCTTTTCCCGGGAACCAAAGTTACTCTGCTATCTTTCCGCAAATGCCGGCAGGCAGCAGCAGATCAAACCTTGGCGTCACATCCCGATTTCCGGAAACCCGGAATCGGCAGACCAACCCGCCGGGAATGACCATGCCGGGCAGGAGCGGTCTTTCCCTCTCTCCATTCTCTGTTAAACTTGCCGAAAACAGAAAAACTCAACCAGGAGGACGTTATGCGCATCATTCTCATCGGCGGTACCGGCACCATCGGCAGCGCCGTTTATCAGCTGCTCGCCGAAAAACATGAGGTCGTCTGCGGCACCCGTTCGGGAGAAGATCTGCAGGTCGACATGGCCTCGCCCGATTCTATCCGGGCGATGTACGAAAGGGCCGGCCCCTTCGATGCTCTGATCTGCGCGGCGGGCCAGGCGCGTTTCGCACCGCTGGGCGAGCTCGAGGAAGAAGATTTTGAATTCACGATGACCAATAAATTGATGGGCCAGGTGAACCTGCTCAGATTGGGCAGTGAATTGATCAACGACGGCGGTTCCTTCACCCTGACCAGCGGCATCCTGGCTCAGAAACCGATGCCGGGCAGTGCTGCGGTCAGCCTGGTCAACGCCGGTCTGGAAGGCTTTATTCGGGCCGCCGCCCTGGAACTGCCGCGCATGATCCGGGCCAATGTGGTGAGTCCGCCCTGGGTCCGGGAGACTCTGATCAAGATGGGCAAGGATCCGGAACCCGGCATGCCGGCCGGGCAGGTGGCGCAGGCCTATCGGCAAAGTGTCGAAGGGAACGACTCCGGTCAGGTGATCTCGCCCTGACCGGCGGTAATGTTACCGGCCTGCCGAAAGTCCGAACCGCCGGGGCCTGATCGACAGACCTCTCTTTATCCAAGGAGTTTCCATGCGACGAACCATCAATACCCTGCTGATTCTGCTGCTGCTTTCGCTCGCCGCCGGCGCAGCCTTCATCTACTCGGGCCGCTACAACATGGCCGCCACTGCGCCGCACACGCCGGTTTTCAAGCAGGTGGTCGAGGTCCTGGTCGAACGGTCGGTTGCTCACCATGCCAGAGACATCACGGTGCCTGGCGGCTTCGAGAGCATGGACCGCAAGGCCGGCTTCAAACATTATGACGAGATGTGCGTCGGTTGCCACGGAGCGCCGGGGCTCGAAGCACTGGCCGTTACCCGGCAGATGAACCCCAAACCGCCGGCATTGAGCGAAGAAGCCGGGGAATGGCCCCCGGCCCAGCTTTACTGGATCATCACGCACGGTCTGAAGATGACCGGCATGCCGGGCATTCGCGAGCTCCACAGTCAGGAAGAGCGCTGGCAGCTGACAGCCTTCGTTCGCAGCCTGCCCGACCTGACTTCTGAGGATTACCTGAACCTGCGGGCCGCCATGGAGACTGCCGGAGAAAGCCACCATCATTGACCGCAAATGCTGTTGGCTGGCACGACGGTCGTTTTTTCTGAAACGACCCGCCGCACCGCAGTAAGGAGGGAGATGTGTCGGAAATCATCAAGCCGGTGGCGCAATGGTGTGCAGCCACCGTCGAGGCCATCGGCATCGGCATCATCACTGCCCTGGCACTCTATATTCTGATTTTTGCCATCTATCGGCTGCTCAAAAAGGACGCCTCTGAGGTGGTTTTCCATAAAGTCAGGCAACGGCTGGGAAGGGGGATTTTACTCGGCCTGGAGTTTCTGGTTGCGGCTGACATCATCCACACGGTTGCCGTCGAGCTGACCTTTCAAACCGTGGGGGTTCTGGCCATCGTTGTCGCCATCCGCACCTTTCTCAGCTTCACCCTGGAACTGGAACTGACCGGTCGCTGGCCCTGGCAGGAAAAAGGCAAAACGTCCTTTTAAGCTGGTGGGAAAAACGGGGCAGTGTCGCAGCCGAACGAGCAAGGAGTTAGAACAATGCACCCTGAAGCAGAAATCCGCCGCAGAACCTTTTTGACCGCGACCCTGGCCGTTTTGCTGGGGCCGGCCGTGCGGCCGGTCTGGGGGGCCTGTCCGGTGACCGCAACCAACCCGGAAGGGCCCTTTTACGTACCCGGCGCGCCGTTTCGCAACCGGCTGGCGCCGCCGGAACTGCCCGGCAAACGCCTGCAGATTTCAGGGCGGGTGCTCGGTGCCGATGGCTGTAATCCGCTGGCCGGCGCCGTGCTCGACGTCTGGCACGCCGACAGCGAAGGGCATTACTTCGGCCTCGAGGCGCCGCGGCCACTCGCCCCCGAGGAGTACCTGCTGCGCGGCCGCATCCGCACCGGGGCCGACGGCCGCTACGCCTTCGACACCATTCTACCGGGCAACTACCGGATGGGCCGGAACTGGGCCCGCGCCCGTCATATCCACCTTATCGTCAGTCATCCGCCCGGTCGGCGCCTCACTACCCAGCTCTACTTCGCCGGCGATCCTCTCAACAAGACCGATCCCCTGGTCAAGTCCTCGCTGGTCATCCCCCTGCGCGAAACTGGCGAGGGGTTGGCAGGAACCTTCGACATCACGCTGCCCTGAACGGGCAACGGAGTTCGGCAAAGGAGGCCGAGAAGGTCATGACGGCATTCTGGCGAAAAATCTTCGGTAAAAGCGGCCGGTCCGCCGCAGACGTCCCGCGCAGCATGCAGGACCTGCGGCGCGGCGATCCCTGCTGGTGCGGCAGCGGCAGACCCTATCGCAAGTGCCACCGTCCGGAAGACCGCCGTCGCGAAAAGGAGCTTGGCATCGGTCGCCGCAAAAAGTCCCTCTGCGACGCTTTCACTTGAAAACCGAAGTAGCGGGGCGGGTGCCGCCCCCTTATTCGAGTCCACCTCCGCCGCCGCTTTGCCACCGTCGGGCCAGTTCCCGGATGTGGGCGGGTCCGACCTCGCAGCAGCCGCCGACGAGGGTCGCTCCCTGCCTGACCCAGCCGTCGGCGAAGTCGGCATAGCGCTGCGGATCGAGGTTGGCGCGCTTTTCCAGGACATCGACCGTCGCCCCGTCGACCAGGAAATCGCCGCTGATCCTGACGAAGCCGTTGGCATAAGCGCCAAGCGGCACCCTGGTCTGCGCCAGCAGCAGCAGAGCCTGATCCACGGCCTCCGGCACCGAGCAGTTGACCAGCAGGGCGGCCAGACCGAATTCCTCGACCAGCGGCAGCACAGCCGCGACCGGCTCCCCCGAACGCAGACGGGTACCGTCTTCATCCGCAACGGTCACCGCCAGCCAGACCGGTTTGCCGACGACGCCGGCCCCCATCACCGCGCCGCGCGCCTGCGCCACAGAGGCCATGGTCTCGCACAGCAGCACATCGACATACGGCTCCTGCAAGCGGGCAACTTCGGCATAAAGTTCCGCGGCCTCTGCCGGCGGCGGCGCCAGCTCGGGCCGGTAGGAGGCGCCGAGCGGCCCCAGCGAACCGGCCACCAGCCCCCGGCCGTGGGCGTCCCGGGCGGCGACCGCCAGCCGGCAGGCCTGGCGCTGCAGTTCGCTGAAGCGATCCTCGATGCCGAAAGGCCGGAGGCGGTCGCGGTGAACCGCGTAACTGTTGGTCGTGGCGACGTCGGCGCCGGCCAGGAAATAGTCGTGATGGACTGCCCGGACCAGCTCCGGTTGATCGAGCAAAAATTGGGTCGCCCAGAGCCCGGTCGGCCGCGCTGAGGAGCGGGCCAGCAGCTCCTGGCCCATGCCGCCGTCCAATAAAGTGATGGTCATACGGCCAAACATAACAGAGATTCAGCTGCGCTCAACTCAGTTGTCTGCGTCGTTTTTTGCGTGCTGAGCCAAAAACCGGTCAAGCTGGTTGGCGAAGGCCTGCCGGTCGGCGAGGGTGAAGGCCGCCGGACCGCCGACCTCGAGGCCGGCCCCGCGCAGTTCGTCGAGCATGTCACGGATGGCCAGACGTTCCTGGATGTTGTCAGGCGTGTAAAATTCACCGCGCGGATTGAGGGCATGCCCGCCCTTTTTGACGACTGCGGCGGCCAGCGGGATGTCGGCGGTGACGACCAAGTCGCCGGGATTCAACAACGCGACGATCTTGTCGTCGGCGACGTCGAAACCGGCAGCGACGACCCGCATGCTGATCCAGGGCGAAGCCGGCAGCTGCAAAGGCTGGTTGGCCACCATGATCAGCGGGACCTTTTGGCGCTGTGCCGCCCGAAACAGGATCTCCCGAATCACGCGCGGACAGGCGTCGGCATCGACCCAGATTTGCATGGGGGAGTCTCCTTCGGACATTGACCTGACGGACCGTCGCCAGCAGACGGCCCAAGAAAACACATTGTATCATCAACGCTTTGGGTTAAAATAGCCCTGTCGTTTGATAACCTTTCAGGAGATTTTCTCATGGGTCTTTTACTGCGCTGGCTGATTCTGTCTTTCGCCATCATGGTCGCCGCCTACCTGTTCGCCGGCATCCATATCAGCGGATTCGGCTCAGCCCTGTTTGCCGCCCTGATTCTGGGCATTCTCAATGCCTTTTTCCGGCCGATCCTGCTGATCCTGACCCTGCCGATCAATGTTTTGACCCTCGGCTTGTTCACCTTCGTCATCAATGCTCTGCTGCTGATGATGACCTCGGGGGTGATCGGTGGTCTGGTGGTGGAAAGTTTCGGCTCCGCCCTGCTCGGCTCTTTGATCATCAGCCTGGTCAGCTGGCTGCTCAGTTCCTTCATCAACGACCAGGGCCGGGTGGAATCCATTGACATCGAGCTGCGCCGGCGCCGCGGCGGGCGCTGGGAATAAAGACTCGCGGAGACAGCCGCCAGGAGAAGCACCGTGTACGATTTCCGCCGCTGCAAACTCTGCGGGCAAACTGCCGCCAAGCCTCGCTACCGCCTGAAGCAGATGACGCTGCATGTCTGCGCCGACTGCGGTTTTCACTTCATCGATGCCCTGGATGAATTTCCCGAAGACCTGACCGACGGCTCGCCGCTGACGGCCGCTGCCAGCCGCTATATCGAAAGCCGCCTGCCGCAGAACGCCCGCCAGCTGGCCAGAGCCCTGGAATTCGTCCACGCGCACACTGCCCTGGCTGGCCGCCAGTGTCTGGATATCGGCGCCGGCGCCGGGCAATTTCCGGCCATGCTGCGCGAAGCCGGTGCGGTGGCCTATGGCGTCGAACCGCAGCAGGTCTTTCGCGATTTCGCCCGCGAGCAGTTCCAGGTCGACCTGCGCCGGGAGCGGATTGAAGATCCTTACTGGCGGGAGGGCTTCGCCGGTCATTTCGATGTGGTGACTCTCTGGGACACCCTGGAGCACGTCAATTTTCCCGCCGAAACACTGCAGGCGGCAAGCGAGGTGCTGAAACCCGGCGGGTTTCTGTTTCTCGACACCCCTTCCCGCAGCGCCTGGTTCTACCGTGCCAGCGAATGGTCGTACCGCCTGAGTCGCGGGCGCAGCCCGATGCTGCTGAACAGCCTGTATTCCCCGCGACCCTACCGGCACAAGCAGATATTCACAGCGGACCAGTTGGAGAACCTGCTGCGCAGATGCGGCCTGGCGCCGGCTCGGCGGTCCTTTTCCCAGCGGTCGGGGAATAAGCTGGTGGTGGCCGCTCGCAAAGGCCAGGCGGGCACCTGATCCTGGCCAGAGGGCAACATGCCTCATGCAGGATGGCAGGTGGATTCAAAAATGCTCGGAACCGGTTATTGACGGCACCCGGTGGTCCGGGCCACCTGCCGGACAGGGAACCAACGCTCAGACGGGAGGAAAGGGGAGGCAATACCATGACCGAGCCATTGCTGCTCGCCCTGTTGACACTGTTCGCGGCCGGCATCGGTACGGCCACCGGCTTCGGCACCTCGACCATCATGATGCCGATCATGGTGATGTTCGTCCCGGTGCCGATCGCTCTCCTGTTCGTCGGCATCATTCACCTGTGCGGGGACCTCTGGAAAATCCTGCTGTTCCGCAGCGGTCTGGACTGGAAGCTGTTTCTGGCCTTCGGCCTGCCCGGCATCGCCGCCAGCTACCTGGGGGCCTCTCTGGCCATGGAGGCACAGGCCCTGCCGCTGGAACGCATGGTCGGCGGTTTTCTGGTGCTCTACGTGCTCTTCATCTGGTTCAGGCAGGAATGGGCCCTGCCCAAAAATTCCCGAACCGCGGTCACCGGCGGGGTACTGTCGGGACTCTGCGCCGGGTTCTTCGGCGTGGGGGGTGCGGTGCGCAGCGCCTTCCTGCTTGCCTTCGATCTGCCAAAGGCCGTCTATATCTGCACCTCGGGCCTGATCGCCCTGGTGATCGACATCACCCGGGTTTCCCGTTACCTCTGGGGCGGCACCGCTCTGCACGGCAACCTGCTTGCCGCGCTGCTGATCTGCATCCCGGTGTCTTTGCTGGGCGCCTACCTGGCCAAGAGATTTCTCGATCGCCTGCCGCAGGCCGGATTCCGTCTGTTCATCGCCCTGTTTCTCGCCCTGGCGGGTCTCAAGTTGATGGTTTGGCCAGGGGTGCAGTAAATCAGCAACCAGGATAATTATCCCTGTTCTGCCCCCCTTGCATGCACCGCCAAGCCCCTTATAATTCTTCATAACCGCTATCGCAAGGAGGGACATTATGCCGACCTACGAGTATTTCTGCGAAGATTGTCAGCTCGTCTTCACCGTGGTCATGACCATGACCGATTTCGATCCGAGCCAGGTGGTCTGTCCCCATTGCCAGGGTCGGAATGTGACCCGGCAGTATTCTGACGTCTTTGTCAGAACCAGTAAGAAGAGCTGATCCCCATAGCCGGGGGAACTCGAGTTTCCTATGCCGCGTGCCGGTCAGGAACTCTTTTCCACCATGTATTCGACCGCCTCTTCGACCTCTTCGTCGCTGAGGTTGGAAAAGCCGCCCTTGGCCGGCATCATGCCGGCATCGCCCGAGAAGCCGTTGATCGAATGCTTGATGAGGGTCGGCATGCCTTTGTCGATGCGCGGCTTCCAGGCCTCTGTGTCGCCGAGTTTCGGCGCCCCGGCGATGCCCTGGGCGTGGCAGGTGGCGCAGGCCTTGTCATAGACGGCTTTGCCGTCGATTTCGGAAGCCGTGGCGCTGCCGCTCCAGGCGAGCGCGGTCAGCATGATCATGAGGGTCATCCATTTCCAGCCCTGGTTCATATCCTTCCTCCTGAATCTGGTTTGTGAAAAGTTTATCGTCGCGGGGTTAAGCATAGCAGCTCGGGGCAGGATCGCCAGCCTTCCCTCTAACTCCGGTATTCCGATTCCCTGAGAAAATCTCCCGAAACGATCTGCTGCAGACCGCCCGTGGGTTTTTGGTAAACATAGATCCAGACGGCGAGGCTGCCGCCGCCTGCCAGCGAGACCCGGGTCGGCCGCCGTTCATATTCTGCCGCGGCCGGCAGCGCGACGGAGCAGCCTTCATAGACATCCAGCTCGGCAAGCAGCCGCTCGGGATCGGCCAGGCGATAGACTTCGCCGTGGACGATATCCTGCGGCTCGTCGGAGGGGACCGCACCCGGATATTCGCCGACCAGGAACAGCCGGCCCTGCCAGGAAGCGCGACCCAGCAAGCGTACCCGGCCAGCCAGCATCCGGCTCATCGGGTGCGAAGCGCCGCGCCGCAGAGTTCCGTAGACAAAAAGATCCGCGTTTGCCATGGCCATCCCGTCGGTTCGGCAGCGACGCTGACCATCATGGTGGACAGGGGCCGTTTCTGCTCCCTTTCATGATCTGCAGCATACCGCCCGGGATCTGGTCGCTGATGGTTTCGACCGTTCCTTCGAAGCTGTCGCCGTGGTAGATGAGCCGCCCGGTGCTGGTGATGGGACCACCTTCGGATTGACATCGCATTTTCCAGGTGACCGTATCGCACTCGATCCTGCTCTCCAGCAGTTCACAGTCCTGCCCGGCCGGCTGCTGACGGGGTATGATATCCTCCTTGGTGATGCACTGGCTGAAGGGAACCGCCGGCATGGTGAAGCCCATGCCCGGCATTTCAGTGGTGGTTTCGATTTCGTACAGCCCCTCCCGCACATTGGGCTCAGCCAGGGCCGCCGAGGGGATAAGCATAAAAGCCAACAGCAAAAGTGACGCAAGGTATCCTCGCATAGCAACTCCTCACCGGGGAAAAGTGTTGGAAATTTATCCTGGGCTTTTTTGAAGATTAGCACGTGGGCCCTGATCCGCAAACATTTCCGGTCGAGTCCCCAAATGGTGGTTGTCATCCCGGCTGAAATCGCATAAATTCAGGGCGGCTCGTCAGCAGATGGTTTCCGGACCATCCTGGCGAAGCCGCATAAAAAATCGAGAAGGAAGGATATTTACATGAAAATCGCCCTGTTGGGGTTGGCCCAATCCGGCAAGAAAACCCTGTTCAGCCTGCTCACCGGCCGGCCGGTTCCGGCCAGCCGCAAACCAGGTGAGGCGGTGGAAGGCGTTGCGCCGATCCACGACAGCCGGGTCGACGCCCTGAGCGAACTGTTTCAGCCGAACAAGACCACCTACGCCGAGAACCAGTTTGTCCTCTGCCCGGACGTCACCGCCAGCAGCACCTCACGGCAGTGGCTGGACCCGGCCCGTCGCTGCGACCTGCTTTGCCTGGTGGTCCGGGCCTTCGATTCCCCGGAGGTTTTCCATCCCAGCGGCTCAGTGGACCCGGAGCGTGACCGGATGATGATCGAATCGGAACTGCTGCTGGCCGACATGGCGCTGGTCGAAACCCGTCTGCAGCGGCTGGCCAAGGAGCAGAAAGGCGGTCGCACCCAGGCTCAGGCGCTGGAGGAGGATATCCTGAAAAGGTTCAATGCGGCCCTCGAGGAGGAGAAATTCCTGAGCAGCGTCCCCCTTGAGCCTCACGAGGAGCAGGCGATCAAAAGCCTCGACCTGGTGACCCGCATTCCGTTGATCTGCGCCTACAACGTCGCCGAAGATGAGATCGGCAAGGATTTCGGCCCCGGGGTGTTCACCATCTCCTGCGAAATCGAGGGCGAGATCGCCGGCATCGAAGATCCGGCCGAACGCCGCGAGTTCATGGACGAACTCGGCATCGCCGAACCCAGCCTCGACCGGATCAATGCCGCCCTCTACGACGCCCTCGGCCTGATGAGCTTCTACACCACCGGCAAAGACGAATGCCGGGCCTGGACCATCCGCAAGGGATCAAAGGCACCGATCGCCGGCGGCAAAATTCACAGCGACATCGAACGCGGCTTCATCCGGGTCGAGATCATGAAGTTCGATGACCTGATCGCGCTGGGCTCCGAGCAGAAGGTCAAGCAGGCGGGGAAGATGCAGCTGCATGGGAAGGATTATGTGATTGAGGATGGGGATATTTGTCATTTTCTTTTCAATGTCTGAAAATGACAGATATCCCCTATTGAACCTCAAAAACCAAAACCGGCGGGTTTCGTCCCGCCGACTTTAAGCCTGAAAAGGATGACAGGTAAAAGCCGAGAACAGCATCGTGAGAAAACCGCGTCAGCACCCCTCAAGAAAGTAAATTCCAAAAATTTCCTCTCAAAAGCAGCCGGCACAAATGCTATGCTGCAAGCATAACTCATTCAAAAACCACGCGACAGGAGCAAGAGATGCTGACCATCGGCATCGACACCGGCGGCACCTTTACCGATTTCATCTGGCAGGACGGCGACCGGTGGGGCGAATACAAACTCTTGTCGACCCCGGCCAATCCGGCGGAAGCGGTGCTGGCCGGCCTGCGGAAAATCGCCGGGGGGCGCCGCTACAGCCTGGTGCATGGTTCCACCGTCGCCACCAATGCGATCCTGGAGAAACGGGGCGCCCGCACGGCTCTGATCACCAACCGCAAGTTCGAGGACGTCATTGAAATCGCCCGCCAGAACCGCGGCGAACTCTACAATTTCTTCTCCCGCAAGAACCCGCCCCTGATTCCGCGTGAACTGCGCTTTGGCCTGCCCGGCCGGGTCGACCAGACCGGCGGAGTCGTCGAAGAACTGACCGCGGCCGACATCGAAGCCCTGAGCGAACCCCTGGCTGCTGCCGGGATCGAATCGGTGGCTGTCTGTCTGCTGTTCTCCTTCGCCAATCCCGGCCATGAACGAGCGGTCCGCCAAGGGCTGGCCAGGCTCGGTGTCCCCATCTCCCTGTCCCACGAAACCCTTTCGGAATTTCGCGAATACGAACGGACCTCGACCACGGTGATCAATGCCTACGTTTCGCCGAAAATGAGCCGCTACATTACTTTTTTGAGCGAACGGATCGGCGATCAGCCCTTCCGCATCATGCAGTCGAACGGCGGCAGCATCTCCGCGGCCACCGCCATGCGGGAATCGGTGCGCACCATCCTGTCCGGTCCCGCCGGCGGCGCGGTCGGCGCCTTTGAACTGGGCAAGATCGCCGGATTCCCCGAACTGATCACCTTCGATATGGGCGGCACCTCCACCGACGTCGCCCTGCTTGGCGGCAAATTGCCCTTGACCATGGAATCGCACATCGCCGAATATCCGGTCAAGGTGCCGATGATCGACATCCACACGGTGGGCGCCGGCGGCGGCTCGATCGCCGCGGTCGACGCCGGCGGCACCCTCAAGGTCGGCCCGCAGAGCGCCGGCGCCGATCCCGGACCGATCTGCTACTGCAAGGGCACGGAAATCACCGTCACCGATGCCAACCTGTACCTGGGTCGACTGATTGCCGATCATTTTCTCGGCGGCGACATGACCCTCGACATCACCGGCCTGCAGCAGCACTTCGAGACTCTCGCCGGCCGGCTCGGCCTGACGCCGGTGCAGTTGGCGGAAGGTATCCTGAGCGTCGCCAACACCACCATGGAACGGGCGATCAAGGTCATCTCGGTGGAACGCGGCTACGATCCCCGCGAATTCACCCTCTTCTCCTTCGGCGGCGCCGGCGGTTTGCACGCCGCCGACCTGGCGCGGCATCTGAACATGTCCCGGGTTCTGATACCCCGCAACCCCGGCATCCTGTCCGCCGCGGGCATGCTGATGTCCGACGTTATCAAGGACTACTCACAAACCGTGATGCTCGCCGAGGACGCGCTGGCCAGCGCGTCGCTGGAACGGTATTTCGAACCGCTGCTCGCCCGCGGCCGCGTGGACCTGCTGGAAGAAGGCGTCGCTGCCGACCGGATCGAACTGCACCGCTATCTGGACATGCGCTACCGCGGCCAGTCCTATGAAATCATGGTGCCTTTCGCAGGCGACTACCTTGAGCAATTCCACCTGCTGCATGAAAAAACCTACGGCTACTGCAACCGCAGCAAGGCGGTCGAAGTCGTCAACGTACGACTGCGAGCCCTGGGCAAACCGGAGAAACCGCAACTGCCGCGCCTTCCCCATGCCGGTGAAAAGCCGGTTCCGGAAGCCTTTCTGGGCGAACGGGACGTCGTTTTCGACGGCCTCGCCGAACGGACCCGGGTGATCCGCCGGGACCAATTAGGTTATGGCAATCAGTTGGCCGGGCCGGCTATCCTCGTGGAGTACTCTGCGACCATCGTCGTGCCGCCATTCGCTGCCGGGCGGGTCGACGAATTCGGCAACATCATCCTGACCATCGACGCGGCTTGACCGCCAGAAGTCTGTTCGGCGCCGGCGCCGCCGGTGGTCGGCAACTTCGGAAGGAACGCAGACGTGAACCTCAATCCGGTCCTGATGCAGGTCTTCAAGAATCGCTTTGCCGCCATCGCCGAAGAGATGGGCGTCACCCTCAACCGGACGGCATTTTCGCCGAATATCAAGGAACGGCGCGACTTCTCCTGCGCCCTCTTCGACGGCCGGGGCGACATGGTCGCCCAGGCGGCCCACATCCCGGTCCACCTCGGCTCCATGCCGCTGTCGGTCAAAGCGGCCATCGACAGCGACAGACTGGCAGAAGGGGACATGGTGATGCTCAACAACCCCTTCCAGGGCGGCACCCACCTGCCGGACATCACCCTGGTGGCACCGGTCTACACCGGCGGTGCGGAACCAGCCTTCTATGTCGCCAACCGCGCCCACCATGCCGACGTCGGCGGCATGACCTCCGGTTCCATGCCGCTGTCGACTTCGATCCACCAGGAAGGGGTGATCATCCCCCCCCTGAAGATCGTCGAAAACGGCGCCATCGACCGCAAGCTGATGGCTTTTCTGCTCGGCAACGTCCGCACGCCGCTGGAACGGGAAGGCGACTTCACCGCCCAGATCATGGCCAATCTGACCGGCGCACGCCGCTGCCGGGAACTGGTGGACAAATACGGCCTGGAGACGGTCAACCTGTATGCCGCAGGCCTGACCGATTACGCGGAAACCATCACCCGCAAAGCCCTGGCCGCCATCCCGGACGGCGTTTATCATTTCGCGGATTTTCTTGACGATGACGGCATCTGCCGTGAAAACATCCGCATCGCCGTACGCCTGGAGATCGCCGGCGACCAGGCCCTGCTCGACTTCACCGGCAGTGACGCCCAGGCGGAGGGCAGCGTCAACGCCGTCTACGCCATCACCTTGTCGGCCGTGCTCTATGTATTCCGGGCCCTGGTCGAGGAAGACATTCCCACCAATGCCGGCTGCCTGCGCCCGATACGCGTCGTCACGCGGGAGGGCAGCATCGTCGATGCCGCTTTTCCCGCCGCCGTGGCCGGCGGCAACGTGGAAACCTCGCAGCGGATCGTCGACGTGGTGCTCGGCGCCCTTTCCCGGGCGCTGCCGGAAGCCGTGCCGGCGGCGAGCCAGGGAACCATGAACAACACCACCATCGGCGGCCTCGACCCGCGTACCGGCCGGCCCTTCGCTTACTACGAAACCCTGGCCGGCGGTGCCGGCGGCACCGCCCGGGGCCCCGGCGAGTCGGCGGTCCACTCGCATATGACCAACACCCTGAACACGCCAATCGAGGCGCTGGAATACAGCTACCCCTTCCAGGTTACGGAATACGCCATCCGCCAGAATTCCGGCGGCCGGGGTCGCCAACCGGGCGGCGACGGCCTGGTGCGGGAAATCCGCCTGCTGGCCGACGCCGAAGTGACCGTGCTTTCCGAGCGCCGCCGGCTGGCTCCGTACGGCCTGGTCGGGGGAGAGGCCGGTCAATCCGGCCGGAATACTGTGCTCCGCAATGGCAGGCAAGAAGCCATGCCCGGCAAGTTCTCGGCACGATTGAGCAAAGACGATATCCTGCGCATCGAAACCCCGGGCGGCGGCGGCTATGGTGAGCCTTCGACGGAGTAATCCGGATTCTGGCTTAAAATTTCGCCGCTGCGGGACGCCGCTGGCTGAAGCTGATAGACTGTTGCTGTGATCCGGCACCACTTCGCTCATGACGGCTCAAACAAGGCTTTTCCCATGGCACCTTTGACCCGCAAATTCCTGTTCGGCCTGCCCTTGATGCTCATGGCCCTGCTGCTTCTGCAGGGCTGTGAAGAATACAATTCCGACAATATTTTCCTTGAAACCGACCATAGAACCGGTTCTTCCGCTCTCACAGGATTTTCTCATGGAACCTCAGAAAACGGTTGACCGGGCCCTGGAACTCGGCGCCGACGATGCGGTGATCTTCCGCATCGACCAGATCGTGTTCGACTCGCGCACCATTCTCAAATGCATGTTCGGCTGTGAAGACTGGGGCAAGGGGCATACCTGCCCGTCGGCCCCCGGCTCCCTCAATCCCTGGGAGTACCGGCAGATCTTCGAGAACTATCGCTGGGGCTGCATCATCCACGCGACCGACAAGAAGGTCTCCCAGGATGTCTCCTTCGCCCTGGAGCGGGAAGCCTTCCTGGACGGCCAGTATTTTGCCTTCTCGCTGAGCGACTGCGCGATCTGCGGCGAATGCGCCGGTTTCAAGGACCGGCCCTGCGTCGACCCCCGCCGCGCCAGGCCGGCTTTCCACAGCGTCGGCATCGACGTCTTCGCCACGGTTCGCCAGTTCGACCTGCCGCTTTATCCCCTGGCCGGCGAGGATGAGGAGCAGAACTGGTATTCCGCAGTGTTCATGGAGTGACGCCAGGAGTCCGGCGGTGCCCGGCAACCCGCAACACCACCTTAAGACTGCAGATGAGCGATCAAGGGACACCCGAGCAGAAGGAGCAGGGCGTTGAAATTTCCTACCGGGATCTTGACCCGGACACCCTGCGCCGGATGATCCAGGAATTCGTTTCCAGGGACGGTTCGGACTGGGCCGCTTCCGGCGGATCTTTGGAGGAGAAGGTGACGGATGTCCAAGCTCAGCTGCGAAGTGGGAAGGCCAAAATCGTCTTCGACCTGCGGACGAACACCGCCAATATCGTTGCCTGCCCATAAACAGGGAGGGGCAGGCAAGTGGCCTGCCCCTGAAAATGGGCGGTGAACAGTCAATCTCAGGCTCGCCTTTGACGGCAGATTTACCACAATCCCTGCTCGCGCAATTCCTCCAGCAGCTTCTGCCCCTGTTCCAGACTGTC
>Ga0102929_1000327_pt1 | contig 27777 bp, 43 predicted proteins | sample SalPonR1_B_D2_MG_FD_78510 | JGI IMG/M metagenome (GOLD analysis project Ga0102929, IMG submission 78510) | Salt pond soil microbial communities from South San Francisco under conditions of wetland restoration - Salt Pond MetaG R1_B_D2_MG | ecosystem: Environmental > Aquatic > Marine > Intertidal... | reverse complement strand
TCCAAGTGCCAGTATAGCACTGTTAGACATGTTTGAGAAGGGGATCTGTGATTGGTTAACCATTCTTCTTTGCCTCTCGGCGAACTGCTTTGGAAGCGGCGCGTTTCTGTGCTCGGCTACCCGGGCGGCCATAGCTTCCAGCCGCCCTGCGTCCAATCTTTTTGGCAGTGTTAGTATTCATCACATACTCCAATATGCCTCTGAGCTGGGCGAGCAATAGCTGGGCGTGTTCACGCTCTCTTGATACTCCTCACCACTCAGCAAGTTCGTGCGCGTAACCGTTTTTTCGATCTTGCCGTAGAAGTCGTTGACCGAAGCAATCGAGTAGTCGGCAGCATTGATGTTGCCTAGGTTGGCGGCACGGGTCCGGGCGATTTTCGCTCTCCGCATCGTGGCGTGGTTGCGAGTGTCCAGCAGACGAGTGCTTTCAATGTTGTAAACTACATAACCCATCGTGTATCTCCTTTGCTTACCCTACTAATATAAGCAATGTGCCTTGGTTTGTCAACCATTTATTCATGAAAAAAGGGCCTAACGGCCCTTTTTTTGTCATGCTTCAAGAATTATATCTGCATACGTTTCGTAAAATTGTTGCCAGCCAAGGCTGGTTTTACCGCGGATCTGGATGGAGCATCCGCTCTGGGCGATGATGCGGACCAAGTTGATCACCACCGCAATCGTCGGAAGGACCGGGGGCCACTTGAGGCTATCTGCTTTGTATTTTGCCATAAGCATCACCGCTTCAGCCCATCCAGCAACACCTGCCGTCCCGCCACCTTTCCCCGAGGGTTCCCCTTCAGGACTGACGAACACATACTGGCGCATGACCGCCACAGCTTCAGCATACTGTGCCGACGTAATGTCGTTGAGGGTGGTCGTGTCAACCTCAGTGCTTGCACGGAACAGAAACTCTTGTAAACGGGCTTGAAGCCTGTCGCCCGTAAGCCCATCATTTTGGGCAGCAAGAATAGCTTGGGTTTCGTCGATCAGCCCTTTGAGAGCGGTTTCAGTTTTGGTTAACGTCATTTGTCGTCTCCTTTGCTTACCCTATCAATATAAGCAATGTGCCTTGGTTTGTCAACCATTTATTCATGAAAAAAAGGGCCCTGGGCCCTTTTTTTTGGTAGTTAAACTCAGAGGCTGAGATATTTTTGTGGTTTACTCAGGGCTCTCAGGCTGAGGGATCATTTGATCACGGATCTCTTTGAGTAGCAGAGTTTGTTCCTTGACTTGGGTAATCCAAAAGTATGGCACGTATAGTCCCAGTGTCAACACCGTAAAGATGATGAACAGGAAGAATGTAAGGAGTCGATCTCCAAATGTGTCTTTGTGAATAGTCATTTTCTCTTTCCTTTGTTTCATATAATACCAATATAATCAATGTACCTTAGTTTGTCAACCATTTATTCATGAAAAAAAGGGCCCTGGGCCCTTTTTTTGATCTCGTTGAGCTGTTAACCCTGTCCAAACAGATCCGCAGCTTGATTGCGATCAATCATGTTTCCGTTGATGTCAAAATACATCACACGATTGAAGCCTTCGTTTTCGCTGGGCAGCTGAAAACTATCGCGCATGGAACGAAGAACAAAATCTGGGATCTCCTTGCCAGCGCGGCTTTCGAGACGCCGTTCGAGCTCTTCTTCTTGCTGTTGGTTGAACGGCGGAAGAATACAGATGCATTCACGACGATATTCCTTGGGGAAACGGTTCATGATCTTGCGGCGCTTTTTGCGAGTCATGTTGGTCTGGTCCCAAAGGACATTTTGTCCTCGCTCAATAGCGGCTGCGACTTCGGCATCAGCCAGCTCAGCCGCCGTGCTTGCGAAGTCCTTAAAAACCTCAGCATAGGTCGAGTTGATCTCAGCGGCGCGGGCATCGATCTTGTCGTCTGTGCTGTATTGGTAACTGCCAGCAGCGACACCAGTTGCCACGGCAGTGGCCCGGGCTGTGCTCTTGCCGCTCGCAGGAAGACCCACGAGGACAACTACACCAGGACGTTGATCATTCTTTTGGCTCATATTGTGACATTAGCATGGTGTTGATTCGTTGTCAACTAAATATCGACATGAAAGATGTTTATGTTGATAAATTTTCAGCATTGATCAATGAAACCAGTGAACGAACTGGATTGAGATTTGATCCCATGATCCAAACTTATGTCAGTGTGCTTCTTGCGGATCACGTTGAACGAACAGATTTCTTCAGTCAGCCATTTGGACTACGTTATATGGATCTTCAAACCAGCACCAACGCAAAAGAACTGGGCGATAATTGTCTTGTTCTCGTGGGTGTATTTCCTGGATATCGTGGTATGAGTTCGGATTATTATGTTCAAATTGGTAGTGGAAGTTATGGCATGGCCGCAAGTGCTACTGGAAGCATGGTCTTCGAAACACTTGCTCGAGATTTTGACAGCTTACGCGAACTTTTGAATCAGCTATCACCGCCAACTTTTTTGTAGCTGACACCTTTGCTGCGTAAATATTTTTGAAACTCTGCACTCTCTTCTTCACTGTAGAAAGCAACCATGGCGGTGTCGTTCACTTCGTTGTAGCTGTTGGTGCCTGAGCGAAATTCTCTCATCAGCTTGGTAAGTTCATACGGACTCATATCGAGACTCAAAACTCTTTCGTTTTCGATATGTTGGCTTTGTTGCTCGGGCTCGAGATGATCATACTGGCCCTCATTAATGAATTCACGTGCTTTCATGTCCATATTTATGAGAAAACCGTTATACAAATTTTGTATAACGGCTTTCTGTTCTATTAAAATTCTATAGCCCTGGACCACAAGCTTCTCACAAGTCCCATAAATTTATAATTTATCTCTATAACACTATTTAGTTAGAGCATTTTGTAGTTCTCCTTTTGAATACTACGATTTGAACTATTGTGTTATACTATACTATACTATATTATCTAACGTGCAACCACTTCACTGTTTTACAAAGCCGCCCAACCGACTGGAAGTGGACTTTCTGACTTTTTTACTTTTACTATACTATAAAAATAAAACAATTAGCCAGTTGGGCTTGGATAAATTTGGTGGACCCTATCGGACTCGAACCGATCACCTCCTGCGTGCAAGGCAGGCGCTCTCCCAGATGAGCTAAGAGCCCCTATTAAGTTATAGTCTATTTATACATAATCCACGGGCAGATCGCAAGTATTGAATAGTATCCAAGACGTTTTGGTTAGCAGTTTGTCAATATCATCTATCCATGATTATCAATTCGATACCAGCCTCATCACACATCAACTGTGCTGCTCGAAAACTATCAGCAAATCTCTCTTGAAGTGCAGGGCTGGGGGCTGTTGTTACCACTGTTTTGATGCCGCTCTGTATGAGCAGGCCCATGCAGTTGCTACAAGGATAATGCGTAACAAATGCTGTAAAGCCGTCTAGAGGCTCTCGTGCGCTTGAGATTGCGTTTGCTTCTGCATGTTGCACAAGGAGGTATTTTAGACTGCGATCGTTGTAGCGATCCTCGCTATCTTGAACTCCACGGGGAAATCCGTTATACCCCACCGACACAACGATCTTGTCGTTGTTGACGACGACACAACCGACTTTGGTGCTTGGATCCTTGGACCAGCTTGCGACTTGGTCAGCAAGTTCCAAAAATCTCTTGTTCCATTTTTCATTCATGATGTTTATGGTGCCGGATGAGGGAATCGAACCCCCGTCTACTGCTTACAAGGCAGTTGCTAAACCCCTCAGCTAATCCGGCACGTCCTCCTATTTATACTATAAGCGCATGGCTAAGTCGATCGAATTTCTCACGCTCTCTCTGCTTTTCTTCTTCAGTTTTGATTGGAACATCAAATTCTTGATAGTTGAGTTGATCCCAATCGATATCGAAGAATTTTGCACCTAGTTTGAATTGCTCGTATGTGAGACCATTTGCGTAGTCAACATCAAGCCATTTAAACCGAACGTCACATCCGTGATTGTTATTAACAATACCAACTTGGGTATCTTGGTGTGCAGGACCGTGTAACCGATCTTCATCACTGCGCTCGCCCTGTTCTCCTTCAAGCCTAAAAAACAAGTTTAATGCTTGTAGATCGTAATCATCAATGATTAGACAGCGAGCATCTTCCTGGATGAAATCCTCCATGTGAGTTGCGATGTCGTCATATCGCCTGCTGCTCATGCCGCGCTTGGAACATTGTGGAGGATCAGCATAGTCAAAATTCAAACCTTGTTCACTGAACAGATCTTTTAGATCCTCTAAGTCAACCCATACTCTCCAGTTGGTAACAATCACTACCTTTGCATTGCCGTATTTGGCAAGTAAGTTGTGTGCACGGACACCCCACTCATCAAAGTTGGGAGGCGTTTCCACAAATAGTTCGGGCGGTTTAACACCGTCGTTGAATGCTTGAAGGAATGCACGGTTGTCAGGAAACATATGTGCGCGTCCTGGCAACAGTGGTCCGTCGATGTCAACAAATAGATAATTTTGCGTCATTAGATATCCGATACTCTTTTTCTTATCATGATCATATATACCCACAACATATATCACAATGACACAACGTGGTTATTTATGGTGCCCCATGCAGGAATTGAACCCGCGCAACGCTGGATTTTAGAGATCCCGGCTCTAACCACTGAGCTAATGGGGCGTTATTCTGGTGTGTCGTCGACTTCAGCGTCGCGTATGTATTCTTCTAGAATTTCTTCGACGATCTCATCAACTGTCTTAACTTCCAATATAGCACGTTCTTCAAGCCAGTCAATCACTTGTTGCTCGAGAACGATTTCGAGTTGCGTGTAACCTGTAATGGTTTTGTCTCTATAAAGATTGTGTGGCATCATGCTTCCTTGGTGGTGCCGGTTGCCGCTCCGGCGTCGGATTTCGCCCCGACGGCTTGTGGAGTTTAATGGCGTCCCTGTTATACTCTTAACAGCAAGCTTTGACTATGTTACCATAGTTTTTCTTGCCGAAACGCTCTTCAAATAGGTGGCGTGAGTAACGTAGCGTTTGCGCGGTCTTGTCCTACTCAAACGGGAAGTCTGGCGCCGCGCTGCCCTGGTGCCCTCTCACAAGCCCAAGGAGTCTCTGATCTACAACCTTTTAGTTAGGCGGTATTTAGCCCCGTCTACGAGGCGTGGCCTCGGCTGATTGAGATCAAGCACGGTATTGTAAGGCCCCGTGCCGTCGCTGTTAAAGTGGTCGCTGCTCAACCCCAGGCCACTCGTTATTTCTTATAGCGGCCTATTCTTTAATTGGACCATTGAGCAACTCAAAGAGCGCCCATATCATTAGTCCTGGAAAGAAAAAGAGGAACAGCAAAAGAGCTGCGATCCAATTGCGTTGAAAAGCCCTGAAGCAGCCAACGAACAGCCCAAAAAGAATAGCGATGAAAATGATTAGTGCTAGTGCAGATTCCATGATCAATCATACAGTTCCAACAGTTCTCTATTAATATAGTAGTTCTAAGTGCGGTTGTCAATCAATGATTCCTAGGAGACGTAACTCTTCTTCTTCTTGGTCTTGAAGGCTGCGTGGCAGCATGTTGAGCACTACTGCGTCGTCATCTTGTTCACGGATCTTGTCATCTCGTGTAACCATGTTAACATGACCCGCGCCACTGACAAACTTGACTTTTGCTTCACCACCCGAACTCTTCTTGGCATTCTGAACATAACGACGCTTATCTCCAGTTTGAACACGATAGTTACCTGCACCTATAATGTCATTGAGGAACAGGCTGTCTTCGAAGTCTCTGATTTCTTTTGCTGTAGCGCCTTGACTAAACACGTTGGGAAGTTCAAGGATAATAGGCTCGAGCGGCGGGTTGTTGGCAACTACAACTTCACCATCTGGTTGATCACGGAATACCGCAACGACTTGTCCGCGCCCGTTGATGCGTATAGTGCCTTTGCTGAGATATCTGAGTATCTGTAGCTTTTCTTTTTCAGACTTCTCGAGAGCGTCTTGGATCTTCTTGAGATAATCCATTGGCTCGAGGTAGTCGTCTGGTTTGTAAATTGGTGGCTCGAATGTGACATCGGGCATTGGGTGGCGGCGTGGAATTTGTGTGCCACCACGACCAAACTCTCTTGGTCCAACGTTGCTGACCACGATGGCACTACTACCACCAATAACAATTCCACCCTCACCAACAATTGCACCTGGTGCAAACGCAATGTTGCCGTCTCCGTCAACAACAAATCCGCCGGTGCCCGCGATGTCGTAGCTGATGTTGGTGTTGCCTGTGCCTTCTGTAACCAGTCCGCCATCAGGTGTAATGTTGTAAGTGATCTCAACGTTACCGCTACCACCAATTGAGACGTTACCACCAACAACAGGGGTAATGCTGAACTCAATACTTGCCTTACCGTCAGTAACAAGACCACCACTTCCGATAAAGCGTGGACGATAGACAAAAAGACCATCTCCGCCTGTGATGAGGCCGACACCAGCATCTCCTTCAATGCAATAGCTGATGAAGAAGTCTGCGTTGCCGCCTGTAATAAGATTGATTGGTCGGAAGTCTGTAAGGGCGCCTCCTCCTAGGATGAGGTCACCGATAATTGGCTCGATAAAGCCTTGAGTACTAATACCTAATCCGTCAGGACTAGATAAACCCTGGGTTGCAATCTCTCTTTGGGTTCCTTTTCTCGCTGCCATGAGTTAGGAATCCGTTCGAGTTACTGTTATGTCTCCGCTACCATCGTCTGTGATGGTTTGCTGAATGTAATCTGCGTTACGATTGGTGCTGGTAACATTGAGTGGGTTGGTAACATCCAAACCGTGAATTTTCCAGAGTTCGCTGATCCGGACTACACTGTCAATACCGAGTTCTGCACCAACACTTCGTCCGCCTTCCACAAGTGTAGATGTGTTAAAGTTGACTGTGACTTTAAACTCACCAAGCGGTGGTAGAACAGGGTCACTACCATCACGTGAGAACACGTTGCCTGTAATAGTGAGAATGTGATCGCCTTCCCAGCTTCGAATCTTCCAGCCATTCTCAAGGAAGAAGGTTGATCCTAGGATACGATCACCTGGCAAAGGGTCACCACCAACCACGCTTAGTGCTTGTGCATACCGTGCGTTGGTGTAATCGTTAACCAGTGTCCATTCTTTCCAGTTGGAATAAATGTTCTCACGGAAGTCGATCTCAGTAACACCGTCATTAATTAGAATAAGTCGATTAGGGCCATCAAATGTAACTTTTTGTCCAGCGAAAGTAGTGTTAGGATCATACGCCTCCCAAAACTGCCAGCCGCCGTAATTAAGTAGTAGCATGGCGCCTCCTTAGAGCTTGATCTCTTCCCAGTTAACAGTTGCGACAACATCGGCATTTGTGCCGCTCAAGCATTCTGCTGTAATACAAATACCCGGCTGACTTACACCGTCGGCGCCGAGACAAACTTCCCAACTGTGAATTTGACGTGAATCATTGTTATCAATGTATGTTGTGCCGTCTGCCTCAACAATAAAGTTACCAAGTTCAATCGTTCCGGTTGTGTTGATGGCTGATGCGCTGTTGTCAACTTCAAATGCACTAGATAATGGTGTTGCAAAACTTTCACCAGTAAGTGCTGTGGTGAGATCACTTACTGCACGAATACGGTATAACACTGGTCCACTGCCAGTGCCAGTGATATTTGCTAGTCCAATTGACGTTGTTCGTGCAATTGCACGGTTGGTAATGCCGCCAAATGTTTGTGCTGCGCGAACTGCAAATAATGGAATTTCGCTGCCAGTCACAATGGTTTTTACGCCACTATTTCCGGTTCGGCGATCACCAGTAACAAAGTATCGTGAAGAGTGTTTTACTGCTGCACAAGCAAAACGTATTTCGCTTGTGCTTGCCGCCGCACCTGTGTTTTCATTTTCAATACGAATGGGTAGAGTTGCTGTGCGCATATATGGATAGCCAACTGGATTGTTTGAGTGTTCTACAACGTGGCCAACAATACGACTACCGCCTGGTTCAACGACACCAAAACGAACACGTCCAGCACCTAGCCATTGCAAGTCTATCCAGTAAATGTTTGCATTGGTAATATCCATGTCAAATGCAATGTTCCCAGTGCCGTCTAGTTTATCAGTATTCCAATTTGTTTGCGCAATGCGAGTGTCTACAGGGCTACCGCTAGTGTTAGAACGGACGACTACATACAGATCAGTGCCATCGAGCTCAAAAAATACACCGTTATCATCATCAAAATATCCCCAACGACGACGGTTTCCTGCTTTACCACTATCACCGTGTCGCAATGTAATTTCAATCAAATGCCCTACGCCCGGCCCGTATGGATGATAGAAATTTGAAGTTCTACTAGCCAAATCAGCATTTGCTGTGCCAGTTGATAGAAGCATGTGTCCTTCAGCTGATTGATATGCGATTGAGCCACCGCCTGAAGTTTGGTCCCAAAACTGGCTATCGTGTCCATTATACGCAAAACGGTGGTCTTTGATAACTTGCGGTTCACCAACATTGAGTGTGCCAAAGGATCCAAATGTTGGAGCGCCATCTGCAAATCGTGTGGCCGCTGCACCAAATTGGTCAACTGTTTGTCGGTGGACTGGGTTGTTTGGATCGACTATTACGTTTTGTGCGTAGTCATATGTTTCATAAAAATATATGTCCAAGTTAGATATGGCTTGTGTAACCGAGGAAACTTGTAAGTTTTCATTGTTTGTAAATGTTCCAGTTGCGTCTCTTAGCCACAGTAAACCTTCACCGGCAGGAAAGCCAACACGTTCAACTCCGGTTACTGTGCCAGTTGCACCGCTTGTTCCGCCTGTTACAACATCACCAACTTCAAATATGCCAGTCAAATTATTAAATGCCAACTGACTACGAACTTCGGTAGCAACGCGTCTACCAGTGCTCTGGGGTGGCACTCTTACAAAACCTGAACCTTGGGCCATGAAAATATCCTTCTAAGTGTTCTTTGTTCTATTTATGCGGTAAATACAATCGATGTTTTACCGTGACCCTACCAGCGACCTTGTTTGGGCTCATGTTCCCAAGAACATGAGCACCACAATGGGCAATGTTGTTTCCACTTACAGATGGGAACGGTTTGAGCATTTTGGACTTGTGCCCAAGCACCTGCACGTATTTTGTATCATTCAAAACCCCTGGACACGTTTTAGTAAGGGCATGGCTGAGCTTGCGTGGACGAAAGATGAGCGTAGTTTTGAACGAGCACGAAAGGATCGTTTTTGGCGTATGGCATTTTTTGACAGTCATCTTCTTCCTATTAGTGTGCAAATACCCGAAGCTTTGCCCTACTTGCATTATGTTCCAATGGATGCACCAACACGTCAAGCTGACGACTTACTAAATGAGTTGTTTGTTGCACATGGTAGCAGCACTCGCATAACAGCTAACCTACATAAACATGTGAGCAATGAACGAAAGCGCAAGTATCAAGTTGAAGTCAGTGCTTGGTTGCGAGAGAAATATCCATACCGTGCGCAAGTAAATCATTTCAACAGTGTTGATCATGCTGCTTGGAATGTGGCGGTCGACCCATACCGTGTAACTCCCATGCTGACTCAGGAGCCTGAGCTGTCTTTCTTGGGGAAGTTACGGAAGCGAATTTTTGGCTCTGCATAGAACGCTCGCTTACCACCTGGCAGGCTTTCAAAAATGTCACGCACATAAATGGAGTCTGGATCGTATGCAAAGATTTGATACTTGCCCAGCACTTCTTCATCTGCTTCATTGCTAAGTGCATCTTCAATTGTTTCGTATACTCTCACCCAACGTCGCTTTTGATCCTTTTCGTCATCAAACCAACGTAGTGGAATACCAATTTGGTCTTGTTCTAGTTCTGTTGCTTTTTTACCGATACTTTTCATGCATAGTGTAAGTGCATCTTCATTTAAGTTGCCGTTCTCATCAAACACAATGCAGTGAGCAATCCACTTGCTGCCGCTTGTATGCGTCCAAATCACGTCGCCCATTTTAGGCGGAACCACTTCAAAGTTTTCGTTTTCAGAAAACATGTTGAATACACTCTGGCGCACATCAGGATGACGCCGCGCAACCATCTTCTCAAGTGTCATTGTGTTTTCGCCGCTTACGCTTGCTGGGTAAGCAATAATTTGGTGGCGACTCTCTAGGAAGTCTCCTTCACCGTATAGTATTTTCATTAGCTAATTTCCTGCTCTGTAAATGCTGCTGGCATGTGCACACCAATATCCGGATCAAACTGCCCGCCTTCGCGCACCCAAGCCTCCTTGCGCACAATGACCGGAACGCCTGTTGGGTGAATGTCCCAGATGAATGTAAAGCCCTTCCAGTTCATGCCCAAATTTGGATCAAGTTGCTCGTCGATTATTTGCTTGAGAGCCTCTAGCTGTGGTGTCATGAGATGTGATAGATCTCGTGCATCATACTTCAAGATTTTGAACATTGCTTCACGTAGCTTGCGGCGATGCAAAATCTTTAATTTGCGATCTTCCGGCAATACAGTCCAATGTTCTTTTGCTTGTTCAATTTTTTGTTCTTCGGTGAGCTCGACCATGTCTGACACGCCTTTAGCGATGTTTAGTAACTCTTCTTGTGTTGGTTTGTTCATGTGGTTTCCTCTTGAGGTCAAAAATATAGCACTGCGAGTCCCCCCGCAGTGCTATTTATGCTAGTTAAAGTGTCAGTTATTAAACTGAACCCTCTAGGTAGTTTCTTTCAAGTGCCGCAACAGCTGAGATGGTAATACCAGTGTTTCTGGTAATGTTACCGGATGCAATAACGAACTGAGCGTTACTTAGACCGATTGCAACCAGTGTAACTGGAGCGTCTTGTGCTGCGCTTGCGCTACCACGTTGCACGTTAACATCGTAGTCGTATGTAAACGGAATGCTGATGTTGCCATCAACTGGAGCAATACTCTGTCCGGTGTGGTTACCCGCACCAACAATGTCTCCTAGGATCGCTGTGCCGTCACTGTCTTCAACAATAATAGCACTCTGCGTTCCGTAGTTACGTCCAATGTTGTCTCCTGCACTGTCGTCTGTAAAGAACAACCAGTATTTGGAGTCTGTGTCACCAGTAAGGTTAGCGTTGAATACCAAGCTACCAGATGCAGTGAACGGGAAGTTTCTGCTTGCGTCACTATGGTCCTGGAACGTTGCGTTGTTGATGTCTGCTGTGTTTAGATCATCAATAAACAAGTCCAAGCCAGTTCCAGTTGGCGTTGCGAACACCATTAGCGGGTCAGTAATGTTACCAACAGCGTTTCCTGTGCCAAAGTCAATGTCATTAGTGTCACGTAGCTGGTTCTGAATGAACTGGTAACACTGTTGTAGTGTTCCGCCGTTACCAAACAAGCGCCAACGATATGCGTATGTAACGCCACCAATTGTTCGCTTGAAGCCTTCGCGCTCTTCAATTACAACTGAACCTGTGTCAGTTGCGTTTGTTACAAGTGTATCTGTTGAGATCAATGTAACAGTGGTCGAGCTGTCCCGTGATAGAACTGTGTAGCGTCCGTCGTTTTCGCCGCCGTTTGCAGTGCCGCTAATAACAAGCATTGTGCCTGCGCCGACGGTTGCATCCCATGAGTCGCCAGTTAGCGTAATGGTTTTAGCACTGTTGTCAAAATCAACGTTTGTGGTTGTGTTAACTGTAGCAATTAGTTGGTCCTTAAACTGTAGGAACATGCCTGGTTGACGGATTTCATAGTCAACTGCGCCGTCTGCTGAGCCTGGCCACTGTTCGTCAGTTGTATTAACGTAGATAGTTGTGGCTGTTGGTGCCGCCGCGTTGCCGTCATAGTTGCCATCGACAATCTTGTAAACACCAACGTCATTTGTGTCAGTAACACCACCAGTAATAACTAGGATGTCACCAGCTTCAACACCGTCTGCTGCAAATGTTGCCGCAGTGTCAGTAAGTGTGCCTAGCTGTCCTGTAAGAACACCTGGGCCAGCTGGTGCAACGTTGATGATACCAGTGTCAGCTTGTGTAGCTGCAACAATAACGCTTGTGTAAACGTCATATGTAATATCAGTGCTGTCGTCTACACTCTGCCAATCAGTTGCAAAAACAAAGTCGCCGTTTGCATCAACATACTCAACCTGCTCAATTTCAATCTCAGTTTCACTGTTAACTGCGCTGATTGTGTAGTAACCTACGTCACTTGTTGTTGAAGTTGGGTCAGTAATAATGCGTAGCACATCACCAACTGCAACATTGTTTGTGACAAATGTTGCGCCGGCATCAGTAAATGTCAATGTGCTTGACTTGGTGCCTGTTGTGCCTGTTTCCAACTCTGCGCTTGTGCCATCTGGGCTAGCAGCAAACTTGTATGGTTCTGCACCAAAGATGTTTGAGTCAGTTAGTGTAATAGCAGCGTCTGCTGTAGCAGTAAGCGGGAATCGGTTAACAATGGTTTGTAGTGAGCTAACACCAATGTCTGCAATTTCACTCTGTGCGTATGTTCGGCCTTTCTTACGAACAAACAACTTCAAGTATGTTCGGAAGTCATCATCTAGTGCGCCGTCCTGGTTGTCGTCTCGTAGAACCAACACGCTTTCGTTAACAACACCTGTAAAGGTAAAGTCAACTTTTGGTGTGATGTTTGAAGTCTGTTGGTAGTAAACCTGTGAGTCAATATCAAGCGCACCAAGTGTAACAACACCTGTGTAACGCTGAAGGTCCTGGTCACCAACTTGGTTACGAGTTTTTTCAGCCCAACCACCTGTTCGAACCTTCTTACGAGTGTAATCGTTAAGCCAGTTCCAGTTGTCGTGCGCGGTGCCGCCTCCAATTTCAAACTGCTCGCTCGTAATAGCCTCGAAAGGATATTCTGTTCGAATCAAGTCATCGTTATAGTCGCCTGCAAGGTCAGTAATTAGTGAGTCAACGCGCCATTCGTCCTTACCGAAGGAGTAGATAGCCTGGAGGGTAATACCATCTTTAACGTCACCGTCATCATCACCTGTTGTTTCGTTGCCGTTAATAAATTCACCACCTGGAGTGACCGCTGCAACGTCTGCGCTAGCACCGTTGTTAAACACCGCACAAATAATGCGGTCATCAAATGTTGAGTCAGTTGATGTGCCGTCATCTGCTAGTGTGATTGTTACTGGTGTTCCTGCAACAGCATTTTCATAGGTTGATGCAAGGTTAACGGTGTTTGCGTCAACATAAACGATATAGTAAACTGTGTCGTCGGTTAGGTTGCTGTCAATTGCACCTGTTCCTTGCTGTAATACAACTGCATCACCGGTAATATAGCCGTGTGCTGTGATAGACAGTGTGGTTGTTGTGCTAGTTGTAAAGTCGACTGTGTTTTGTGCAACAGTCAAGCTTGTGATAGCAGCACCTGCGCTGCCAGTGTCAATGTCAACTAGTGTTGCTGCTGTAGTAGTTGGTGCTGCGTCTACAAAGTAGTGGCCAGCATCCGGGCCGGTAACGATCGCTGCGATATCACCTTCGGTGATACCTGTCCATCCTGTTCCATCTACGTTTGAGATGGTGCCTGTAGCTGACACGTATGCGTTAACAATCGTTGCTCCGCGCTGTGTGTCACCTACTGGATAAATTGATACTTTTTGGTGTCCAGAGTTTGAACCAAAAATAACATCATAGCGACCGATTAGATCTGGGTCTGTAATAATTGCCATGTGTAAATATCCCTCCTAGTGAATTCCATATGCTAGAAGTATTTATCCAAACAAGCGATTATACTGATCCAACGAGATAGTTTCTTTCGGTGATCTGCTGGATTGGAATACTCTGATTTTGGTCAGTTAATTGCAGTCCAAGCAAGCGAACTTCTTTGGCAAAGAGGTTGAAAATAACGATTGTGATGTTGATATCTGTTGAATATGTGTAGGTATATGTAAAATCACCGCGATAGGTTCCAATAAACGCGGCGCCTGCACCTGTGCCACCAGTTGTGCTTGTTGGTGCAGTTGGCTCTGTGGTATATCCTTCACCTGGACTCAAAACGCTTGCCGCAGTAATAGCACCGCCGCCGTCAACTGCATCAACATTGATTGTTGATGCACTTGTAAATGTTCCACCTACGAGAGTAAGTGTATCACTTACATTATATCCACTGCCACCGTTTTGGATAACAATGCTGCGCAATGTTGATTCGCTGTTCTCTGTGCCTGTAATTTCAGTGTTGCGTGTTGTGGTTAAGTCATCGTTGTAGATACGAACTTCGCTGTCAGTTTGAATACCCGTAAGCGTAAAGCTAACCTGGATCGGCTCCTGGTAGGTAACGCCGTCGTCTGCAATGACCTGATAGTTATTCAAGTCTGCACCAGCAACGTTTGTGAGGTAAACACCAAACGGACCAAAGTATCTACCACCAGCAAATGTGCCAAGCACACTTTGCTTTGTTGATGATACTGGTGTAACCAAGCTAGTTGTGTTAATTGAGCTGCCACCAATCGCCAAGTTCTCGCCAGTCTGGAAGTCGCCCTGGCTGTTACCAAGTGTAACATATGTTGGGCTAGCACCAGTATTCAAGTTGATCACATATCCTGTTGCACCGCTCGTTGAGCCTGTTACTTCGTCTCCGATGTTGACTGTGCCCGTTACACCACCTGTGTATTCAATATAGTTGTCAATACCAATATAGATGTCACCAGTTAAGCCGTTAAGTGAAGTAGCTGAACCGCGTCGTGTAATATACTTCAAGTATTCATACACATCACTTAGCGGATTGTTTGCGCAGTTGATTTGAATGGAATAATTTTCATTGACGGTGTCGTTGTTGACATCTGCTGTATACGGACCAGCATAACTAATTGTGATTCCGTTTGCAGCAATTGCACCCACAGTTTCATTGTTCAAGTCATCACCAGTTGAGAGCGGAACCGGTGTTCTACCACCCGGGCTAGTAAGTGATACAAAGTGATCGTGCAATTCGTTTTCCTTACGTGCATATACTGTCAAGTAAGCGTTGTCGATGGTTGTGCCCTGATCGACAGTGTTGATGAGCACATCTAACTGTCCAGTGCCCCACCATAGTCCGGCACCACTGTCTTCTGCGTTGGTAATAATGGACTGGTCCTGTGCAATGTATAGCTGTGTTCCACTAACGATTGTGCCGATGGTAAAGATGTTTGACCACTGGCTGTTGCCGGTTGTGCCTGCTGCACCTTGTGTGCCACTATGTCCGTTCACGCTTACTGTGCCGCTTGATACTGTGTTCCAGTCATGTGTTGCTGTGCTGTCAGTTGGGCGGATCCATAGCTCATTGTTATTAGTGTCCACATATAGCAATGTGCCAGTCACTGTGCCATTGCTTGCTGTAAAGCCCACGTCGCCCGCGACAATTGTGCCCAAGCTTGACATTGGCACCTTAAATATGCCTTTACGTGTTCCAATCACATAGTTCCAACCCACTGTGGCAAGTCCGCCGCCAGTTAAGTGTTTAATACTTTCCGGATCAATAAACCACGAGTCAGGTTCGTTTGAGAAGATTTGTCCGATACGAAATGCGGTTGGTGTAACTGATTGCATGGGCACACCAAAACTAACATAGTTGCCAGCACCACCTGTAACATTGTCCCACTCATCTTGTAGAGCAGAGTAAAGATCTTGTATATCAGTTGTGCCAGCGCCGCCGGTCCATCGTATCTGATTGCTGCCGCCATCCACAGTAGGGTTGTCGTTAAAGTAGACGGTCCAGTTGGTGAGTACGGTAAATGTTGTCATTATGGATCCACGTTCTCGTCTTCAATTAATGTAACAGTAAGGCTAAGGCCACTTGAAGTGTTACCGACGGTTTCAACTGGAATATATCGTGTGCTGCCAGTTGTGCTTTTCAACACTCGCACATAAATGTCCTGGCTAGCACCAGTTGAGAATGTTATTTCACCGTTAATATCTGTTTCGTCGTTTGCTAGTTCAACACCAGCTGTTGTGTAAACACCAACCACAGCGCCTGTAATCGCGTTGGTAGTAGAGTCTTGCACTGTGATTGTGACTGTAACGTTGTTATTGATGGTTAGTGTGCCTGCATAGCTGGCGACTTCACGCACTGTGGGTGTATCACCGCCGCCGCTAATGTTGATGGTGATGTCTGCACTTAGAGTTGAAGGGTTAATAAACAACACTTCGTTACCAGTTGTGCCATCAACACCTGCATAATCGTTGTATGTCCAACCACTCAAGTTGTATGTAAATGGACCTGCGCCAGTTGGAGCAATCTCATATGCATGTCCTGTGCCATCTGAGTTGAATACAATGTCAGTTTGATTGTTAGCGTATGTAGTGTTTTCATCTAACACCAATGCACCGTTTGCTCGTGTTGTTCCGTTGATAATCGCGCCATTTAGGGTTGTGGCGCCGAAATCAAGTATGTCACAGTTGTTAAAGATCAAGTCAGACAGTGTGCGGTTCGCATCAGTTACAGTTGAAAATGTGATTGCACCCAAATCAGTAAATGTAACAGCGGTAAGGCTGTGTCGAATCGTGCTGCTATTTGCATTAGCACTGGAAAAATCAAACTGTGCCTTTGTGCCCACGTTTGTAATAGCAACAGCGGCAAGTGTAAATGATTGAATGTTGCCACCAGTGTTACCAACAAATTCAAAAGGGAAGTGTGTGGGGCCAACTGCCCCACCAATCAATGTCCACTGCTCGTCGCTTGCTGAAAAATAGCTTGTGGTGTTAGTTACGGGTTCACCAAACTGTGTTGGTCCGTGGAATGTATAAGCAGAACCAGTTGGGTTAGCAACAAGCCCCCAACCGTTTGTAATACTGTCACTTAGCAAATCTGCTGTTGTGCGTGGTGTCCCAAGTGTGCCGCCGTTTTCTTGTATCGCATAGCTACCATTTGCATGAAAGCTCAAGCGATCAAGTTTAATGTTGTCAACGTTACCCTGCGCTTTTGCAAGGTGAACAGTGCCAAGCCCAACTCCAGTAATAGCGGTAGTAGTAAGGTTTGCTAGCACACCAGCATATGTGTTTGTATAAGGGACTGCGCCAATGGTCGTTACATCAAGTTTATAGCTGTTCCAGAAAACATCCAGCGCCATACCTGGGTCATCGTTGCCGCCGACACCATATCCGATTCGGTCTGTTCCATCAAACAACATGTATTGCACACCGCCATTGGCAGCGGTTTGGACAAGGTTATCCTTTAAGATCATGTAGCATGTTGAATCTGAGAGGTTTCTTGTTCCTCCGATGCTTGTAGTGTAAATCGATTCGTCTGCGTTGGTGTGCTGGGTGGTGATTGCGTTCGTGCCTTGGTATACGAAGCCTGTTGTGTTATCTACATCTACAGGACCATCACCAGACCAACCAGTAACGTTATCACAAGCGTTCAATTCTGTTCTTAGATCAACTGACATCTTTCACCTTTCGATCATAAAGAACAATCGCCGCAGCATTGATAGCAAAGAAATCCATGTCTCGTGGAGTGCTGATATGCACTTGCGTCTGGTCTTTTGATATGCTGTGATTTCCTTGCATTGCGTTTCCAAATATATAAATCGCATCCTTGGGGTGGTTGAATGTTGTTAAATCTTCGCCTTCACCGGGTATCAAAAATACAGGTTCGCCTTGTGCCAAATCAATTGCTTCTTCAATGCTATCAGCTTGGACAGGGAAATTTCTTTGCTCAAGCCTTTTCGGCGAGAAGATTACTTGATCTACATCGTATGCTTTTGTGAGTTGTTTCCACATAAATGCTTCAATACCGGGGTCAAGCCATCCATGTTCCCAAAGACTAACGATTGTGATCATGGTTACTCCAATGTAATTTGTAGGGTAATGCGGATTTCATCTCCACTGTTTTGAATGTTGAGTGGTGCGCTTGTAAAACGCTCTGCCCACATAAGGTCGCCGCTAATTGCCTGCACAACATAGTAGCCGTAGACGTTGCCTACGGCCCCTGTAAATGTAAATGTTTCTTCTGGATAGACAGCGGTAGTTGGGTTGCCAGGTGTCACTGTCCAGTTAGCGGCGGTTAATGCAATATCGCCATATCCGCCACCACTTGTTTCGGTGTATGTGGCATCAGTATCAGTCTCAGCTGGTGTGGTGTCTGAGCTGTATAGCTTGAGCACCAAATCTTCTGGCGCTGTTTTGTTGAGGAAGTTTTCCATAATGATAACTTCGCTTGCGTTTGGGACGAGTAGTGTCATTCGCTATCCTTTGGTTTTGTTGGCCTGCGATTGCGCTGGGGCTTGTGTTCCTCTTTGACTTCGATAAGTGGTTCACCAGCTGGTGCTTCTTCAATGCTTTCATGAACAGTTTTGATAAGGTTATTTTCATCACGTTCAATTGCTTTGGTAACAGTGCGTTTAGTTTCTGGCAGTGTTACATGAATAACTGGTGCTGGGACGTGAATGACAGGGTTGAAGTTTTGCATTTCGTCGATCTTGTCAATAAGTTGACCCACAAGCTTAATAAGCAATGCGGTTTCGCTCATTTGTTCTGTTGATAGTGCGTCTGGTGTTGATGCGTTGGGCACATGTGTCATCGGGCTTTCTTCGCCGTCGGGTGCGTTTGCAATGTCAACTGCCACCATTGCACTTTCGTCGAGCATCTCCTCGTCCTCGACTTCTGCTTCAAGTTCGTCTAGGTCAGCTTGCGCTTCTTGTTCCTCGACAGACTTTTTAACAGCTTTTTCTGTTACCTTGTTTAGGCGTTCCGTCAGTCCTTTGATTTGGCTGACAGCATCTACTTCTGTTCCGGCGTGCTTGGCGATGTATTCGCGACTTGCTACACGCTCAGTTACCTTACCATCTTCGTCTGTGGAAGTAAATTTGACTTCCGCACTTGGCTTGAGTGTGCCTACTTTGGTAATGTAGCTGCTAAGATCTTTTTTGCTGGCCATAGTATATCCTCTGATACGAGTATTTATGCTAGCACAGTCATGATGAAATAACTGCGCAGTAACTACGCGGTTATTTATCTGGTGCTTCCCCTAGGACTCGAACCTAGATCTACATCTCGTTATGAGCGAGGAGCTCTACCATTGAGCTAGAGAAGCATCATTATTTGTTTATAAGAAATCTTTCTATGACTTCGCGTTCAACTTCGCCCCAGGCAGGTTGTCCAACAGGAGGATAACCGTGACGCTCCCAAATAGGAACAAAATTTTCTTGCATCCAATCAACCAGCTGACCCTTCATCTGAACGTCATGATAAAGATCCGCTGCTGGGAGATGACTACGCTTGTAACGTGAGATGAGATTCTGCATGGCTGTAATGACTAGGCTGATCTCATCCTGCTCAACTTCATCTTCTGTTCGTTCGTTCACCTTGGGTTCCAGTTTGCTTATACGAGGCTTGAACAGCTTTTGGTCGCCCTTAGTTGTTTTTAGCACAGGTTGCCCATGGGTGTCAACATCAAATCCTGTAACTTCAGCCTTGCGATTCTTAAACTTGCCCACTTTGACCTCGTCACCTTTGCGGATCTTGGGCGGGCGGTATTCATCTCGTTCACGCATGATGTCTGACATTTTCATGTCATTATTTAGTTGTATGATTCTTTTACTCTAAAGATATTACACATTATCCTCAAGCCGTATAGGTTAACTTTGTTCTTGTCAATTACTGCTGTTCTCATCAAATCTTTCTTTGCGGGTCATTGAACCACGGACGGGTTCTGTTGCGCTCAGCTTCAACTGTGGTCAGTCCATGCATTATGATGCAACCTTGTATGAATCCAAGCCAGCGGCTATACTTGTCAACACTCATGCCTTGTCCATCATCACGAACATTGGGCTCACAATATTCACACATCCAGAGGATATGCTCAAGACTTGTGGGATCACCATCAGGAATCAGAGTATGATTCACAGGTTTGATACCGCGCTGTCGCAATAGCTCGCCATAATATTCAAATGCTTTGCGACTGCCTTCATCATGAACCGGCAATTTGCGAGGAGGTAGCGGTGGCGTATATTCTTTCATTATTTTTTGTCCTCATAATGCCTGTTGGGCTCCATCCAGATCTTCAAAATTTCAAGACCCAAAACACCCAATACTGATAAGGGAAGTATCCAAATCCAAATGCTAAGGCCAGAGCTCGTCAGAACCGCTGCAAATGTTCCTGTTGTTATGCCCCAACAATAATAAAAGGTGCTTGGTTCGATTTTTTTCATGATCGATTTACTGCCTGTGTCCATCGTGGTAATGCAATGCCGGTGCCATATGCCCAGCATAAATTCTTGTATTCGCGAGCGCCATAGCTGCCAACTTCAACGCCATCATACTCTATATCCCAACTTGTTGGTCCCATGGGAACGATCTGAGCACTGTATCCCATGAATTGAACTGCTGTGGTTGCTAGTTGTTGGGCAACTTCAACAGCTTGATCGAAATTATCACAGCGAACATAAAGTTCAACCTTAAAGAATGTCTCTTGATGAAATCCGTCTTTGTTTTCTTCGGCGTCACTAATGCGAAAGCAGGGACCACAACTCACATATTTTTCACCTTGGAGTTTGCCATCCAAATCCAGTTGTAAAAAACCCTGCTCCGCACTGGCTACTAAGACGAGGTTGTTACGGGAAATCACGTCGTGATAATTCTGATCAGGACAGGTAATACCAGCCGCTTCCTTGCTAACCATCCAAGGTGTTTCGATATACTCAAAACCCAATCTTGAATAGTGTGCGACAGCCTCGCCAATCAATACCCAGTCAATTTTGACGTTATTTTCGTTTTCCATTATCAAATGCTCTACGGGTTACACGATACATCTTTTTGATGTCACCCATCGTCAGATCAGGATAATACTTTTCACGGTATCTGTCAAGAGCGCCGTATAGATCACTCATTTCCACTTCACACATGATGCGAATGCCCTGCTCGTGAGCGTCAAGGATCTCGTAAGCTTCTTCGATGATCTTGCTGGGTTCACCCACCTTGCCCTTAGGAATGTCTCGAACATGATAGCCGTATGATTTCTTTTTAGCATCAGATTTCTTAGGCAGCATATCCTCAATCAACTCCCAGCACTCTTTGACAGGAATTGGCTCACTGAACGGACAAACTGGATCGGCACCAATTTCGCGAACAACTCCAGCAAAGTCCTTGAATGGCTCATCCCGCACAAGGTATGTTATAGCGTTGTCAAGACCCTTTACTGTGTGTAGCGTATCAGCTTCAATGCGGTAATAGTCGCCGGCTTGATATTCTGCGTGAAAGAGTTCTTCAACATCAACTTTGGGACTGGGAGGTGCTGTGGTGCCATCCTCAGTTGGACGACAATCAGAATAATCAAGCACATAATTGCCTTCGTGGTTGGGTCGCCAACTGTAAAGTGTTTGCTCAAAACGTCCTTGCATGATATAGCTGAAAAAACCGTAACGGTGATCATGGGGCTCTTCTGCCAAAACTGGCAGGTCTTTGTGATAGAAATGCACTCGTCCGTTACGTTTGATCTTGAGTTGAATAAACCCCAGACCAAAATAACCAGGATCTACTTCGAAACTCCTGAGGTGATCAATATCTAAGACAGGTTCAATTGAATTCTGATTTAAATTCGTCAATGGTTTTCTCCAATTTTCCGACGTTGTAAAAATGCACATCGTTGTCAAGGCGTCCAATATCACGCCAGAAACGATTGACATCAAAACTCGTGCCGGTGATGTAGTGATAAAAATTCATATTATGCCAGATTCCACGGAAGGTGCTACGAACACCACATCGTTTGATAAATCTTGTAAGAACTGCTGGTTGAGCCTGTGTCGGCAAGCAGAATACTGTTTGCGTTTTAAAGGTAGCCAGACGTTTTGGATTCAAACATAGTTGGTTGAACCCGTAATCATATCTACTATAACGACACATCAATGTTTTTGCATATGTATGGGTATTTGGATCAATTGAACAATGTCGGTTTGCGCTGTGATTTAGATCTTCTAAAACCGTGCAAACGTCATCTATACCGAGGAATACTCGACCATTTGGATGCCCGCCTCCTACTATGAGGACTTGTCTCAGTGTTCCCATGCTTTGCAAGCCATTTGTAAGTTCAGAATGACTTACAAAATTACGAGCAGCTAGATGTGGGAATGCCAGGGGAGCGCCTATTAGATCATTTATCTGGTTGACCCTGTCCACCGTGTGCTGAAATGGCTGACCAGGAAGATGTGTAACGCTCACAGCATCTAATTCTGCCATGAGCGTCTTGCTTAAAAGTTTTGTTGATGGAGTGGTTTCAACACTAATCTTCATGTCAATATTTACTTATTTGTCACTATTTGCTAGTTGAAACCGTTCGCCATCAGGAGCAGATATTTCATTCCTCTCCAGCAGCCTGGGCGGCAACTGTGTTGCCCAGCTCTGTTCCATAATCCACAGTTATGGGCGTGATAACGATCATAACCGCAATGCCAAGGCCAACAATGCCAGCGGCGATAACAAACCAATCAACAGTAACCATACCAGATTCGTCTTTGATAAATTTACGCATTGTCTCTTTCCGTGCTCGTGTTTTGGTTTGGGTGGGTGTTGTGGAGTCGAACCACTGTCTTATCGCCAACCATTCGCCATGGCACACCCAAGGGATCGATCAAAAATCTTTACGTGGATAATTCACCGCGCCCCCGCGCGACATGCGGTCTTGTCCACGCTCCAGCGCATATGGATCTTCGTTTAGCATTTCACAGATTTCGTCAGCACGTTCACGGCCTCGAACAGTTGTGAAACAGATGTTGCCGCCAACACGGATCTCCCACAAATCTGTTACATCACGGTTGTTTTGCTTGCACTGCACGACTTTGAAGTCTTTATGTTTCATAGTGATCCTCTGGTTGAGTTTGGTTGTAGTTCTGTTATTCTTGAGTTCCGTAACTGGCTGTTGATTGGTTGTAAAACTCTTTGATGAGAGGCAGGGCCTTTTCGATATGCGTGAACCGATGGCCACCGCCAGCAAACTTTTCAACTTGAAACACGTCATCAAGAAGATCAACTGTATCGTTTGCTGAAAGAACCTCGTCCGCTGTTTCAACGATCACGAGGCCACAACCTTCTTTCACGATGTCTGGATAATTTTCCACACATCCTTCTGTCAAATACCGTTTGTGTCCGGAATAATCAGTGAATGTCCCCACCCATTTTTGAAGTGTTTCGCTGGGCTGGACTGCGGGGTTGAGCGCAACAAATGGTGTGCCTGATTCTGAACCCACTTGCGCAGCCATGTAACCACCCATGCTAGTGCCGACGATGAGGTCAACACTTTCACTCGAAGCTTTTTCGAACACGGTTTCAAAAACATTTTTGAATCCTTTGCAGTAGTCAATATCAACACCGACCACTGTGCCTAGGGTCTCAAGCATCTGAATTTTTTCATGTTCTGGATCGTAGTGACTGCCAAAACCGTGAACGTAAAGAATTTTCATGCCACTCTTTCTTTGCTACAATACAAATATAAGCATTGTATCTTGGGTTGTCAAGTGCTATTTTATGTAAACACGAAAAACATTATTGGTCTCTTTGACAACTACACTGTTGAAGGGTGTGTCAGTCAACGAATTGAAGTAATCAATAGCGTCAGCACACCAGCAACCACAGCTTTCGATTTTGATGTTGAATCCGTGCCGTCCGCGATCAGTGTAGATAATGCTAATACGGTCACGTGCAATTTCCTCAAGTGTTCCGCCTGCACGAATCAAGTCGACAACACGAGGATAGTTAAAGCGTGTGGGGCTGGTGTCCATAAGGAAATCAACAGTTTCCTTGGCCTCCGGTGTTTTGAGGAATTCCAAAAGTGTTTCAATAACCCAATCACGAGCAGTTTTCGGGGCCATTCCAACAACATCAATCATGTATATCTCCTTTGCTTACTATACAAATATAGCACCAAAGTGCCTTGAAGTCAAGACTTATCAGATGTTTTTTCCAGGGGTTCCCAACATCACCTTGAACAATGTCGTTCCAGGCGCAATATCTCGCAGATATCCATAGTCAATGAGATGGGGATACTTGCTGATTGTCATTTGCGCGTCAGCGGGCCAGTCCTGTTTAGGCACTTCCTTGATAGGTATGACACGATCATCAGGCATCATTTCAGCCACGCGATCTGGGGTAATGAGGAAGTTCTTGAGCACGTCCCATGGATATGTTTTCATGGTCTTGCCCAATGCAGATTTGCTCTGCTCGCCGTAGCTGCGACTTAACTCGTTTTTGACCATGTCAGTAATAAACCAAGCACCTTCTTCTGACCCATCTGTGCCTATTGCGACGCTTTTTCTTCCGCCGCGATCCTTATACATACGCACTGCACGGACGCGGCCATCACGAATGCCAATCTTCCACATGGGGATGTTGATCATGTCTTGGGGAGATTCGAAACCAGCACCTTTGATGCCGCCAATAGAAGCGTAGCTTTTTTGAAGCACGTCCCAAACCTGATCCATATACTTGCGTTTCTTTTCGGAGTCATCAGGTAGTAGGTTAACGTAGCGTTCGGTTATGATCTGTTCAACAAGCATAACCATATTTATATGTTTTGGTACCTCTGGAGGGACTCGAACCCCCACGCCATAAGACAATTGGACCTAAACCAATCGCGTCTACCAATTCCGCCACAGAGGCATCTGTGAATTTATTTATACATTACCTTTTTATTTGTGTCAACTCAAAGGAGGGTAGGAAAAACCTTGGGAGGTGGCGACAACATATGCGGGCTGTGTGTAAAGACTAGGACCATAATGCTCAAAACCTTCTGTGACCGTAAAATGCTGTATGGTGTTGGAAACTTCATGCAAGGCCTTGAGATGCCATCTTGTATGAACACGTCCTCGAATATCGATTTCATCACTGTGGGGGTCTTGACTGGCCAAAAACTTAGCCGTGACTGCCTGTGATGATTCATAGAAAATATCGCCTTCTCTGATGTCTTGTATTTTTAATCTTGTCAAAGTCTATCGCCTTCTGGTGCTGAATCTAGTCTTGTTTCATAATAATCGGTTCCGCTAGAAACGACACAACTCCTGCCACTGGTATGGGTTTGTAGAGCAGTCCAGGTTCCTGTCACTAAGTTGGCATAAATTTCGATAACTGTATTCTTGCTGCTAAGACCTATAGTGCGTTTTTCTTCACCATATCCATTAACCAATCTATCGACCACTGCCTCGCGCTCGCCGCAATTTGTTTGCGCATATAATGGGCCTGTTAACACCAATAACCCTATTGCAAAGTTTAAGAATATTTTTATCATAACAGTATTTATTACGGGGAGGGGCCGGCCCCTCCCCTATCATAAAGCTGACTAGGCTATCGATGTTGATTCACCGTTCTGTTTCTGACCGCAGCTACAGAAAAAACACGCCCGACGATCATGGTCACGGGAGACCAGCGGAGACTTTTTTTGTCTAATCCATCTACTCCCCGCGGGTAGTAGGATTCGAGCGTCATGTTTAGTCATAACATGGGCTGCGAATATGGTCATCCGGATTGGTTTCGAACCAAACTACATTTAAGCGTTCATGCTAGGTTCCTACTCGGTTACAACCTTCGGGCGCCCTCTTGGCCTTTTCGTTACTAGCATCTACTAACGACCCTCCCCATTCCGTCTCACAGGTGGTCGGATGATGATTTTACCTTGTGCGGCTCACCCATACAGGCTCTACCTCGTCAATCTTCCCCTCAGCTCTGCTTTGGCGGAGGCTCCCGAAACTAACACGGGCCTGCCTTCTTGTCTGAACAGGCTTATCAGCATCAAGTCCGATCCGTCCAGCAGCAAACTATTGCCGCACAAGTTAAGGCTTAGCCGTCTGTGTTCTGGTTTTCCAGAAGCTCAGTCGAACTGCCTTGAAGATCGATATCCGGAATCACGCTCTGCGGACGGAACACTGTGCGATAGTGGAACGTGGAAACGCTCACGCTGGCCAGTTGTTCGGTCATCACGAACGTGTTGTCTGACTTGTCCAGGAAGTTCTTGATGAACTCGCCGTCTTCGGTCTTGCAGGTCAAACTCATGCGCCAGGCAGTATCATTGTTGCCCAGCGAGCAGTAGCCTTCAACGATCATTACTGCATCGCCAGTGATACCGTTCACAACTGTAATGCGGCGAGGCACTTCGAAGTTGTCAGCAGCGGTGCTGAGGTTGCGGCTTGCTTTATTTGCAGCACTGTCACAGGAAACAAGCCCGACCATGCTCACGGCAGCAAGTGTGCCAATTGCGATTATATTTCGTAGTTTCATGTTTTCTCTCTAATTGCTTGACGGATCCTTGCATCGGCCTGGGGGCGGGGATCCATCTCGATCTCCCCAGGTATTGATTCACGTGTTCCATCAGAACGATACGTGATTTTATAATCACTTGGATTTACCGTGATAATGATCCAGCTTTTCATGCCTATGCCATCATGTTCATGCAAAACTTCAAGAAGAAGTTTTTCTTGGCCTAGATCTCTAATCAACTGACTCCAAAGTTCCTGGAATTCCGCCTCGCCTTCTTCAGCGGCCTCAATCCATTGTTTTTCTTCGAAACTATCGATACGAATCCTAGGCACTTTTTCTGAATCAATCTGTTCCTTAATTCTTTCCATAATACGGGTAACGAGGTTCTCGCGTTGAGCCTTGCGTCTACGAATCTTATTAAGATCGGCCTCGTGTTGGGCATTGATCTTTTTTATGCGAGCTTCTTCTAGCTCGGTTTTGATTTTTTTGAGTTTATCACCTAGGCTCATTCCAGTTCTCCAAATGTTTCAAATTCCATTTTGCCCATAAATCCAATGTATGGTGATCGTGTATCTGAGCGTGTCAATGTTATGGTGATGTCAGTATCCACCAAGGCGACCTTAATACGCTTGTCTGTGCGTTCGAGAATGTCTGCTAGGGCATCAGTCTCGGTATTCACACAATATACACTGCATTGTTCCATGAGTCAACCTCAAAAATACTGAAAAATTATCCAAAATCCTGCTAGGATCCAAAGACCGCCAGCGCCCACACTGATTATCTCAAGAATCACACAAGCGATAATGAGAACAATTAGAGCAATGTGTTTCCAGGCATCATTTTCGATCATCATCACTAACCATCACAAACTGCGATTGTTCCATCGCTGTTATATTTGACAGCCATAACTGCCTTGTAGCCAACTTGGCGATACCAATACTCAACACCATCAAGACACACTACATTGAATTCTGCCTTTTCTGGTTTCTCGTTACGGTCTAGGATGGTGATGGTAAGCAAAATCGCGGCAGCGATCGCCAAAAGAACCAATAACTCTCTCATGTTTCAAACTTCCTCATCTTCAGTTAGGCCATGTATGTGGCTTTCAATCGTGTCGCTCAGATGCATCTCAATATCAGCTTTGAGATCATCCAGCGCAAATTCAGGAAGCTCTGGCAAAGATTGCATGATAACCGCCATGGCGGCGGTGACTGACTCGTCAATGATTTTCTCAAGTCTGTCTTCTGCAATTTCCATCAGCCAATCTCCTTGCCAGTTGCATAGTCCAGCGTAGGCATGGTAGTAGCCCGCTCAAATCGCTTGATGTCGTCCAGAATAGACGACTGCCCGTCATCTTCATCCACATAGTAGCTGGGGCTAGCTGGATTTTCCGTCCAGCCATTAACGTTGCCGTGATCGTCGTAATAGACCTCGTAGATCTCGTCGATCACTTCGCTACCAAAAGCATTGGTATAAGTCCGGCGCATTACTCTGTGGTTCCAGTGGCTCATAGCAAAATCGCTAGCGCAACGCCTCCGTAAAAAATAAACCCACCAACAAACACGACGGCCACTGCCAGTGCCCCGCCACCTTGCTTATAAACAAAATCTTCATCACGTTCCATGTTGTCAGCCCCCTAGACTTTAGTAATACTAGACTTTAGTAATACTAGTCTTTTTTGATG
>Ga0102929_1000326_pt1 | contig 27782 bp, 29 predicted proteins | sample SalPonR1_B_D2_MG_FD_78510 | JGI IMG/M metagenome (GOLD analysis project Ga0102929, IMG submission 78510) | Salt pond soil microbial communities from South San Francisco under conditions of wetland restoration - Salt Pond MetaG R1_B_D2_MG | ecosystem: Environmental > Aquatic > Marine > Intertidal... | reverse complement strand
GCGGCGACGGAGCTGCGGTGGTCGGCTGTGTCACCGGAATGACCGATGCCCTGATCCAGAACCTGTTCCGCTGCCTGGTGGCCGATGCCGACTTCGGCCGCAATCCCTGCTCGGCGGTGATCGCCATGGGCGGATATGGACGTCGGGAGCTGAACCCACTTTCCGATGTCGACATCATGTTTTTCTGCAGCGATCTCAACCGCGACCAGGCGGAAGCGATCGCCGAGCGGACCCTTTACCTGCTGTGGGATCTCGGCCTGGACGTCGGCTACAGCGTTCGGACCGCCCGCGACTGCCTCGCCCTGGTTTTTCAGGATATCACCATCCGCACCGCAATGCTGGATGCGCGGCTGGTGGTCGGCGATCCGGATCTGTACGACACCTTCCAGCAACAGGTTTTCAGCCAGGTCATCGGGCGCAACACCCAGGCGTTTTTAAAACAGAAATATGAGGAACACCAGTCGCGGGTCGCCAAGTTCGGCTCTTCGGTCTACATGCTGGAACCGAATATCAAAGAGGGCGAAGGCTGTCTGCGTGACCTGCATACCGCGCTCTGGATGGCCCGGGTCAAGTACAAGGCTCCCGACCTGCTGGAACTGGTCAAGAAGGGCGTGCTGAGCGAGCATGAAATGCACGAGTTCCAGGATTCTCTAAGCTATCTGTGGCGGATCCGCAATGAACTGCACTATCTTTCCAAGCGCAAGAACGACCAGCTGCATTTCGACCAGCAGGAAAAAATCGCCCGCTTCCTCGGTTATCGCGACAATCGCAAGGCGCAGGCCGTCGAACAGTTCATGCAGGATTTCTACGCCCGGGCGACCCGCATCGAGCACCTCTCGACCGGCCTGATCAACCGGGCCTGGCAGCCGAGCGACGTCCCCGGCAGAATTTTCGGCTACCTGTCGCGGCGGCCCGTGGGCGAGGACTACTTCATCTACCAGGGTGAACTGAAGGCGGCCCGCAAGGCCCTCTTCGAGGAGCGGCCGGCGGCCCTGATGGAATCCTTTCTCATGGCCAAGCGGCAGGGCGTTCGGCTGAGCGCCGCCCTCAAAGGGCAGATTCGGGACCACCTGCACCTGGTGAATGACGGTTTCCGGCGGTCACGCAAGATCTCCGGCATGTTTCTCGAAATCCTGCGCCGCCCTGGCGGGCTCGCCGAGATCCTGGAGGACATGCATCATCTCGAATTTCTCAACCGCTACATACCGGAGTTCCGGCGCATCTACTGCAAGGTCCAGCACGATGCCTACCATGTCTACACGGTGGACACTCATTCGCTGTTTGCCGTGGGCGAAATCGAAAAACTGTGGGAGGGCGAACACGCCGAAGACAAGCCGCTGCTGACTCAGCTGGCCAATGATATCGAAAAGCGCGCGCTGCTGATGCTGGCCATTCTGTTCCATGACATCGGCAAAGGCGAGGGCCATGACCACAGCAACAAGGGCGCCGACATGGTTCCCAAGATCGCCCGGCGGCTGAACCTGAATCGCGAAGACAGCGCCCGGCTGGAATTTCTGGTTCGCCATCATCTCGACATGGCGCACATCTCGCAGCGTCGCGACCTCAACGACGACCGCCTGATCCGGGATTTCGCCCAGGTCATGGGCATGACCGAAAACCTGAAGATGCTCTACCTGTTGACTTATGCGGACATCAAGGCGGTCGGTCCCGATGTCTGGTCCGAGTGGAAGGGGTTCCTGCTGCAGGAACTTTACGAGAAGGCCTACGAAGTGATGGAACGCGGCAACTTCATGCGCGATGTCCGCTCGGAGCGGGTCCGCAACCGCAAGCGCAAGGTGGTCGCCGCGCTCTCCGAGGAATTCGGACAGCGCGTCATCAAGGACCACCTGCGCAAAATGGGGATGCGCTACCTGCTGTCCCATCGATCCTGGGAAATTGCCCAGCATGCCCGCGTCGAACTGATGCGGGGAGACCAGACTCTGGCCCTCGAGGTCAAACACGATGCCGAGCGGGAATACACCGAACTTGTGATCTCCACCCTCGACGTGCCCAGCCTGTTCAGCATGATTACCGGGGTACTGGCCGCCAACAGCGTCAATATCCTCGGCGCCCAGATCTACACCCGGAGCAACGGCGCGGCCCTCGACGTGTTCCACGTCAACCGGCTGCATGCCGGTATTATCGACGACGAAGTCAAGTGGAACAAGGTCCGCCAGGAACTGGCCGCCGTCATCGAAGGCCGGACCCCGCTGGCTGAACTGGTCGCCAAACGGACTCGCTCCAGCGGATTGACCGCGAAGAAGCTGCCGCGCTACCCGAGCCGGATTGTCTTCGACAACGAAGTCTCTGCCGAGCATACCGTGATCGACATTTACTCCCATGACAAGGTCGGTCTGCTCTACTACATCAGCCGTGCCCTGGCCGACCTGGGCCTCTATATTCATATCGCCAAGATCTCCACCAAGGCCGACCAGGTGACCGACACCTTCTACGTCAAGGATATCTTCGGCCAGAAGATCGTCGAAGAGGACAAGCTGGAGGAAATTCGCCAGCGGCTGCAGGAGGCCTTGGATTAGAGGCCGCTGCGGCGCCTTGGATAAGCTACGAAAAGCTTCTATAACGCAGAGACGCAAAGATGCTGAGAAAACCGAGGGTCACCGTAAACCAGGATTGGGTTCAAGGCAAAAATCTAAGAGCTTCTTTGGTTTTCCCTGCGTCTCTGCGTTGAAATGTTTTTTGGTTTTCAAGTCGTCCGAAGATCGTAACGGAATTCATGGATGCCTACGTCGACATCTTCATGAACTACATCGCCGTGGAGCGCGGCCTGGCGAAGAATACCCTCGAGGCCTATGGGCGCGATCTGCAGCGGTATCTGGAGTTTCTGAACGGCGAGAAGACTGCCGAACCGGACCTGGTGACGCCAAGTTTGATCGTCCGTTTCATGGTGAGCCTGAAAAGGGAAGGCCTGGCGCCGCGCAGCCAGTCGCGGGCGCTGGCGGCAGTGCGGATGTTCCACAAATTTCTGCTGCGCGAGAAGCATGCCTCGCAGGACCCGACCCGACAGGTGGCGATTCCACGCAGTCTCTCGGCACTGCCCCGCACCCTTTCACCTGGTGACGTGGAGCGGCTGCTGGCCAGTCCGCGTGGGGAGGACCCCCTGGCCTGTCGCGACCGGGCAATGCTTGAGGTCCTCTATGCGACCGGGCTGCGGGTCTCGGAACTGGTCGCCCTCAAGCTCGGTGACCTGCAACTGGATGTCGGCTACCTTGCCGCCTTCGGCAAACGAAACAAGCAGCGGATCGTGCCGTTGGGCGAGGCGGCAGTGGCAGCGCTCTGTCACTACCGGGATACGGCCAGGCTTCGTCTGGACCGTGGCCGGCACTCACCCTATGTCTTTCTGAACCGATCGGGGGAAGGCTTGACACGCCAGGGCTTCTGGAAGATGATTAAGCGCCGTGCAACCGAGGCCGGCATTTCCCGGCAGATCAGCCCCCATGTCCTGCGGCATTCATTCGCGACCCATCTGCTCGACAATGGTGCCGACCTGCGTTCGGTCCAGGCGATGCTGGGACATGCCGATATCTCGACCACGCAGATCTACACCCATGTCACCCGGGAACGGCTGCGCCGGCTGCATGCCGAGCACCATCCCCGCGGCTAGGCAGGTCGTCGTCCGATAATATCGCAAGTTTAGCTGGATATTAACGCAGAGACGCGGAGACGCAGAGAAAAGCTGATCAATGGTTACACCCTCAAAACAAAATCTAAATCGGAAACCGATAAATGATTTTCCTGCTTCCCGGTTTAGATTTTTAACAATCCGACAAGGAATTGGAAACGAAAAACCGGAATCTTTGCTGTCGTAATGTTCCTTATGCGGGTTTCCCCGTATATTGGACGACTCCGCGTCTTTGCGCCTCTGCGTTAAAAGTTGCTTTCAACGTTAAAAGTTGCTTTCAAAAATGTTTTTAGAGGATTGAAATGAAACAGATTATTTTGCTCGGCGACGGTATGGCTGATGAGCCGATTGCCGAACTTGAGGGCTTGACGCCCCTGGAAAAAGCCCACACCCCGCACATGGACGCCCTTGCCCGCGAAGGGGTGCTGGGAATCGCCGAAACCGTGCCGCCGAATTTCCACCCCGGCTCGGACGTGGCCAACCTGTCAGTGTTCGGTTACGATCCCGCCAGCTGCTACTCGGGCCGCTCGCCTTTGGAAGCGGCCAGCATGGGGGTGGATCTCGGCCCCGAGGACGTCGCTTTCCGCCTCAACCTGGTGACTCTCGAGCCTCATTATGGCGACCTGTTCATGCAGGATTTTTCGGCCGGTCACATTTCGACCGAAGAGGCCGCCGAACTGATCGGCTGCCTGCAGGGGGAACTGGGTGACGAGCAGTTCGAATTCTACCCGGGCATCTCCTACCGGCATCTGATGGTCTGGCGGGGCGGGCGGGACCAGTTCCAGCTGACACCGCCGCACGATCTGACCGGTCAGAGCGTGCGCAACCACCTGCCGCGCAGCGCCGAGGCCGAACCGGTGGTGCAGATCACCAATTCCGCCCAGATGCTGTTCAAGCAGCATCCCGTCAACCTGAAACGGGCAGCCGCCGGCCTGTTGCCGGCCAACTCCATCTGGCTGTGGGGACAGGGCCGACGTCCGCAAATGCCCTCCCTGGCCGAGCGTTATGGATTGAGCGGCGCTGTCATCTCGGCCGTCGACCTGATCAAAGGCATCGGCATCTACGCCGGTCTCGAGATCATCAACGTACCCGGTGCAACCGGCTATATCGATACCAACTACCGCGGCAAGGCAGAGTATGCCCTTGATGCTCTGGAGCGGCTGGATTTCGTCTATTTGCACGTCGAAGCTCCGGACGAAGCGGGCCACGCCGGCAGCCTGGAGGACAAGATCGGTGCGATCGAATCCTTCGACCGCGAGGTGGTCGGCCGGGTTCGTGACGGTCTTGGCAGCCTCGGCGCTCACCGTGTCGCGGTTCTACCCGATCATCCGACCCCGGTGCGGCTGATGACTCATACCCGCGACGCCGTGCCCTTTATCCTCTACGGTTCCGGCGGTGAATTTGCTCCCGTGGGTGCCCCGGCCGGCTATTCGGAAAAGGCCGCCCGCGCCACCGGCATCAAGCTCGACCCCGGTCATCTGCTGATGAAATGTCTGGTGGAGGGGAAAATCTGAACCGGCAGTTCGGCGGCGATGCCAACAAAACCGGATAACGCAGGGACGCAAAGACGCAGAGACAATCACCGCAAGTCCGGGGAGACCATTATATGGCAGAGATTCATTGCAAAGATCAGTTGGTTTCAATCGAAACAAAACAAATCCCCTCTTTAACGTGTTTTGAGGAGCCGGCCTCTGGCTTTTTCCCTTTGCCATCTCTGCGTCTTTGCGCCTCTGCGTTAAAAAGTCGTCTCTAAATGCCCAATGTCGTCGTCAAATTCGTCAAGCTGGAACGCCCCGAGAGGGCGGTGGTGCTCTGTGACCTGGCGGAAGAGTTCTTCCTGCAGGACCAGCGGGTCGTCATCGTCGTTCAGGATGACAATCAGGGGGTGACCCTTGACCGCTTCATGTGGATCTGGCGCAAGGACGCATTTGTTCCGCACGTCTACGACAATGGTGCGGTCGACTGCATCGATGAACCGGTGGTGATCACCACTCGGGAGGAAAACCGCAACGGCGGCCAGGTCCTGATCCAGGCACGTCCCTGCAGTGCCGATTTTGTCCGTCATTTCCAACTGGCCATTGATTTCGCTGAAGTATACGACGACACCCTGGCAGAAGGCTCCCGCGAACGTTTCAAGGTTTTTCGGAAGGCAGGCTTCGATGTTGGGATGCGTTAACCGGGGCGGAACCGGCAGCCTGCTGAGGCTGCCGGAGACTCCCGAACTCGAAGTCGAGATTCCCCTGCTCGAGGACAGCCGGCGTGCTCTGGATATCTGGCAGGCGCGCCCGGGAGAAATCTTGACGGTTCTCGCGCCCGACCAGACGGCCTTTCGGGCCAGGCTGACCTTGATGGACCATAACAGCGCCCGCTGCGTTCCCTTCGAGCGGTTGCAGCCGCCACCGGAAAGTGCGCTGTCCCTTCAGGTCTACCAGGCGCTGCCGGACAAGGAGCGCTTCGAAACCATATTGCAGAAACTGACCGAACTGGGCGCGGCGCGCATCGTGCCGATGCAGACCGACCGCTCCCTTTCCCTGGCGGAACGGGACACTCCGCAGAAAAAGTCCCACCGCTGGCCGGAGGTTCTGCTGCGCGCGGCACGGCAAAGCCGCCGTGCCATGCTTCCCGAACTGTTTGCGGTGACCTCCTTCCGGGCCGCCCTGGACCTGGCTGCCAAAGCCGAACTGGGTCTGCTGCTTGACGAGGGAGACACCCACTGGAGCCTGACCGAAGGCGTCGGCTCTTTCCAGCCGCAGAGCGTCGCCCTGCTGATCGGGCCGGAAGGCGGTTTCAGCGAAGCCGAGCGGGAAGCCGCTCAGGCCGCCGGCATCCTGCCGGTCAAGCTCGGGCCGCGCCTTCTGCGCACCGAGACCGCCGCCATCGCCGCGGCGGCGGTGGTGCAGAACCTGGTGGGGGACCTGCGTTGATAACTACCAAATGGACTTAACGCAGAGACGCAAAGGGCGCAGAGGGAGAATAAATAATCCAAGATTCGTAGGAGCGACCTCCTGGTCGCGAAGGTCGTCTGGTTCGCGGTCAGGAGAACTTTCCTGCTTGTCCTGTTTCCAATAATCGAATGGATTTTCTCTGCGTCTCCGCGCCTCTGCGTTAAAATTGTTTTCCTGATAAACGGGTAATTATGAACTTGCAAAACCTCTGCATCGTCCTCGTCGAACCGCAGGGCGCCCGCAATATCGGCTCGACGGCGCGGGCCATGGCCAATTTCGGCATGAGCGACCTGCGTCTGGTACAGCCGCAGACCGACCACCTGCAGGACGAGGCGCGGCAGATGGCGGTCAAGGCGGGCGGTATTCTCGAAGAGGCCCGCATCTGTTCAGGTCTGGCCGAGGCGATTGCCGACTGCCACTGCTCCTGCGGTACGACCCGTCGACTTGGCAAATACCGGGTGGATATCCTGAATCCCGACGCTGCGGCCCTGAAGTTGCTGCCCCTGCTGGAAAAGGGCCGGGTGGCACTGGTCTTCGGCCGGGAAGACAAGGGTCTGAAGACCGAGGAGATCGATCTCTGTCAGCGGCTGATCACGATTCCCACCGACGACGGCCTGCCCTCAATGAACCTGGCGCAATCGGTGGCTGTCTGCCTCTACGAAATCCACCAGCAGCACGGCAGACTCCGGGGCAAGACTGCTGGCGGCAAGAAACTGGCGCCCCTGCCGGAGGTCGAAGCGCTGTTCGAGCATATGCGGCAGACCTTTCTCGCCATCGACTATTTGAATCCGCAGAATCCCGAACATATTCTGCGTACCTACCGGCGGCTGCTCGGCCGGGCCGGCCTCGATGCCCGTGAAGTACGCGCCCTGCGCGGGCTCCTGAGCAGTATCGACTGGGTGGACAGCGAGCGCCGCCGCCTGGAAGGGGAGGAGGCCGATGGCGCCGATTAGAGAGCACCGGCTGGCCAATGGCCTGCTTATCGCGATCTTCGACGAGACCAACCGCTATTTCGGCGACTACCACCGGGTCTTTCTGAGGGTCGTTCTGCACTATGATTTAACACCAGCCGATCGGAACGATCCCTTCTGGAGCGAAGCTCGGGACAGGTTAGGGCCCGAACTCCGGCTGGAAAAGACCCTGGAACGCATGGGCGTCGCCGACAGCGAGGTCGAGGGGACCGTGGCGGCCCTGGTTGACAATTTCCTGGCGACCGCCGACGAGTATCTGACTCGTCCCGATTACCCCCGGCAACTGGTCATAAGGGAGATGGAAAAACGCAGGAAAACAACAAGGATTTATTAAACGTCTTAACGCAGAGGCGCAGAGGCGCAAAGAAAACCAATGAATATGATTAAAAAACCCAGGTTGTTAAAGAGATCGTTTGAACAAAAAAATTGGTAAAAAAAATCACGGAATCCTTATTTTGATTTCTGCATTTCTTTTGAATCTTTCTCTGCGTCTTCGCGTCTCTGCGTTACATATTTTCTAAATGCTCGAATTAACCATCGAAAAGCTGACCCACGGCGGTCGCGGCATGGGCCGCCACGACGGCAAGGCGGTATTCGTACCCCTGACCTGCCCGGGCGACCGGGTGCGTTGCCGGGTGAATCGCGACAGGGGGCGCTACGCGGAAGCGGAGCTGGTCGAGGTGCTCGTGCCGGCGACCGGGCGGCGGGAGCCGCCCTGTCCGTTGTTCGGCGACTGCGGCGGCTGTCAGTGGCAGCATCTGCCTTATGCTCTGCAATGCACGTGGAAGGAAAGGATTTTCCGGGAACTGCTGGTCCGCAAGGGAGTCATCGAGGACCAGGACATCGAAGAAACGCAGGCCGCGGCGGAAGAGTTTTTCTATCGCAGCCGGGCCCAGTTCAAATGCCGGCTGACCCCCCACGGCCCGGTCATGGGTTTTTACCGTGGCGGCAGCCACTTCGTGGTAGATGTCGAACGCTGCCTGCTGGTTGAGCCGCCGGTGCAGCAGGTTCTGACTCGACTGCGGCAGGCGGTTGTTGATGCGCCGGCCGCCGACGCCATTCCGCAAATCGATGTCAGCTGCGGCGAAAACCGGCAGGTGCGGGTTGTGCTGCACGCGCTGCCCGCTGCGGCGGACCGCCTGCAGCCATGGCTGAGAACTTTGGCCGAAGCCAGCGGTTTCAGCGCTTTTCTGCAGAGCGGCCGCAAGGAAACCCTGCGCCAGGTCTGGGGGGAGCCGGGTCTTACCCAGCGGGTCGGACCCGATCCGGTCAATCTCGTGTCGGGTCCGGGCTGTTTCACTCAGGTGAACCGGGTCCAGAACAACCGCCTGGTTGAGGCCGTGCTGGAAGCCGCGGATCTGCAGGGCAGCGAGAGTGTGCTGGACCTGTTCTGCGGCATTGGCAATTTCAGTCTGCCGCTGGCCCGGCGCGCCGCCGAAGTCGTCGGCATCGAGGATTATGCACCGGCGATCAGCGATGCCCGGCGCAATGCCGACCGCAACGGGCTGGACAATGTCCGGTTTGTGGCCGAAGATGCACGAATTGGCCTGCAGCGCCGGCATCAACCGGGCAGCTGCGACCTGGTGGTGCTTGACCCGCCGCGCAGCGGCTGCTATGCGGTCATCAAGGAACTGCTGCCGTTTGCTCCCAGGCGGATCATTTATGTTTCATGCGATCCGGCGACTCTGGCGCGGGACCTGCAGCTGCTGGTGCACAACGGCTACCGGGCGGTGCACAGCCGACCCGTCGACCTCTTCCCGCAGACCTGGCATATCGAGAGTCTGACCCTGCTGGAGAGGCTGAGTTGAGGCTTTTTTGCTTGCATTCCGGGACCGTTCCTGCTAGAAGAGAAAATCATCTTTGTTGCGATGTCAAAAAGGTGGGCTCTGCGGCTCACTTTTTTTATTGGCGGAAGGCATTATGACGGAAGAACTGGTGAATACAGTCCGCATGCAGCTGGAACCGGTTCTCGAAGATCTCGGCTACGAATGCGTCGATATCGAATTCAAGCGGGAGCCGCAGGGACAGGTCCTGCGGATCTTCATCGACAAGCCGGGCGGCGTCACGCTGGATGATTGCGTCAGCGTCAGCCGGGAAGTCGGTTCCCTGCTTGAAGTGGACGACCCCATCCCCGGCGCCTACCGTCTGGAGGTGTCGTCGCCGGGGCTGGACCGACCGTTGACGAAGCCTGCGGACTTCGAGCGCTTCGCCGGGCAGCAGGTCAAAGTCAAAACCCGCATCAAGCTTGACCCTGACCAGCGCGGCCAGGAACGCAAGACGTTTCAGGGGACCCTGCTGGGTATGGCCGAAAACGGGGTGCGCATCGAGCAGACAGACAAGCGCGGGGGCGAGATCGTCCTGGCGCTCGAAGATATTTCCAGGGCTCACCTGGAACCGGAATTTTAACCGTTAAAAAACGAGGAACCGGCCGCAGCGGTCGGTCGCCACTTACGGGGGCGTGAATGGAGATCAATCTCAATCATATTATCGATCAGGTGGTCAAGGACAAGGGCATCGACCGCAACGTCCTGGTGGAGGCTCTCGAAGCCGCCGTACTCTCGGCCGCCAACAAGAAATTCCGCAACACCCGCGACCTCGAAGCACACTTCAACCACGAGCTCGGCGAAGTGGAAGTTTTTGAATTTGTGACCGTCGTTGAAGAAGTTGAAAACTCCTACCGGGAGATCGACCTCGAGGAAGCGCGGGAGATCGACCCCGACGTGGAAGTCAACGATTCCCTCGGCATGAAGATGGATGCCGGCAACTTCAGCCGGATCGCCGCCCAGACCGCCAAGCAGGTGATTATCCAGAAGGTGCGTGAAGCGGAGCGGGAAGGGGTATACAATGAATTCAAGGACCGCATCGGCGAACTGGTCAACGGCATCGTTCGCCGCTACGAGCGAGGCGACCTGATCATCGACCTGGGCCGAACCGAGGCGCTGCTGCCGCACCGCGAGCAGGTGCCGCGCGAAAATTATCGCCAGGGCGATCGGGTCCGTGCCTACATTGCCGAGGTCCGGACCGCGACCAAGGGACCGCAGGTGATTCTGTCCCGGACTCACGAAGGGTTGCTGGCCGAACTTTTTCGGCTCGAAGTCCCCGAGATGCTGGAAGGGATTGTCGAAATCCAGGCGGTGGCCCGCGAACCCGGCAGCCGTGCCAAGATCGCAGTCGTCTCCAACGATCCCGACGTCGACCCCATCGGTGCCTGCGTCGGCATGCGCGGCTCGCGCGTACAGAACGTGGTTTCCGAGCTGCGTGGCGAAAAAATCGATATTATTTCCTGGACGCCGGATATCGCTCGCTTCGCCGTGGCGGCCCTGGCCCCGGCCGACGTCACTCGCGTGTATGTCGACAATGAGGAAGAGGCCCTCGAGGTCATCGTGCCGGACGATCAGCTGTCGCTGGCCATCGGCAAGAAAGGCCAGAATGTGCGGCTGGCGGCCAAGCTCACCGGCTGGAAGATCGATATCATGAGCGAGACGCGGGCTGCGGAAGCGGAACTCGATGATCTGACCGCGGGCGAGCAGGAAGAGGGTGAAACCGCGGACGAAGCTGACGATGCCGGCGAAGGCATTGAATCGACCAGGGGAATGCCGGCCAAGGAGGCCATTGCCTTGATTCAGGAAACCGACGATCTGGAGGCGTTCAAGCCGCGGATGGCAGGAGAAAACCGCGTGACCGTCCTGAGGGCCTTCGAAGAGAGGGCCGCCGAACTGACGGCGAGCGATGAGCCCGCAGCCGAAACCGAAACGGCCGGGGAAGAAGGCGGCGAGGCCTGATCCTTGGGGCGGGGCAAGCCGCAAAGGACCTGCCTGGGATGTCGCGAGGCCAAGGACCAGGATGATCTGATCCGCTTCGTCTGTTCCCCGCAGGGCGAAGTACTGGTTGATTATCGGCATCGTCTGCCTGGCCGCGGTGCCTATGCCTGCCCGGACCGCCGCTGTCTTGAGCGGATTGCCAACAGGGGCGGCTTCTCGCGGGCTTTTCGTCGCGAATGCACCCCGGGCGAACCGGAAGCTTTACTCGAGGCGGTTGCCGGGGCACTGCGAACGCGCCTGGAAAACCTGCTGGGGATGGCCCGGAAGTCGGGTCGATCCTGCGCCGGGAGCAACAAGGTCCTGGCTGCCTTTGATCGGCCGCAGCCGCCGGCTGCCGTTATTTTTGCCGGAGATATTTCGGCAGGCGTGGCCGGCAAGGTCGAACGCAAGGCAAAACGCTCAGGAGCCGAATGTCTGAGCCTGTTTGACAAGGCCCGACTCGGGCGGATCATGGGCAGGGCGGAATGCAGCGTGTGCGCCTTGGCGGATGCACCGCTGACCGAAGCCTTCCTGGAAGAATGGAAAAGGTACTGCCGAATGTTAGGGGAGAATTAATGTCAAAAGTCCGTGTTTACGATTTGGCCAAAAAGCTGGGCCTGGAAAACAAAGAACTGGTCGAGAAACTGGGACAGGCAGGCGTTGCAGTCAAATCGCACATGAGTGTCCTTGATGAAGCGGATCTTCGCAAGTTCGAAGAATTCCAGGCGGAGCCGGAAACGAAACCGGCCCCGGAAGTCGAGGTCCAGGAGAAGCGGATCGGCTCCGGCCTGATTCGAAGGCGCAGCAAGGTCAAGAAAACAGCCGAGCCGCCGCCGGAGGAAGCCGTGCCGGCAGCCGAAGAGGCTCCTGCAGCTGAGGAAGCGGAGGCAGAGGTCCCTGCAGAGACCCCGGCTGAGGCCCAGCAACCGGAAGCGGCCGAAGAGCAGGCTGAGTCGCCCGCCGCCGCGGCAGAGGAACCGGAGCCGGTTGCCAGGACCGAGGACACGGCACCCAAAGAGAAGCAGCCGGCTGCCGAAAAGAAACCCGCGGCCAAACCGAAAGACCCCGGCCAGGCCAGGATCCTCGGTCACGTGGATCTGCCACAGCCCTCGCCGCCGCAACGTCGCAAGCCCGCCCCCCCGGCTGCCCGTAAACGAACCGATCGCCCGGAACGGGAGGCTCGCCCCAAGGCGCCGGACATTCCGGTTATGCCGCCGCCCGATCCCGATGCCCTTGCCAAAGAAGGGCGCAGCAAGAAAAAGAAAAAAGCCGCCAAAAGCGATTTCGCCGGCGGCGACGGGCGCCCCATGCGGCGCAAGGACCGGCGGGAAGTGTATGAACCGGACCGCAGCGAGCGGTTCCGCCGGGGACGCAAGGCCAGCCGGCCCACCAAGAAGACGGAGATCACCGTTTCCAAGGCGATCAAGCGTAAAATCCGCATCAGCGACGTCATCACCGTCGGCGAACTGGCCAAGCGGATGGGGGTCAAGGCCAACGACCTGATCAAGGAGCTGATGGCCCAGGGCCAGATGGTCACCATTAACCATCCCCTGGATTTCGACACGGCCGCCCTGCTGGCCTCGGAGTTCAACTACGAAGTCGAGAACGTCGCCTTCGACGAAGAAAGTATCCTGGCTCATTCCGATATCGAGGTCGCCCAGGAACAGCCGGAGCTGCTTAAGCCCCGGCCCCCGGTGGTGACCATCATGGGGCACGTCGACCACGGCAAGACCAGCCTGCTCGACGCGATTCGCGAAGCGAAGGTGACCGAAGGGGAGGCCGGCGGCATCACCCAGCATATCGGCGCCTACGATGTCGATCTGGAGGGCCGCAAGATCACTTTTCTCGACACGCCCGGCCACGAGGCTTTTACCTCGATGCGCGCCCGCGGCGCTCAGGTCACTGACATCGTCATCCTGGTGGTGGCCGCCGATGACGGCGTCATGCCCCAGACCAAGGAGGCGATCAATCACTCCAAGGCCGCGGGGGTACCGATTATCGTCGCGGTCAACAAGATCGACAAGCCTGGCGCCAATCCCGAGCGCGTCAAACAGGAACTGGCCGATCTCGATCTGTTGCCGGAGGACTGGGGCGGCGAGACGATTTTCGTCGACGTGTCAGCCAAGGAACATACCAATCTCGATCAGCTGCTGGAAATGATTCTGCTCCAGGCGGAAGTCATGGAACTCAAGGCCAACCCGGAGAGCCGAGCCCAGGGGGCCGTCGTCGAGGCCCGGCTGGATCGCGGCCGCGGTCCGGTGACAACGGTTCTCGTTCAGCAGGGAACCCTGCATATCGGCGACCCGATCGTTGCCGGCCTGCATTTCGGCAAGGTCCGGTCGATGACCGATGACCGCGGCCAGACGGTGAATGATGCCGGGCCTTCGGTCCCGGTCGAAGTCACCGGCCTCTCGGGTGTCCCCTCCGCCGGCGACTCCTTCCATGCTCTGGAAGACGAAAAAACGGCCAAGGACGTGGTTCAGCATCGCCAGCAGAAGAATCGCGAGGCGGAACTGGCCAAAACCAGCAAGATCTCCCTTGATCAACTATATGCCCGGCTTCAGGAGGGCGACGTCAAGGAGCTGAAGATTATCATCAAGGCGGACGTGCAGGGCTCGGTGGAGGCTGTTGCCGACTCTCTGTCCAAACTGTCAACCGATGCCTGCCGCCTGCTGATCGCCCATTCCGGCGTCGGCGGCATTACCGAGACCGACATCAGCCTGGCCGCCGCCTCGGATGCGATTGTGCTCGGCTTCAATGTCCGGCCTTCGCCCCAGGCTGCCGGCCTGGCGGATCGGGAAGGGGTTGACATCCGGCTCTACAGCGTTATTTACGACGCCGTCAACGACATCAAGAGCGCCATGGAGGGCCTGCTCGAACCGACCCTGGTCGAGGAGGACCTGGGCCGCGCTGAGGTGCGGGACACTTTCGGCGTCACCAAGGTGGGGACGGTGGCCGGCTGTTATGTGACCAGCGGCAAGATCGTACGCAACGCCAATGCCCGCCTGCTGCGTGACGATGTGGTGATCTGGACCGGCAAACTCCGCTCCTTGCGCCGCTTCAAGGACGACGTCAAGGAAGTGGCCACCGGCTACGAATGCGGCATCGGTCTGGAGAACTATAATGACGTCAAGCCCGGCGATGTCATCGAGGCTTATCAGATCAAGGAAATCAGGACAGAGCTGTAGCAAGGTCCGGGTGGCCAGTTCTTAGTTTGCCGTTGGCGGCTGTATTGACTGACAACTGCGAACCGAGCCTTGTAAACTGGTTTTAATGGCAGTTGCTGAAAACTGCCCGCTGAAAGCTGGAAACAGATAGCTATGGTGATCGGTGTGCTGCGGCTGGAAGTACGTCTGCATGGCGTGCACAGCCTGAAAGAAAAGCGCGGGGTGGTGCAGAAGCTGCTGGCCCGCTGTCGCAACCGCTACCCGGTCAGTTGTGCCGAGGTCGACCACCAGGACGTCTGGCAGAGCGCGGCGTTCGGCTTCGCGGTGGTCAGCACCGCCGAGCAGGTGGTCGCCCCCATACTGGAACGTCTCGAGGATGAGATCGCCGACAGCGGCCTGGCCGAACTGGTTGACAGCGATGTCGAATATATCCACTGCTGAAAGGCCAATTCCTGTTACCACCAAGGCACCAAGACACCAGGAAACCGGAAGCTCTTCGCAACTCAGGAAGGATTTTCTTTGGCGACCTGGTGGCGAGGTTTTTCCTGCTTATCGTATCCTTTCGCAAAAGCAAGCACCGGAGTAAAAACATCCTATGTCAGTTCGTACCCGCAGGGTGGGGGAACTTATCCACCAGGAAATATCGACGCTTTTGATCAGCGGTCTCAAGGACCCCCGGGTCGGCTTTGTAACGATCACCGGGGTGGACGTCAGTCCGGACCTGCGCTCGGCCAAGGTGTATTTCTCGGTGATTGGCGACGACAAGGCGCGGCGGGAAACCGAGGCGGGGCTGAAAAGTTCGGTGCCCTTCATTCGCCAGCATCTCGGCAGTAAACTGCGCATGAAGTATACGCCTGACCTGCAGTTCCACTATGACGAATCGGTTGAGTACGGTAACCGGATTGAAGGTTTGCTTAAAGAAATCAAGCAGGAAGAGTCGAATGATTGAGAAAGTGCTTGAAGCCGTCGGCGCGGCGCGGACCATTCTGGTTGCTGCCCATGAAAGTCCCGACGGCGACGCTCTGGCTTCGACCCTGGCCCTCAGCCTGGTTCTTGAAGAGCAGGGTAAGCAGGTCAGCGCCTTCAACCGCGACGGGGTCCCGGGCGATTTCCGGTTCCTGCCCGGACAGGAAAAAATGCTCGACCGGATCGACGAAGACCGGCACTTCGATCTTGGCTTCGTGCTGGATGCCGGACGGCTGGACCGGGCCGGCGGCTGGATCAGGGAGCGCTGCCGTTTCCTGGTGAATATCGATCATCATCCCGATTCCCAAGAGTTCGGCGATCTTAATTACGTCGATCCCGGGGCCAGCGCGACCGGCGCCATGATCTACCGGATCATTCAGGCCGCCGGCTGGCCGCTCAGTCAGGCGGTGGCCGTCAACATCTATACCGCCATTCTCGCCGACACCGGGTCATTCCGTTATGCCAACGCGGACCCTGAAGCTTTCCGTATCGCTGGTGAAATGGTGCAGAAGGGGGTTGATCCCTGGGTCATCTCCGCCGGTCTCTACGAAAGCCAGGAGGAAGCGCGCCTGAGACTGCTGGCACTGGCCCTGCCCACCCTGCAGGTGTCCGCCAGCGGCAAGTTCGCCTCGATTGCCGTGACCCTGGACATGTACGAGCAGGCCGGGGCCCGCAGCGAACACACCGATCGCTTCGTCAACTACCCACGTTCCATTCGCGGCGTCGAAGTCGCGATTTTTTTTCGTCAGCTTGAAGACAACACATTCAAGATCGGGTTCCGGTCCAGCGGCAATATCGATGTCGGCTCGCTGGCCCGCGAATTGGGCGGCGGCGGTCACCACAATGCCGCCGGAGCCACGCTGAACGGTTTGTTCGCCGATGTCCGGGACCAGGTCTTCGCCATGGTCGATCGCCTGCTGGCCGGAAGCGGATGAACGGTCTGCTGATCATCGACAAGCCAGCCGGCATGAGCTCCTTCGACGTGATCCGCCGCCTGCGCCGCTGCTGCCGGACGAAAAAGGTCGGTCATGCCGGAACCCTGGATCCTCTGGCAACCGGGGTGCTGCCGGTGGCTCTCGGCTCGGCAACCCGCCTGCTCGAATACCTCATGGCGACGGAAAAAGTTTATCGGGCCACGCTGCAGTTGGGAGCCGCGACCGATACCCAGGACAGCGAAGGCCGGGTGATCGCCACCGGCGACTGGCACGCCGTCAACGCCGGCGCTTTCGAGGCGGCCTGCGCGGCCATGACCGGCACCCTCAGTCAGACGCCGCCGATGTTTTCGGCGCTGAAAAAAGACGGCCAACCTCTCTACCGGCTGGCTCGTCAGGGGGTCGAGGTGGCCCGCGAAGCACGCGAGGTTCGAATCGAGAGCCTTGAAATTCTCGCCTTCGACCCGCCGCAGGCAGAGATCGAAGTCGTCTGCGGCAAGGGGACTTATATCCGGACCCTGTGCCACGATCTCGGCGCCCGGCTTGGCTGCGGGGCGCACCTGACCAGCCTGCGCAGGACCCGATGTGGCCACTTCGATCTGGCTGACAGCTGTTCCCTCGAAACCATCGAACTGCTGGCCGGCCAGGACAAGCCGCTGCCCATGCTCAGTCCGGCCCAGGCCCTTGCCGACTGGCCGGCGCTGCAGGTCCTGGACGGTGCCGTCGACCGATTGCGGGACGGCATCGCCCCGCAGCCCGATGAGACCCTCGGTGAGGCGGCTCCCGGACAGCGGGTTCGCCTCATGGTCGGCGATAACCTGGCCGCGGTCGCCCGTCGGGTGGCGGAAGAAGGTCCGGAAAAAAGGTTCGAACTCCTGAAGGTTTTCACCAGCGTCTTCTAAAGCGAGAAAACCTTTACACTGAGTGGCTTTTATGGTATCTGATTTGTTTTAGCGGCGATGCGTGCATCGTCTTATTCAACACATTACAGCACAAGGAGGTGGCGCTTTGTTGGCCACGGAACGCAAACAAGAGATTATTGAAAAGTTCAGGTCCCACGAAGGGGACACTGGTTCTCCCGAAGTCCAGATTGCCCTCCTGTCGGAGCGAATCACCTATCTGACCGAGCATTTCCGGACCCACAAGAAGGACCACCATTCGCGGCGGGGTCTGCTCAAGATCGTCGGCCAGCGACGGCGCCTGCTCGACTATCTGAAGAGCAAGGATGTCGAGCGCTACCGCACGGTGATCAAGGAACTGGGCATCCGCCGTTAACCGCCGACCCAGGTAAAAGGCAGCACGCTCAGCAACAAGGGCCTGCTGCCTTTGATTTTGACGTTGTGGCTGGGAGGTTGTCCGGAGAGAGGCTCTGCTGGGAAGAAACTCGGCAGAAGCTGTCTCAGGCCATCCTCCTCTGCCATTGAACAGGACATCATGTGACCCGGCCCCTTGGGCCGCCGGTCCAACAGAGGAGATGCTGATGAGCATTCACACAGTAGAAGTTGAATTCAACGGCCAACCGTTGACCATTGAAACCGGCAAGATGGCCCGTCAGGCCGACGGCGCCGTGGTTGTCACCTATGGCGACACCAAGGTGCTCTGCACCGTCGTGTCCGCCAGAAGCATGCGGGAAGGGCAGGGCTTTTTCCCCCTGACCGTCAACTACCAGGAAAAATTCTATGCCGGCGGTAAAATCCCCGGTTCCTTCTTCCGTCGCGAGCGCGGTGCCACCGAACGCGAAACCCTGATCTGCCGTCTGATCGACCGGCCCATGCGGCCGCTCTTCCCCAAGGGTTACATGTTCGAGACCCAGATCATGCCGACCGTGATTTCGGCCGACATGGTCAACGATCCCGACACGCTGGCCATGGTTGCGGCTTCCGCCTGCGTGGAGGTTTCCGACATTCCCTTCGCCGGTCCGATTGCCGCCGTCCGGGTCTGCCGCGTCGACGGCCAGCTGATCGCCAACCCGACCCTTGAGCAGATCGAAGAGAGCGACATCGAAATCGTCGTTTCCGGCTCCAAGGATGCGGTGATGATGGTCGAGGGCGAGTCCCGGTTCGTGTCCGAAGAAGACATGCTCGACGCCATTTTCTTCGGCCATGAAGCCCTGCAGCCGCTGATCGACATCCAGATCAAGCTCGCCGAGCTGGTCGGTGTGGAGAAACGTCCTTTCGAGGTTGCCGAAACGGACCCCGAACTGGAGAAAAAAGTCAACGAACTGGCCGAGCCACGCGTTCTCGAAGCCGTCAAGATTCGCAGCAAGCAGGAGCGCTATGCGGCGCTCGACGAGATCCGCGAACAGGTCAAGGCACAGCTGGCCGAAACCCACGAAGATCGCGAAGGCGAGATCGGCGACCTGCTGCGGGCTGTTGAAAAGCGTGTGGTCCGGCAGATGGTGGCTCGCGACAAGGTCCGCATCGACGGTCGCGACATGGCGACCATCCGGCCGATTACCTGCGAGGTCGGCGTTCTGCCTCGCGCCCATGGCAGCGCCCTGTTCACCCGCGGCGAAACCCAGGCCCTGGTGGCCACCACTCTGGGGACGGCCATGGACGAGCAGCGCATGGACAACGTGCAGGGCATGGAATTCAAGAAATTCCTGCTGCACTACAATTTCCCGCCTTTCTGCGTCGGCGAAACCAGCATGCGCCTGTTCCCGGGGCGCCGGGAAATCGGCCATGGCTACCTGGCCGAGCGCAGCGCGGCGCAGATCCTGCCGAAACACGAGGATTTTCCCTATACCATCCGGATCGTCTCCGACATCCTGGAGTCGAACGGCTCCTCGTCGATGGCTTCAGTCTGCGGTTCCTCCCTGGCGCTGATGGACGCCGGAGTGCCGGTCAGTCAGCCGCTTGCCGGCATCGCCATGGGCCTGATCAAGGAGGGCGACGATGTCGCCGTTCTGTCTGATATCCTCGGCGACGAGGATCATCTCGGCGACATGGACTTCAAGGTGACCGGTTCCGACGAAGGCGTGACCGCTCTGCAGATGGATATCAAGATTTCCGGGGTCACCCGCGAGATCATGGGCCAGGCCCTCAAGCAGGCGCGGGAAGGCCGGATTCATATCCTCGGCGAGATGGCCAAGGCGATCGCCAAACCGCGTCCGGAACTTTCCCCTTACGCGCCGCGAATCACCAGCATCAAGGTCAAATCGGACCAGGTGCGAACGGTGATCGGCTCGGGCGGCAAGAACGTGCGCGCCATTATCGAGGCGACCGGCTGCGCGATCGATATTCAGGACGACGGCACTATCCATATCTCCTCCAGCGACGGCGAGGCGGCCAAGCAGGCGATCAAGATGATCCGCGACCTGACCCAGGAAGCCGAAGTCGGCAAAATCTACCAGGGCGAGGTGAAGAAGATCATGGAATTCGGCGCCTTCGTCGAGATCTTCCCCGGAACCGACGGTCTGGTGCATATCTCCGAGCTGGCCAAGGAACGGGTCCGTCAGGTGACCGATGTCGTCAAAGAAGGGGACGAAATCCTCGTCAAATGCATCGGCATCGACCGCCAGGGCAAGATCAAGCTGTCCCGCAAGGAAGCCCTCGGCGAAACCATGCCCGAAGAAGGCTGATCGGTCTGCCGGCCTTGTCTGTTGATCCTTTTCCAGGCGTTCTGTCCGTGCGGGCAGAACGCCTGGATTCGTTCAGGCAGGTAAGTGCTGGGCGGCCACGGGCGCTGGGCGGCCACGGGGGGCCGCCCCTACGAGTCGCATAAAGGATCTTGTTTATGAAGCGGCCTATTTTGCGGGTGAAGAAGTTGCGGGGAAATGCTATTCTCCCCACTTACATGACCGAACATGCCGCCGGCATGGATCTGCACGCCGCACTTGAGAAGCCTTTGGAAGTCGCCCCCGGCGAGCGGGCATTGGTTCCGACCGGGCTGGCATTCGAAATACCGCCGGGCTATGAAGGGCAGATCAGGCCCCGTTCGGGTCTGGCCTTGAAAAAAGGGATCTCCCTGCCGAATTCGCCCGGCACCATCGATGCCGACTACCGCGGCGAGGTCGGCATCATCGTCATCAATCACAGCAAAGATCCGGTGTTTTTCGCACCCGGTGACCGCATCGCCCAGTTGGTCGTCGCGCCGGTAGAGCGGGTGTCCCTGCTGGAGGTCGTGGATCTTGACGAAACGGTACGCAACGACGGCGGGTTCGGCCACACCGGTCTTTGAGGAGCCCCGCCGCGATGGCTCAAGGGACAGGATATTGGACGAACCAATCGAGCCGGATCTCCTCCTGGAGTTCCCCTGCCATTATCAGTTCAAGGCTTTCGGGCCAGCCGGCGACGCTTTTACCCAGGCGGTCAAACAGGCGGTCGGCCAGGTCGTTGCGATCGACGATCAGGCCATGCGGACCCGCCCCAGTTCGGGCGGCCGTTACCAGTCGGTGACCGTCTCGGTCCATCTGCACAGCAGTCTCCAACTCAAGGAGATTTATGCCGCACTCAGAGAAATCGAGAACTTGAAGTACCTCCTGTAATCTTCGAAGTCCGCAATGCTCGAGCCGGGATGGCTGAACCTGGAACTTTCTGTTCACGCCTCTGCTTTCGCGTTTTGCCTTTGCCGTGGTCGATAACATCATGATTCTCAAGATCAATTCCGAAAATCCCCAGCGCCGCCTGATTTCGCAAGTGGTGGAAAGACTCAAAGAGGGTGCGCTGATCGCCTACCCCACCGACACCATTTACGGTCTCGGCTGCGACATCTTCAACCGACGCGGGGTCAAGAACATCTACCAGATCAAGCAGCGCAATCCACGCCAGCCGTTTTCCTTTATCTGTGCCGATCTGTCCGATGCGACCAATTACGCGCAGGTCAGCAATTTTGCCTTCAAGATCATGAAGAGGCATCTGCCTGGCCCCTATACCTTCGTTCTCGAAGCCACCAAGGTGGTTCCCGACAGCCTGACCACCCGGCAGAAGACCGTCGGCATCCGCATCCCTGACGATCCCATCGCCCTGGCGATTGTGCAGGAACTGGGGCACCCCCTGGTGACGACCAGTGCCAATATCTCCGGCCAGGAGCCCCTGCATGACCCGCTGGAGATCGAACAGGCCATGGGGCGCGTGCTCGACCTGGTGGTCGACGGCGGCAAGCGTTTCGGTGACCCCTCGACGCTCATCAGCTTGATCGACGACCGCATCGAAGTTCTGCGCGAAGGAGGAGGAGACATTTCGTGGATCGATTGATCTGGCGGGGACTTTTGGTTGCCGGTCTGCTGCTGGGCCTGCTGGTCGGTTCCGCCAATGCCGCGCAGAATGCGTCGCCGGAGAATTTCGGCGGAGTCGGACTGCAGGTGGTCCCGACCATCAACGGCCAGCTGGTCGTCCTGCAGGTGCTGCCTGACAGCCCGGCCGCGGCCGGCGACCTGCGGCCCGGCGACCTGGTGTTCAAGGTCGATGATTTCTCTTTGCAGGGCAGCGAGTTCGCCGCCGTGGTCGCCGAACACCTCTGGGGGCCGGTGGGCAGCAGCGTCACCCTGCAGTTCCTGCGGCCGGGCGTGGCCGGCTCGCACAGTGTCACCCTGCAGCGGGCCAACATGACCCCGCGCCTGACCGTCACGCCGGGCGTCCGGGACGGTGGAGAAGAGTAGCTGATTTTTTAACGCAGAGACGCAGAGACGCGGAGAAATAAGAAACTTCATCATGATATTTTTAAGGCAAGAAGCTGTTTTGATTTCATAGTGAAAGACGAACCGGTAAAAATCGATTTTCTCTGTCTGGAATAATTCTTTTTCTGCGTCTCTGCGTTACTGTCTTAAAGAAAATCCAGGAATACGGCTATGAACAAAGAAATCACTGTGGTTTTCCAGGGTTATCGCCTGACCAATCCGGAATGGCAGGTCCCCCTTTCCGGCGAATCGCGACAGGTGTGCGTCGCCGGCCTGCAGAGTGAATATGAACCGCTGGGCATCCGGGTGGCCAGTGTCGAGGAACCCGAAGTGGTCCACGAGGTCAAAGGCTACGGCGACTTTCTCAACACCGTGCGTATCCGTTCCCCCAAGGACAACATCGCCAACATGTGCCTCGGCCACGTCATCGGTCAGAGCGCCAACTGCGACCTGGCGGAAGATATCCGGCGGGGTGTCAGTCGGGTGGCTTTCGCCCCGGAGATGATCGAACCGGAGGGCAGCAACAAGATCGTCTGCCACAACTGCGGGTGCGGGTGTTGAAGCAAGGGACGCTTCGCGGCACGCGGAACGCGGGGAAACCTGTGGTCGGCCATGACCGTGAATAACCACGAAGGAGATTTACGGTGACCGTATTTTTCCCGATCGTTGCCGCCTTCGGTGTCCTGTCCTGCCTGCCCGCCTGGTTCGCTGCCCGTCGTCGGGGACAGGCGGGAACCGGTTCGTTGTTCATCATCCTGCCCGGCCTGGTCGGCTGGCTGCTGCTGGCGACAGCCGGCATCGGTCCGCAGAGCCTGTCCAGCCTGGTCATCGAACTCTCCGACCTGACCCTCGGCTCAGTCGTGCTTTACTATCTGAAAGTCTTTGTCCTCGACCGCTATACCGAGCACCCGCGGCGCAATACGGCCTATGTCGTGCTGGTGACTCTGGCGACTGCGGTCCTGCTGCGTTTCTACATGCCGCACATTTCCACCTAGGAGGCGCTCCTCCCGCTGGGCGATCGTTCACAGGTCTGTGCCTTTGATCATTTTGCTGGTTTGAATGCGTATGGTCGATGTTTCTTCCTCTGCAGAGGAAAGGTTCACTGGAATGAATCCCATGGCCTGCCACCAATGCGACCTGGTGCAGCAGATTCCTCCGGTTCCCGACCGGGCAGCGGCGCGTTGTCCGCGCTGTGAGGCCGTACTGTTCCGGACCAGGGTCAATACCATTGACCGGACCCTGGCCTGGACGATCGCCAGCCTGGTGTTGTACTGTGTGGCCGTGTCTTTTCCGTTTCTTACCCTGAACATCAGCGGCATCGAACGCCAGACCTCACTGCTGACGGGGATTGTCGAAATCTATCAGCAGGGCCTGGTTTGGGTGGCGATTTTGGTGCTGGTGACTTGCGTGGTGGTGCCTTTCATGCAGATGATGGGACTCTTGTACGTCTTCCTGCCGCTGAAGTTCGGGCAAAGTTTCGAACTGTCAAAATTGGTTTTCCGCCTGTTCCAGCACATGCAGCCCTGGAGCATGATGGAAGTATTCATGCTGAGTATTTTGGTTGCATTGGTCAAATTGTCGGATATGGCCATGATTATTCCGGGCCTGGCTGTGTTTGCTTTTGCCCTGTTGATCTTCTCTCTGGCCTTTGCCGTTTCGTCAGTGGATCCACATCAGGTCTGGGCCCACCTGGATGATCGCCGATGAAAAACGCTTCTGCTACTGCCAGAGAGCTTGGCCTGGTGAGTTGCGAGGATTGCCACCAGCTCAGTCGGTTGCCCGAGCTCCCGCCGAGGCGATCACTGGCTTGTCCACGCTGTTCGGCGCCTCTGCATTTGCGTAAGCCGAACAGCCTCAGCAGAACCTGGGCCCTGATCATTGCCAGCGCTATCTTTTATATCCCGGCCAATGTCCTGCCGATGACCGTTACCACCCATCTGGGCAGCCAACAGACGGATACGATTATAAGCGGTGTGATCCATTTCATGGAAACCGGGTCTTTTGGCATTGCGCTGATTATTTTTATTGCCAGCATCATGGTCCCCCTGATGAAACTGCTGATTCTTGCAGGTCTTCTGCTGTCGGTTCATTGCCGGGCGCACTGGCGACCAAAAGATCGCACACGGTTGTACCGGTTAACGGAATCGATCGGTCGCTGGTCGATGGTCGATATCTACGTGATAACGATCATGGTGGCGCTCGTCAAGATGGGCGCATTGGCCGATGTCGATGCCGGTCCGGCAGCCTTTTATTTTGCTGCCGTCGTGGTGATGACCATGTTCGCGGTGCAAAGTTTCGATCCGCGCCTGATCTGGGATGGTCTGGAGGAGCAACATGAGTGAAAAAACCACCAGCAGGAAAGCAGACAACAGCCTGCCGACTGCTGAAGTTCATAACCGGCCCGTACTGTCAATCATTTGGGTCGTGCCGATTATTGCCCTGCTGATCGGCGGCTGGCTGGCCTACCAGGCTTGGCTGGAACAGGGCCCGACCATCGAAATAACCTTTGAATCTGCCGAAGGTCTTGAGACCAACAAAACCCAGATCAAGTACAAGGATGTCGCGATCGGCGAGGTGACCGGCATTGACCTGAACGAAGATTTGTCGGCGGTCGTGGTCACTGCGGAAATGCATAAATCCATGGACCCCTATCTTACCGATGCCGCACGTTTCTGGATTGTACGGGCACGTGTGGCAGCTGGTGAAGTGACAGGGCTCGGCACTCTCTTCACCGGTGCTTACATTGGCTGTGCCCCCTCCAGGGAAGGGGAACCGGTACGTCGCTTCAAGGGCCTGGAGAAACCCCCTGTAGTGACCGGAGATAGCCCTGGGAGCCACTTCATTTTGCAAGCTGACAACCTGGGCTCACTCGATGTGGGCTCACCGGTTTACTACCGGGGCATCAGGGTGGGACAGGTGGTCGCCTATGATTTTGACGGAGAGGCGGAAGAAGTCAGTATTCGGGTTTTCATCGAGGCGCCTTACCATACCAAGGTACGCCGCAATACCCGCTTTTGGAATGCCAGCGGCATCAATCTTCAACTTGACCCAAGCGGTGTGCAAATCAATACCCAGTCCCTCGTCTCGATCCTCCTCGGCGGCGTAGCCTTTGACCTGCCAAATCATCTGGATGCCGATGAGCAGGCAGCGCCTGAGAAGCAATTCAGGTTGTTCGGCAACCGGGCAAGCGTTGATGAGCAGCTTTATTCGGTAAAGCGCTATTACCGGATGAATTTTGATCAGAATGTTCGCGGTTTGTCTCCTGGAGCGCCGGTGGAAATCCATGGCATCAAAGTCGGAGAAGTTATCGGGATTGAGCTCAAAGTGGACCCTGGGGATCTGCAGGCCCGGGTCGAGGTCCTGGTCATGATCGAACCTGAGAGGATACACAAAGACTTAGACAGGAATGACAGCCTTTATGGGGCAGAAGAAGGGAGGCCGGCAAATTACCAGGCGGATAGCATCAGGCGCATGATTGACGAGGGCCTGCGTGCTCAGTTGAAAACGGGAAATCTTCTGACCGGGCAGCTTTATATTGACCTGGCTTTCCATCCTGATACGCCGCCACCGGCCCAGGGAAACTTAAGTATAAGCAGCTACCCCCTGATTCCTACAGTTCCCACTTCTCTGGAACAGTTCACTCAGCGGATTAACCAGATTCTGGCGAGGCTCGAAAAACTGCCGCTGCAGAAGATCGGCGAGGATCTGCAAGCCGCGATTGACACGCTGGATGAAACTCTCAGAGCTTACCGTACCGTAGCTGATGACATCGATGTGGAAGTTATCCCCAGGGTGAATGATTCCCTTGATGAACTGCAGCAGACCCTGAACGGGATTGAGGCGACCTTGGGACCTGATTCCGCATTGAACGACAATGCGCGCCGGATCGGCGAGGAATTGCCCCTGCTGATCCGGTCGCTGCGCTCCCTGCTCGACACTCTGGAGCGCGACCCGCAGACTCTGCTGCTCGGGACGGAGGACACCACCCCATGACCCAAAAAAAACACCTGGCACTGGTCCTGCTGCTTCCGGCGCTCCTGTTCGCCGGCTGCATCAGCCGCAACGCCCCGGAGGTTGCCTATTACAGCCTGCAGTCCATCGAGCAGCTCGGTCCGGACCGTGCAGGACAGCCAGGTCAAAATATCGTTCTCGGCATCGGCCCGGTTACTCTTCCGGCCAGTCTCAAGCGCTCCCAGATCGTTACTCGCGAAGCCGACAACCGCTATCAGTTCAGTGACCTGCACCGCTGGGCCGGTCTTCTCGAAGAGGATCTGGCCAGAACGATCGGCGAAAACCTGGCGTTTCTGCTGGACCTGGAAACAGTCGTCTATCATCCATGGGGCCGGGTTCATCGACCCGACCGCCGGCTTCTGGTTGAGGTTCTCCGCTTCGATGGCTCCCGGCAGGGGGAGGCCGTCCTAAGCGTGCGCTGGACCCTGACCGGTGGCGAGGGGACTCAGCCTCTGGCGGGGGGCAAAAGTGTGTATCGTCAACCTGTTGCTGGCGGCGGTTATGCCGGGCTGGTGCGCACCGAGAGCCTTTTGCTCGCGGCCTTGAGCCAGGAAATTGCCGAGGCTATCCGCCAGACTGTGGAATGAGGTCCTGCTTTGGACGTGACGGAATGGCCGACAGGTCTATTCAGGCCGCTATACTATACTCACTCTTCCTCGAAGAGCCGGCCCACCGTACTCATCGGCATAAACATTCTGCACCTGCCGTTGTTGTCGCACAGGATCTCAAACCCGAATTTTGTGTAAAAATCCTGGGCCGCCTGGTTGAGGCAATCGACAACCACTGCATAAGCTCGCATGTGAGCATGGACGCTCCAGAGATGCTCCAGTGCTTTAATCAGGGTGATCCTGCCCAGACCTTGCCCCTTGATTTTTGCATGCACAGCAAGTTGGGCGATCAGGAAGACCGGAACAGGGTAGTGCGGAAGTTTTTTGGCAACAGCTGCCGGGAGTGTCTGTCTTTCAATCTGGCTCGGAGCAATCGAATAAAAGCTGCAAATGGGGTATTTGCCATCAGGTAAAGGAGAGGCGGCTGGTAGCACCATTGTTCTGCTGATTCCAGCCGCCATATGCTTTGCTGCTTTGGTTTTGATGAAATCGTTCAGCTCCTCCTCGCCGCTGTCGAATGAACTGCGGTCATGGACTTTTTTATCAAGCTCAACGAATTCCTTTGCCCAGCTCACTTGATGCCTTGCTTGCGGGTGAAGGTCAGGGCTTCGCGCAGGGCTTTGTTGGGTTGTTTCGCGTTCTCGCAGGCGTGCATGAAGCGATCAAAGACATCGTCGCTGACCGTGATGCTTTCATGTTGTGCAATGACTCTGGATGCATCTTCATCCATGAGGTGCACGACATACTCTGTGAGACTGCGCATTCCAAGCAGGGCAGAAGCTTTCTCTGCCTTTTCCTTGATTTCCAAATCAAGTCTCATGTCAAGACGTGCGGTCGCCATGGGAGTTCTCCTTTGATCTTGTACGGATTGTTTCCGTATTCTTAGGTGAACTATAGATGTCTTGCTGGGAGATGTCAAGTGGTACGGAGTCTTTCCGTACATGTGTAGCATGTCGGATTATTGTTCCGGTGGTTAAATATTCGAATTTTTGTTGTAGGGGCGGCCACGGGGGGCCGCCCAGGGCAGGCACAGGGGCCTGCCCCTACAATTGGTTGTTTATGCACCGATGCAATAAGGTCTACTCCGAAACTTTATCCAGCTGTCTTTTCAAGCTTCTCGGCCAG
>Ga0102929_1000320_pt1 | contig 27927 bp, 18 predicted proteins | sample SalPonR1_B_D2_MG_FD_78510 | JGI IMG/M metagenome (GOLD analysis project Ga0102929, IMG submission 78510) | Salt pond soil microbial communities from South San Francisco under conditions of wetland restoration - Salt Pond MetaG R1_B_D2_MG | ecosystem: Environmental > Aquatic > Marine > Intertidal... | reverse complement strand
GCGAGCATAAATGCACAGGCTGGAACCATTACGATTGCCGCTGGCGATTTGACAGTAGGCACCAACACCATAGAAATTACAGGCATTACGGATGCGAATGATTGTTTTGCAGATCCGATGGTAGAAGCAGACGTAGAGGTGTTGGATGACATTGATGTGAATTTCACCACAGAGTGTGACAACACAAATACGAGTTACGAGGTAATATTGACGATCAGCGGAGGATCGGGTACATATTTTGTAGATGGAGATCCGGTAACGGGCACGGTTTATAGAGCGGGTCCCTATCCAAGTGGTTCCGGACCTTATACTTTTGAGGTTACGGATGATGCAGGCTGTACGAGGGAAGTGACGACGCTGCCACGAGATTGTGATTGTGAGACGATTGCGGGTCAATTATCGAGTGGCGACTTAACTGCGTGCGAAGGAGATGGTATAACGGTAAACATAGTGACACCCTCGACATCTGATGGAGATGACATAGAAGGCTTGTGGATATTTGATAACCAGGCAAATCCACTGAATTCGCTAATAGAATTTGTGACTGGAACGACGATTGCTTTTGATCCGGGATTGTATACACCAGGTCAAAGCTACTATGTGGCATTGGCGGTAGGAAATAATGATGGAAGTGGAATAGTGGATTTACAGGGAGATGCTTGTGCAGCATTGAGCAATGTCGTAGAGATCATCTGGGCGGAGCGTCCGGAAGCGGAAATAGACGGACCTGACCAGCTTGTACTGAGTTGTGGTCAGACAGACCTGATATTGCGAACGACGGGCAGCAGTCCGCAGACAGCAGATTATCAATGGATACTGGAGCAGGGTGCAAGTACAAATGATCCTTTGACAGGGCCAACATTGACGGTAGGCAGTCCGGGAACCTATATTTTGGAGTTGCGTACCGGAGACGGCAGTTGTGTTGACCGGGATGAGGTAACAGTGATAGCGGATCAGGATCTTCCGACAGTGATATTGAACCAGGACGGTCCATTGACTTGTGCTCAGGAGTCGGTTATATTAGATGGAAGTGCCTCTGACTTTGGGTCGAACTTTGAAGCTGAGTGGGAGTTGCCGGATGGAAGTGTATTGACAGGACAAGGACTAACACTGACGGTAAATGAAGAGGGTACTTACCGACTGACGATTACGAATTTAGACAATGCATGTAGCAACAGCGCTGAGGTGACGGTGAGTGCCAACATACAATTGCCTTTAGTTGATGCAGGAGAAGACGAACAATTCACCTGTGGTGTAACGACGATAGAGCTGAACGCGAGTGTAACAGGAACGACAGGTAGTACAAGTGTAGTATGGTATTTAGATGGAGTTGTCATACCCGGAGCTACATCTTTGAGCTTGACAGCAATGCTTCCGGGAACCTACCGAGTGGAAGTAGAAGACAATGCGACGGGTTGCCTGGGTCAGGATGTTGTGCAGTTGACAGAAGATATAGGTACGATTGGCTCAGCAGATGTGGAAACGATGCGTCCATCCTGTCCCGGAGAAAGAGATGGGAGTATCATAGTGGCCAATGTAACGGGGGGGACAGCACCTTATCAGTACAGTATAAACAACAATCCATTTACGACATTTCCAGAGTTTCAGTTGCTTCGAGCAGGAACGTACGAATTGGAAATAAGAGATGCGAATGATTGTCGATACAGCGAGACTGTGGAATTAGAGGATGGTTCTTCTGTACAGGTACAGATGGGAGCGGACACGGTAATAGACATAGGAGATGAATTGATTTTACAACCGATCATTTACGTTGAGAATCCAGATGATGTGATAGCGATAGATACCATCTATATCAGCTTTGTAGACTCATTGAGTTGTACGCGTTGTGCTAACCCGTTTGCGATAATAGAGCCGACTGTGCCGGCGAATTATGTAGTTACCGTAATTACCGAAAGTGGCTGTGAGGTATCAGATGCGCGATTTGTAGGAGTGAATCTGGAGAAGCCACCGTTCTTTATACCGACGGCATTTTCACCGAATGGTGACGGAGTGAATGATCGGGTAGAATTATCGTTCCGTGAGCCTGAACTGGTAGAGAGTGTAAACGAATTTGTGATATACAACAGGTGGGGCAATTTAATGTACCGGGAGGCGAGCGTTATACCTGGCAAGCGCATACAACTTTGGGATGGAGATTTCAATGGAAAGCCCATGTTGCCGCAGGTCTTTGTTTACTCCTTCCAGGTAAAATACAAGGATGGTTCTGAGGAGGTCTTTAAAGGAGATATCACCTTATTCAGATAAAACAGATGCTTCGGATTATTGTATAAAACCAGAATAGATAAAACTTACAGGGGAAGGATGAAAATTCTTTCCCCTTTTTATTTGCCTTTTCCCTGAAGGAGGACAAGAAGGGTATAAAACATGATTTTGAAGTCGAGTGCCAGCGACATATTCTCTATATACAGGATATCAAACTTTAATCGCTGGATCATTTCATCGACGTTGGAGGCATAGCCGAATTTCACCTGCCCCCATGACGTAATACCAGGGCGTACCTTATGAAGATGCCTGTAATGAGGAGCTTCTTTCATAATTTGATCAATAAAGTACTGTCTTTCTGGTCGGGGACCGACAATCGACATTTCCCCTATCAACACATTCCAAAATTGTGGAAGTTCATCCAGCCGCCATTTCCGCATTATTTTACCCCAGCGTGTTACCCTGCTGTCAGTATCACTGCTGAGCTGTGGTCCGTGACGTTCTGCATCGGTATACATCGATCTGAACTTGATGATATCAAAAGGCTTGCCCTTGTAACCAATCCGTTTTTGAGCATAAAAAATGGGTCCCGGGCTAGACATTCTCACACGCAACATAATGAATAAATAAAGTGGTGAAAGCACCAATAATACGACACTTGACACCACAATGTCGAACAGACGCTTTACTACAGCTTGCCATCTTGGCATCAATTCTTGTTCTATTTCAATCAATATTGCCCCAAAAACATGATTCAGCTTGACGTGACCGAGCAAGATGTCGTACATGTCCGGAATGATTTTTATGACAAGTTTATCGCCGTAATCAAATAGATCATTGATGATGTCTCTGAGCTTGTTGTGGTCGTAGCTTTCTATAGCGATGATGACTTCCTCAATTTTTTCCTCCTCCACTACTTTCTTAAGATCTTTAAGTTTCCCGATGACAGGAAGATACTTGCGCAGGATATTCTTGGAATTGCCATTACTGTCAATGAAGCCTACAAAATCGTAGCCGAGATTCTTTGGCTGATTTTTTATTTCCTCATACAACTCGAGTGCATTCTCATTACCGCCAATTATTATCGTTTTGAAACTGACTTTTCCTGCTTTCAGTCTTCTGGAAGCCAAGGTGAGAATGGTCATTCTAGAGGCGACTGTGAGTCCTGAATGCAGCAAAAACAAACGAAAAAAAGAATTGTAGTAGGTGCGGTAATCCTGTACAAAGTCATCCAGAATTAGAGTGAAAAACAAGAATAAAACACCAATAAACGATAAGAGCATTGTCCTCGTGAAAGTAGCCATTCGCGAAAGACGGTAGATGTCTTTGTACTTGTCAACAATGGAGTAGAATAGAATCCACCCCAGCGGAATGATGATGATCCCTATGATAAAATTTCGGTCAGAGAGAAGAAGATCAAGCTCTATGTGTTCCGTTTCTAACTTTTTCCTGTACACGAAGAACAGGATCCATGCAAACAATGCCATGGCCCAGTCAAAAAACTTGTAGATCAGTGTATGTAATCTGCGTTGGTTCATACCAACTTTAAGTGATCAGTTTTCGTGATAAAATTTGATGTTATCCAATCTGATGGTACCTTCCTGTTGTCCTTCTTGAAGCACCGCTCCAATGACAACCCGCATGCGATCAGCCTCAAAAAAACTAATAATATCTGTGTATTCGATATAAGCCTTCTTCCATTGATTCGTTGGGTTGAGACCCACAAAGTATTCATCGTCCGGACTTCCCGTTTCGTCATAAGATCTTATCCCCAACTCAAATGGAACGTCATTTTTGTAGTGTAATTCCAGGAATTTCTGATTGGAGTTAAGCGGTATGTCTGTAAAGTCTAGTCTGTGTGTGACAAGGGCTAGGGGATTATCTTGAGTGATGCGTATGACACCGGCCTTACCCTCAAATGCATCGTCAGTAATGCTGATGGAGGTAAATGGATTACCGTCCAGGTCTTCTCTAAAATCATGCGTGGAGCGATCAAAGTCGTTCATCAATTTGAATACAGTGGTAGAATCGTAACGTATCACAGGGCGTATGGTATCTATTTCTCCTCTGACCAATTCGACATCTACAATGTATGGGTCCATTGCCTCATTGATTTCGGGTAGGGTAGATATTCCATTGATAATCATGCCTGGCTGGAATCTGCATTCAAAGTTACCTTCATAATTGAGGGGAATCAGAGCCGGCATTTCCCAGGTGCCTACAAAATCTCCCCCAACATTGATCCATACGTGTGGTAAATCCTGGGCATCTGTTCCCTGACTTGGGTCTGTAGTTTCAAATTCCAAAGATTCGATATACATATAGGCCGGTAGGGCTTCGTTTTCTTCGAGTTGAGTGCAAGACAACGTAAAAAAACATCCGAAAATAAGTAGCAAGTAAAGATGATTCATGGAGTAAGTATTGGTTTGAGCGTGGCCTTATTCACCGGAGAGCGAATTTGAAAAGGCTGAATTGTTTTCATCTATTTTTTCGCTTATTTGCTCAGCCAGTTGCAATGCATGAAGCCCGTCTGTAATACTGACGAGGGGATCAGAATTTTGGTGTATGGCATCTGCCAGGCTGTCCAGCTCCATCAGTATGGCGTTTACACCCTTAATTTCCGGTGACTGAACGCTAATGTATTTTTCATTATCAGGCAAATCCAATTTCATCATCCGTTCCTTTTCCTGTTCACTCAGGGCATCGGCTTCTTTCAATTGAATGATTTCGCTGTTCTTTTCAAGGAAATCCATACTGATGTAAGCGTTAGGTTGAAAGAGCCTCAACTTCCTCATATTTTTCATGGATATCCTGCTGGCCGTTAAATTGGCCACTGCACCATTCTCAAAGTGTATACGTGCATTACAGATGTCAGGTTGCTTGCTCACGATAGAAACCCCGTTAGCATGTACATCCATGACTTTGGAATTCACCAGACTGAGAACTATATCTAAGTCGTGAATCATCAAATCGTAGACAACAGAAACATCCGTACCGCGGGGATTAAAAAATGCTAACCGATGTCCTTCTATGAAAGCCGGCTCAAAATCAAGTTCATTCAATGCCAGAAAGGCCGGGTTGAACCGTTCGACATGTCCTACCTGGATTTTGAGGTTTTTTTCTTCCGCTAATTTTTTTAATTCCAGTGCCTCTTCACTGGTGTTGGTCACTGGCTTTTCAATAAAAATATGCAGACCTTTTTGAAGTGCTTTTTTGGCCAGTTCAAAATGAGCTGTGGTTGGCACCACGATATCGACTATTTCGCAGTCTTCCATGAGTGCATCGGCACTCTCATAAGCTTTGAACTCATGATTATTATGAGCCTCTTGAACAGCTTCCACATCAGGGTCAAAAACACCAACCAATTCGTATTTATCAGATAGTAAGATGCATTTGAGATGTATGCGCCCGAGATGCCCGAGGCCAAGAAGACCTATTTTGATTTTGTTTTCCATATTTTATTTCAAATTCAGAAAATAAGTTCTCGCTTTTTCCAGTGCTTTGTCAAGCCCACTACTCTCCTTACCTCCGGCAACGGCAAAGAAATCCTGTCCTCCACCGCCTCCCTCGATCATAGAAGCCCATTCCTTGATCAATTGACCGGCATGCCAGTCCTTTTCAGCAAGGATTTTCTTGGAAATGATCAGCCCCAACTGAGCCTTTTCTCCAGATGAAGCTGCCAGAAAGATAACGGCCGGGTTCAGTTGCTTTTCCAGTTTGAACAGCATTGATTTCAATTGCTTGGCATGACTTAGCTCAATTTTCTCAAGTAAAAAATGATAACCATTTTGTTCAACACTCTTGGATTTCAACTCGCCCGCTTTTCCTGAGGCGGCTTTTTCTTTTAGGCGATCAATTTCTTTTTTAAGTTCTTTATTGTCCTTGAGTATTTGACGAATTTGCTCCTTGACCTGGCCGCTTGATTTGAGCATTCGTTGAATTTCCTGAAGTTCACCTGTCTTATCACGTATCCATTGCTCTGCGTAACGACCTGTAAGGGCCTCAATGCGGCGCACACCTGATGAAACGGAGGTTTCTTGTATGATTTTGAAGAAGGAAATAACTCCCGTAGATGAGACATGGCAGCCTCCACAAAGTTCTTTGCTGTAATTATCATCAAAAGTAATGACCCGGACCTCATCTCCGTATTTCTCACCGAACAGCATCATAGCACCCTCATTCCTGGCTTGCTCCATGGGTATGGCGCGTTGCTCTTTCAAGGGGATATTTTCACGAATCTTTTGGTTGACCAGTGATTCTATATGCTCCAGTTGCTCTTCAGATATTTTTTCAAAATGAGAAAAGTCAAATCTCAGGTAATTCGGTGCCACCAGAGAGCCTTTCTGTACGACGTGGTCACCAAGTACCTGCCTCAAGGCGGCATGCAATAAGTGAGTAGCACTGTGGTTGCGCTCAGTATCCCTGCGTCGGGTAGCATCAACCGACAATTTGAAGCTATCTGACTTACCACCTGGCAGTCTCTCGGCAATGTGAAGGATGAGATCATTCTCTTTAATGGTATCCAGCACCTCAATCCGCTCGCCATCAGCAGAGAGCCATCCTTTGTCACCTACTTGTCCACCTGATTCAGCATAGAAAGGGGTCTCGGAAAATACCAGTTGATAGTATTCCCCGTTCTTGTCAGAAATTTTGCGGTAGCGAAGCAGTTGAGCACCCGCTACATTCAATTGATCGTAACCGACATATTTGGGGCTTTCTTTTTGCTCTTTTACAATGGTCCAGTCTGAAAGTTGCCTATTGGAATCTGCTCTTGAGCGTTGTTTCTGCTTTTCCAGGGCTTTGTGGAAGCCGGGCATATCGACTTTCAGCCCTTTCTCTCTTGCAATAAGTTGAGTTAAGTCAATTGGAAACCCGAAGGTGTCGTATAATTCAAATGCTGATTGCCCGCTGATGTTTTTGCTGTTGGCACTGAGTTGCTCCAGTTTCTCAAGGCCCTCTTCTAAAGTTTTGAGAAAGGATTTCTCTTCTTCAAGAATTACCTTGCCTATAAATTCCGCTTGTTCTTTGACTTCCGGAAACACCTCTTTAAAGTCATCTGCTAACTGAGGAATGAGCTTGTGTAAAGCTGGAGATCGAAGGTCAAGAAAACTGTAACCATAACGAACGGCCCTTCGGAGAATTCTTCTCAGTACGTAACCGGCACCTGTATTGCTGGGCATTTCACCATCTGCAATACCGAAACACACCGCCCGTATGTGATCTGACATCACGCGAAAGGCAATGTCTTTTTTCGCTTTTGGGTCGTAGCTGTTGGTATATTTTTTTCCGCTTAAGGTCTCGAGTTGTTTAATCAGTCCACTGAAAAGATCGGTTTCGTAGTTGCTCTTTTTGTTTTGGAGTACCATGGCCAGACGTTCGAGACCCATTCCAGTGTCGATATGCTTGGCTGGTAATTCTTCTAGAGTACTGTCGGCTAGTCGGTTAAATTGGATAAACACCAGGTTCCACAGTTCAATGACCATGGGGTGATCCTGGTTAACCAATTGATCTCCAGACAGTTTTTGGCGCTCTTCATCACTTCTAATGTCCATGTGTATTTCTGAGCATGGCCCGCATGGCCCCTGATCGCCCATCTCCCAAAAATTGTCCTTTTTGTCTCCCCGAAGGATTCGCTCCGGAGAAACGTGCTTTTCCCAGTAACTATAGGCCTCACTATCCTCATGAAGACCGTCGTCGGCATCACCCCCAAAAATGGTGACATACAGTCTTTCCGGATCGATACCATAAACTTCTGTCATTAATTCCCAGGCCATATTTATGGCTTCCTCCTTAAAGTAATCTCCAAATGACCAGTTGCCCAACATTTCGAAAAGAGTATGGTGGTAGCTGTCCAGTCCCACATCCTCCAGGTCATTGTGCTTACCAGACACACGCAAGCATTTCTGAGTGTCTGCTACACGGGGGTCCGGGGCTTTTTTGTTGTTGAGAAAGTAGTCCTTGAACTGATTCATTCCGGCGTTGGTGAACATCAGGGTGGGATCGTTTTTCATCACCAGTGGAGCGGAATCAACTATTTTGTGTTTCTTCTTCTTGAAGTAATGGAGAAATGTCTGCCTTATTTCGTTAGATGTCATGAACAATATGCCTTGAGATGCCTTAAACCTTTAAATTCTTGTTAATATTTCGCTCAAAATCACCATTTCTGCTAAATTTGTGGTGATTTCTAGCTTTAGAAAGCCCAAATATAGAAAGCCTGAGAATTAAAGTTGCTCAATGCGAAAAGAAAGATACGTTTACAATACCCGTACCCTCAGCTTCGAGAAGGAGCAAAAAACCCTAAAAGAAAAATTACTCTCCATATTTGGATTCACCTCGGCAGTCCTTATCAGCGGTATTGCATTCGTATTGGTCTTCAATCATTTTTTTCCCTCTCCTCAGGAACAGAGTTTAAGAAAGGAGTTGTCTCAAATGGAGTACAAATATTCTATGCTGGACAATCAGGTAGGCTTAATGGAAAAAGTATTGACCAATATTCAAGATCGAGATGCCAACGTACATCGAATGATATGTGGAATGGATCCGGTAGACAAGGACGTGTGGCAAGGTGGACAAGGAGGTTTCAATAGATATAAGGACATTACAGATTACGGAGAGTCCTCCAACATGATCAAGGATGTCCAGAATAAAGTAGAGAAATTGGCCATACAAATGACTGTACAGTCCAAATCACTGGATACTTTAGTTAACCTGGCTTCTGAGAGAGATAAAATGTTTGCTTCCATTCCGGCTATGAAACCAGTGCGGGAGGATAAGTTGAAAAGAAAAATCAGGGCACTTTCAGGTTTTGGTATGCGCCTACATCCCATTCTCAAAATACGCAAAATGCACACGGGAATGGATTTTACGGCACCTAGCGGAACTGATATTCAAGCGTCTGGAGATGGTGTTGTTGTCGATGTTGTGCGCAAAAGAACAGGTTACGGCAATCATATCATCATTGATCACGGCTATGGTTATAAAACCCTGTACGCACACTTGAGTGAATTTGACGTCAAAGAAGGTGAAAAGGTAACTCGTGGCCAGAAAATCGGGGCCATCGGCAATACAGGGACTTCTACTGCTCCTCACCTGCACTATGAGGTGATCTACAAAGGGAGAAAGGTCGATCCGATCAACTTTGTCATGGATGGGCTTACTACAGAAGAATACCAGGAACTGGTTAATGAGGCCTCCAAAATGAATCAATCCTTCGATTAATCTTATAATTTTTGTTAGAGCTAATTTGACTGTAACCCAACTGGGGTAGGCCATTACATATGGATTAACCTTATATAAAACGCTCTCAATGAAAAAATTATAAGTATTACTACTTCTTTTAATATGAATTTCTAACTTTGTAATGCTTTTAAGAGAGAACTACTACATTCTTTTTTTTACTAAGGGGGTTCATGCTATGAGTCAGATTGATAAGGAGTCGACTATAAAGTCGTCTATAGATAACTTGGAATTAACCAAGTTGTACTATACTATTGGGGAAGTTGCAGATATGTTTGATGTATCTAAATCTTTGATTCGCTTCTGGGAGTCGGAGTTTGATAATTTAAAACCGCACAAAAACAGTAAGGGCGATCGCCGCTTTACTAAGAAAAACATTGAACAACTCAGTATTATCTTTCATCTTGTTAAGGAAAGAGGTTTCACTTTAGAGGGAGCTAAGAATGAAATGAAATACCAAAAAGAAAGACTCAAAGTTAGAAACCAGATGATTGATAAATTGGAATCACTCAAAGGTTTTCTGCAGGAATTACACAGTACCGTCTAAATTAAGTCTCACCTTCCAGATAGATATAGTCATCACAACTTTTAAAATCTCCTTCTACATTGGAGGCGATGATGACTGTTTTGCCTTTTAGTCTTGCCGATAATTTTTCTGAAAGTTTAATTTTCCAGTAATCATCTAAGAAGTTGGTAGGCTCATCAAAAATGTACAATGCCGCTTCAGCATAGAGCGTGAGGGCTAGCTTAAAACGCTGTTGCATGCCACTGGAAAGCTCGTGAAAGAGTTTCTTTTGATGCGTTTTAAATTCGAGGAATGTCCAAAATTCTGTTTTCGAGAATTTGTTATCCATTTTCTTTTCTACTGTGATGTCCAGTATTTGTTCACAACTCAGGAATTCCGGAAGTTGATGGTAGGGACCTGTGCTGGAAAGAAACTTATGCGTATTGCTGGCCAGATCTTGATCCTGGCCGGAGATGAGGTGATGTACCTTACCTTTTGTGGGTAAGACTAAACCGGAGATTATGCCGCAAAGCGTGGATTTACCGGATCCGTTAATGCCGCGTATGCCGCATGTGCTCCCAGCGCATATTGTTTTATTGATGTTTTTAAGGATGTACTGCTGATCGAACCGCTTACTTACCTGTTCGAGGATGACTTCCATTAGATCTATTGCTGTTTAAGGCGCGAAAGCCTCTCATGATGCCTCTCTTGGCGTCTTTTACAAAGGAGACGATGTTATCTCTTTCGGCACTTGGCTCCAATTTGTTCTCTATAATTTCTAAGGCTTGAGAAATATTGTAACCTTTAACATACAAGACGCGATATACATCCTGAATCGCATGAATTTGTTTTAAACTAAAACCTCTTCGTTTGAGACCGATCGAGTTTACTCCGGCATAGCTCAAAGGCTCCCGAGCGGCTTTGACGTATGGAGGAACATCCTTTCTGACCAGGCTTCCTCCTCCAATAAAGGCATGTTCTCCAACGGTTACGAATTGATGTACCGCTGTGAGACCACCCAATATGGCGTGCTTCCCTATTCTGATATGTCCAGCAAGGTTTACATTATTGGCGAGAATACATTTTTCCTCGATGATACAATCATGAGCGACATGGACATAGGCCATAATAAGCACATTGTCCTGTATTTGGGTTTTAAAACTCGCTTTTGTACCCCTGTTGATGGTGCAGTATTCACGAATGACTACGTTGTTTCCTATTTCAACTGTAGAGCTTTCGCCGTCGAATTTTAAATCTTGAGGTACTCCTCCAATAATGGCTCCCGGGAATATCTTGCAGTTGTTGCCTATTCGCGACCCGTTCATGATGGAGACATTCGGGCCAATCCAACAGTTGTCACCTATCTCTACATCAGCACCGATGGTGACGAAGGGCTCTATCTTTACGTTTTTCCCAATGCGTGCTTCGGGATGTATGACTGATAATTCTGTTTTAATCATTGTTGCGTTTAATAATTTGAGCAACCAAATGGGCTTCACAGACAAGCTGATCACCAACATAGGTACATCCTTTCATTTGGCAAATACCTCTCCGGATGGGTGCTTTTAATGTTAATTTGAATACCAGGGTATCACCCGGTAAAACCATTTTTTTGAATTTGGCCTTTTCTATCATGAGAAAATAAGTGTCCCAATTTTGAGGATCTTCTTTGTCACACAAAGCAAAAATACCTCCGGTTTGGGCCATGGCCTCTATTTGCAGTACGCCTGGCATAACTGGATTGCCGGGGAAATGTCCTTGAAAAAAAGACTCATTATAGGTCACATTTTTAACACCAATAATGGTCTTATCGTCTTTATGTAAAATTTTATCAACCAAAAGAAAGGGAAACCGGTGTGGCAATAAGTTTTGTAATTGGGTGGTGTTGTAAAGTGGTTTCTGATTCAGGTCTATACGTGGCAGTCCCTTCAGTTTATTATTCTCCAGTATGTGCTTACGGATCAATTTTGCGAAATCCACGTTTATTTTGTGCCCCGGTTTCTTAGCGATTATCTTTCCCTTTATAGCTTGACCAATGAGAGCCAAATCACCGATCAAATCTAATAGTTTGTGACGCGCAGGTTCATTACGAAATTTAAGCTTTATGTTGTTGATAACCCCTTCTTCCGTAATGCGCATCGAGGGCTTATGTAATTTTTTTGCCAAGCTATCCAGTTCCTCCTGCTTTAGAAGTTTGTCTACAATAACAATAGCATTGTCTATGTCACCGCCCTTAATGAGATCCTGATCGGCCAGGTTTTGAAGTTCGTGCAGAAAAACGAAAGTTCTGCATGGCGCTATGTTTTCATGGTAGCCTTCCATGTTCTTGATCTCAGCAAATTGAGGGCCTAAAACGGGTGAGTTGAAATCAATCATGCAAGTCAGTTCATAATCGTCGCTGGGAAGCGCTGTTATTTCACTGCCTGTTTCCTCATCCTTTATGGTGATGGGTTCGAATATTTCGAAGAATTGACGCTCGGCAGTTTGTTCAACGATGCCTGCTGCCATTATTTTATCTGCAAAAGGTGCAGCACTACCGTCCATGATAGGCACCTCAGGACCATCCAGTTCGATTAAGGCATTGTCGATCCCGAATCCCTGGAGAGCGGAAAGGACATGTTCGACGGTTTGAACACTTGCCTGACCTGACTTCAAGGTAGTTCCCCTATTGGTGGCTTCTACCTGGCTGACAATAGCATGTACCCGTGGCTGATCAGGTAAATCGGTTCTGCAGAAAACAATGCCGTGGTTTTCAGGCGCTTCTTTCAGGCTTATCTGTACTTCTTCACCCGTGTGCAGACCTACACCTTTCAATTCAATGGTTTTGGAGATGGTTCTTTGATTCATAGATTACAACTTATTCGGAAGGCTTTTTTAATTCCTGCTCAAGGGCACTTAGCCGCTTTTCAATGTCAGGAAATTTTTGGAATAGGTTGTAAGCTCTGAGGAAATCCATGTAACCCATGGCTGGAGATCCATATAACTTGGAGTGACTTTCAATATTTTTATTGATACCAGATTGGGCCTGCACCTGTACTTTATCTCCCACTTTAATATGCCCAACAAAACCCACCTGACCGCCAATAAGGCAATCTCTTCCGATGGAAGTACTGCCAGCAATGCCTGTTTGAGCGGCAATGCCGGTGTTTTCTCCTATTTGAACATTGTGTGCTATTTGGATCAAATTATCCAGCTTTACTCCTTTTTTAATGATTGTAGAACCAATGGAACCTCTGTCAATGACTGTATTGGAACCTACTTCTACACGATCTTCGACAATAACATTGCCGCTGTGAGGTACTTTTTGTAATTCTCCCTTTTCGTTCGGCACAAAACCGAAGCCATCGCTACCTATGACTGCATTGCTGTGAATAATACAATGCCTGCCAATATGCGACCCGGAGTAAATTCTCACCCCCGGCATGATAACTGTCTCTTCACCGATGGTACATCCTTTGCCGATGAATACCTGGGGATGAATCTGTACTCCATTGGCAATTTTAACGTCATCTTCAATGACTGTAAAATCGCCCACAAAGACCTCCTCTCCGACTAAGACGGACTGTTGGACAGAAGCGTTGGTTGAAATACCGTTTTTTTTATTGGATTGCCCGGAGAAATACCCTTGCAGCTTCAGAAGAGTTGCGCGAATATCATCTACCCGTATGAGCGTAGGGTGGTCTTTCGATTTGGGCTGGAACTGATGATCGACCAGGACTGCACTGGCTTCAGACCCGTATAGGTAAGACTCATATCGCATGTCCGCCAGGAAGCAGAGGTCTCCATCTCCAGCATTCTCTATGGTGTTGGGCTTTTTGATAATGTTGGTGTCATCTCCTTCTACGAGCCCATCGATCAGGGTAGCGAGTTCTTTAACTGTTATCTGCATGCCGAACTATTGAAAACTATAAATAAACTTCATTAAATTCTGTAAATTGCCTTCTTGCCTAAAAGCATTGTAAGGTTAATGAAAAAACCGAAAAAGAAGAAAACAGCTCAAGCCATTCGACCAACAGCTACAAAGTATGGACAAATGGGTTTTATCCTGACTTTGCTGTTGTTAACCTTCGCTATCTACGCTCCTAGTATTCAATACGATTTTGTCAATTGGGATGACTTTCAGAATGTGAAAGAAAACATGGATGTCCGGGACTTATCCTGGGAAGGTGTAAAAGATATTTTTAGCTCTACGGTTATGGCTAATTACAACCCCCTCCCCATTTTCACATTTGCTGTTGAGTACCATTTTTTTGGAATGAATCCCACCGTTTTTCATTTGAATAATATTTTGCTTCACCTGGTATCTGTAATAATCGTATTTTTTATTTGTCTTCGCTTAGGGTTTTCTCAGCCCGTGTCTTTATTCACCGCCGGATTATTCGCATTACATCCTATGAGGGTAGAGTCTGTAGTTTGGATTACCGAGCGTAAAGATGTCTTGTATGCAGCATTTTTTTTCGGATCCATACTAAGCTATCTGAAGTACAAAAAAAATACCTCCGGTAAATGGCCGTTTTATGCATTGTCCCTATTGCTTTTCGTCATAGCGCTATTTGCAAAAATTCAGGCAGTTAGTCTGCCGCTTGCCTTATTGGCACTCGACTACCTGGAAAAACGTTCATGGTCATGGTCAGACTTGCTTGAGAAAGTACCTTATTTTTTGGGGTCACTTGTTTTTGGGCTCCTGGGAATCTATTTTTTGTCAGAAGGAGAATCCCTCGATTCAGGTCAAACTTTTTCCTTTTTAGAAAGGCTGTTCATAGGCGGGTTTAGTTACCTCGTATACCTCTACAAAGCTGTTATACCTTATCCCATGTCACCGCTGTATCCCTACCCGGCGACGTTGAGCTGGACATTATACGCAGGCGCACTCGTGAGTTTAGGATTGGTCCTGCTACTTTTCCTCAATCGAAATAAAAAAGAATGGCACGTACTGGTATCGGGCTTTCTATTCTTTACCGTCAATGTGGTATTTGTGCTTCAAATAGTTGGCGCGGGACAGGGATTTCTTGCAGATCGATTTACCTATGTGCCCTACTTTGGTTTATTTCTTGCCGCAGCGCATTATTTGTATAATTGGTTAAAACCAAAGACCTCCTCAGTTTTTAGATTTTACGCAGTAGGTGGAATTATTTTGTTTGTGTACGCACTTTGGAATTTTTCTCATCACCGTATTTGGAAAGACGGAGAGATTATGTGGACGCATGTTTTAGAGCATTATCCTAATTCTGCTACAGCATGGAGTAATAGAGGCCAATGGAGACGTGACCATGAGAAATATGAGCCTGCATTACAAGATTATTCGCGGGCACTGCAATTGGAAGCAGAACAGGGCAATATTTACAATGGCCGTGGAAAGTTGTACTTTGACATGGGTGAAACAGAAAAAGCGCTCAAGGATTTCAATCGAGGCATTCAACTGGTGCAGGACAATGCAGAGCTCTGGGTAAACCGTGGCGTTGCCCATGCTTCAAGGGGGCAGTTTAATCTTGCGCTTAAGGATTTGAATCGCGGGCTCCAGGAGAATCCGGATTTGCCGAACGGTTACCTGAATCGTTCCCTGGTCCACTTTAAGACAGGTAATTATGAGAATGCTATAGCGGATTACGATAAATACCTCGGGTATGAACCCGGTAATGCAGAGATTTGGTATGAAAAAGGATTGGCTTATCGGGCTATGGAAGAAGAGGCAGAGGCAGTGACATGTTTTGACCGAGCACTGGAACTGGGAACCAACCCTTTATTTTATCTGGAGAGATCCAAAGCACATCGCGCGTTGGGTAATATCAGCAAGGCCAACCTGGACATGAAGCGGTTCAATGAGCTTCAAAATTAGAAAGCAATGATTCAAAGTCTTTACATTCGGAATTATATACTCATCGAAGAGCTGAAGATTGAATTCGGCAGAGATCTACATGTCCTTACAGGAGAAACAGGAGCAGGAAAGTCTATTATTCTGGGCGCCATTGGACTAATTGCAGGAGAGCGGGCCGATAGCAATTCAATGATGGAAGAAGAAAAAAAGTGCATCATAGAATTAACTGTTGACATAGATGAAAGCTACCGAGATTTTTTCAAGACGGAGGACATCGATTTCGAAAAAGAGACCATTATTCGAAGGGAAATCAAACCAGGGGGCAAGTCCAGGGCATTCATCAACGATACCCCGGTTCGGCTTAATCAACTCAAGGCACTTACCTCTGGGCTCTTGACCATTCATCAACAATTTGACACCCATCAGATTGGCAAAGAAAAATACCAGTTGTTCATTTTAGATGAGTTTGGCGGACATACTAAATTGATTGAAGCATACAAAGCTCAATACAGGCAATATAATGAGCTCAAAAAGAGGAAAAAGGAAATAGAAACCACTCTGACGGCTTGGAACCGTGAAAGGGAATTCAATGATTTCTTGCTTCAGGAATTGAATGAATTGGATCCGTCCCAGCAAGACGAGGAATTGGAAAAAGAAGTAGCGCTTCTCGAGAACGCCGAATCTATACACATGGGGCTCATGAAATTGGCTCACCAGATTTCAGGGGGTGAGAATGACTGGATGGAGCCTTTTCGAGAAGGTGTTCGTCTGATTTCTGACCTATCCTTTGAGGATCAGCGTCTCAATCAGTTTAGGGAGAGGTTGGAGAATGTAGTTTCAGATGTAGAAGAATTGGAGAGAGATGCTTTGGACCTGGCGGAAGAGGTGGTTTACGACGAGCAAAAGCTCGAAGCAGTCCGGTCGAGATTGGACGAACTCATCCGTTTGCAAAGAAAGCACCAGGTGGATAGCATTGAGGAACTCCTGCAGTTGAAGAATGAACTGGGTGGGAAAATGGGTGATATGGATTCCATGGAGCAGGAACTTGCAAATACGGAAGTGGCTTTGAAAAAGTCGCTTGAGGACCTCGAGGAATCAGCAATAAAACTTTCTGAAGCCAGGAAAAAGGTGGCTATTCCACTTACAAAGGCCTGGATCCAACATTTGCGCTCCATGGCCATGCCCAATGTGCGAATGGAATTCAGCTTTAGTGAAACAGAAGATTACGGGCCGAATGGCCAGGATCTCGTCCAGCTCCTGGTGGCAGTAAATAAAGGCGCACAGCTCCAAAAGTTGGACGAGGTGGCAAGTGGAGGTGAGCGTTCAAGGATGTCATTGGCTATCAATGCGATCCTCAGCAGACATCTCGAAGTAAATACCCTCATCTTCGACGAAATCGACACCGGAGTTAGCGGTGAAGTATCAGCAAAAATGGGCGAATTACTCAGAGAGATCAGTCAATTCAGGCAAGTAATTTGTATTTCGCACAGTCCCCAGATTGCAGCCCTTGCAAAGCATCACTACCGGGTATATAAAAGAGACTTGGAGGACAGAACACAAACCAATATTGAATTACTTACAGCTGATGGACGCATAGAAGAGATTGCTGGAATGCTGAGTAGCAAAGAAAAAAGTGAGGCGGCAATTGCCAATGCCAAAGCTCTTCTGGAAGGGCAGTAATTCTATTTTTTTAATATCTATTATCTTCGGAGTAAAATCAGGACGAAATGAATCAATTGTTACAAGGAAAGAGAGGAATTATTTTTGGTGCCCTTGACGATAAGTCAATCGCATGGAAAGTGGCGGAAAAAACTGTTGAACACGGGGCAAATATTGTCCTGACCAATGCCCCTATGGCCTTTCGTTTTGGTCAGATCGAAGAGTTGGCTAAGCAATTGGATGTGCCGGCGATTCCGGCAGATGCCACAAGCGAAGAACAGTTAGAGGAATTGGTTGATAAGGCAATGGAGCACCTTGGAGGTCCTATCGATTTTGTTTTGCATTCCATTGGTATGTCACTCAATGTGAGAAAGAAAAGAGAATACACTGATTTGCGCTATGACTGGATGCAAAAAACCTTTGATATTAGCGCGATTTCATTTCATAAAGTCATGCAAAGCCTATGGAAAAAGGATGCTATGAATGACTGGGGATCTATCCTGGCACTCACCTACATCGCCGCCCAGCGCGTGTTTCCATCTTACAGTGAAATGGCTGAGTCCAAGGCTCTGCTGGAGTCCTTTGCGCGCTCCTTTGGTTACCATTTTGGGGATAAGAAAAATGTAAGAGTCAATACCATTTCTCAGTCTCCCACCTACACAACGGCTGGCAGCGGAGTAGATGGATTCGATGATTTCTACAATTATGCAGATGAAATGTCTCCCCTGGGCAATGCTACCGCAGATGACTGTGCCAACTATTGTGTTCTTATGTTTTCAGATCTGAGTAGAATGGTGACCATGCAAAACCTCTTCCACGACGGTGGCTACTCGTTCATGGGAATCAATCCCCAGCTCAAAAAGTAAAACAAGTAGCCACTTTTATACATTATAAGTTAAAACAAACCATGATGAACAAGGAATCCCTGCATTTTAAGGGTGCATTGAAATACGTGCTGGTTGTATTTTATGCGCTCATTCTCATCACTAAAATGTTCGGCCAAACAGAGGCCACCCTCATATCGAACTGGAGTGATCCGGAAAATATTCCACCCGGTGGTGGTGACCGCCGCTACAATGACTGTTGGGGATTTGAGCAAGGAGGCACAGAATACGGTGTCATCGGATCCACACTCGGCACGCATATTATTGATCTGGATGGAGTAGACGGTCTCACAGAAGTGGCTTTTATTCCGGGCAAATTTTCAAGCAACAGGGTGGTCCATCGAGACCATCATGAATTCAATGGTTACTTGTACGCCGTGTGTGATCAGGGTACTTCGTCTCTTCAGGTCATTGATGTTTCGCAGCTTCCCGGAAATGCGCCAGTAGTTCATGAGGATTCAGTTAATATTATGCGGGCACACAATGTTTTTATTGATACCGCTACACTAAAAATGTATACCTGTGGGGTGCGATTGCCTGATTTTGGCAGAGTCCCATTACAGGTCTGGTCCATTGAAGATCCTGAAAAACCGGAATTGCTCAATTCTATTTTTGAAATCGAAGGAGTGGATATCAGTTACGTCCACGACTTGTACGCCAGGAATGATACGGTATTTTTAAACGCAGGGAATCAGGGACTGGTGATTGCAGATATGGCTGATGTTGAGAATCCTGAACTCTTTGGTGTTATGGCCAATTACCCCGATGCGGGATACAACCACAGCGGTTGGTGGAACGAAAGGGGCGATAGATACTACCTGGCAGATGAGACCCACGGGCGAGATATTAAAATTGTAGACGTTAGTGACATCGGTAATCCGAGGGTCATTCAGTTAATCGAAGCAGAATCAGATCCTGAAGGAAGTATTGTACACAATTTAATTGTTAAAAATGACATGCTTTACGTCAGCTATTATTTTGACGGATTGCAAGTATTTGATGTCAGTGGAGATACCTCTACCTGTTGGGCGTACAATTACCCAACCTCGGACATTGAACCTGTTCGCGGTGGATTTGGCGGTGCCTGGGGGGTATATCCCTTATTGCCATCGGGAAGGGTCATTGTGTCGGATATGCAGAACGGCATGTTTTTATTTGAAATACCGCAGTTGCAACCTTCAGATACCAGTGATGTGGACGGTACACCCCCTTGTCAGCCAGTTTTGCCTTCGGCAAATGTTCAAATCATTCACAACTCGCCTGACCCGGCTGTAGATATTTGGGTGGGTGGCAACAAGGCCATTGAGAATTTACAATTTAGAGATGCAACCGGTTTCTTAGAGCTGAATTCGGGAATGGATTTAGAGATAGGGGTAGCCCCTCACCCTTCTGATGATATTTCAGACGTTATTTATACACAAACCTTAAACCTCCAGGAAGATCAAAACTATATTGCCCTGGCACAAGGAGCAATCGGTAATGCTTCCAGGCCTTTTGAAATCCAAATCATAGAAAATGCTTCCAGAGGATCGGGGGACCAGGGTACGATGCGTTTCAGTTTTGCACACGGAAGTATTGATGCTGACGATTTACGCATAGAATCTAGGGACTTGATCAACATTGTAGCAGACAATCTGAGCTATGGTCAGGTGAGCGATTATATAGATTTCTCCGTTCAGCCATTTCTAATCGATATTTTTGAGGAAGGAGCGGAGACACCTACCGGTACTTACCAGGTAATTCCAACAGGACTGTTTGGAGCTGCTGGAGTGGTATTCGCCTCAGGCTATCTCGATGAATCATTGGGTGCCCCTTTTGCCCTTTTTCTCGCATTGGCGGACGGTACCGTAATAGAATTGCCTTCAGTAGAGTTTGCCAATTGGCAGATCATTCATAATTCACCGGGTACGCCCGTTGATGTATATGTCAATGATCAACTGGCCATTGATGACTTTGAATACACCAGTGCGACTAATCTTACCCAAATAGTTGCAGGGGTAGAACTCCGCATAGACGTTGCTGCAGCCAATAGCAGTTCATCGGCTGATGCCATATTTTCTGAGTCCGTGACCCTTGAGAATTATAAGAACTACCTCGTGTTTGCAGAAGGAATTGTAGGAGATATGGATGCGCCTTTTGGATTGAGTATTAGCGATAATGTCAAACTGGAAACAGACAATCCGGACCAGGTCGAATTCCTGATTCACCATGGATCACCTGATGCGCCTTCAATCGATTTGGGTGAAAGGAGTGGAAATTTACTTCTCACAGATCTCTCTTTTGGAGAAACTTCAGAAACGTATTTGGCTTTGGATCCCAGAAATTATTTTTTGAGTCTGTATCCTACTGGTACGCAGGACGAATTCAAAACGTATCTGGCAGGGCTGAATGGTTTTGACGGATTGCTCGGGGTTGTTTATGCCACTGGTCTTGTCGGTAACAATGGGCCTGAGGATGAATTTCGGTTGTTACTCGTGCTTCCCGACGGTCAAACATTCGAACTGCCCGAGGTCATTTTTTCCAATGTTCAGCTTTTACATAACAGTCCTGACCCTTCAGTGGATGTGTTTGTTACAGGGACCAAGGTTATAGAAGGACTTGAATTCCGTCAAGGCACACTACCGATTGAGTTGGCCTCCACTTCGGGGGATATTGAGCTTGCCATTTCTCCTGAGGGTGGCTCTATCAGTGATGCCTTTTATTCAACTAATTTATCTCTGGAAAAGGACCAAAATTATCTGCTTATAGCTGAAGGTATTCTCGGCGACCCGCAAACACCTTTTAATATACAGGTCGTTGAAGATTACCGTTTAGAATCCACCAATGAATCAAGCGTTGATATTCTTGTTGTTCATGGATCTCCTGATGCTCCCGAAGTAGATATTCTGGCCAATGGCAATTCATTTGTTGAGGACATTGCTTTTGGCGAAACCACAGACTATCTGACGGTTGCACCAGCGAATTATGAACTTAGTGTGACACCATCACAGGACAACAGCAATATTGTCGCGCGTTATCTTGCAGAGTTAGAAGAGGCAGCCGGATCTTCAGTAGCTGTCTTTGCTAGCGGTTTGCTAACAGAAACTCCGGAATTTGGTTTGTGGGCTTTGTTGACAGATGGAACGACATTTCCTCTGCCCCTGATAAGTTCAAATGTCGAGCGCATTGAAGACATCATTGATTTACGTGTTGGACCCAACCCTGCCAGCGATTTTGGAATGATTCACTTTAGCCAGGCCATGGATGTAAATCGCATCGATTTGATGACGATACAAGGCCAGGTAGTCAGGAATTATCAGAATGGACAATTGGAGGGCTATTCAGGAACGTACCGCTTCGATTTGCATGGTGTCCCTGGTGGTGCTTATGTTTTAAGAGTTATCACGGACGATAAGACTTTCGTGAGCAAATTAAGCGTTGTTCGATAAGCCTATTTTAAACTTAGAAAAAGCCGATGCGTATATCTATCTGTTTATTCTTATTACTTTTTCTCTTTTCTGATATTGAAGCCCAAACAGAAGCGACTTTGCAATACCAGTGGAGGGATACTACCGGAATCGACATCGGACGCAGAAACCAGCGGTACAACGAAGTTTGGGGTCTTTCTCAAAATGGGAGAGAATACGCAGTGATTGGTTCTACCATGGGCACCCATTTTATAGATATTTCTGATCCTGACACCCTTATTGAAGTGGATTTTATCCGGGGAAAGTTCTTTGGAAGTGGGGTAGTGCACCGCGATTTTCACGATTATGAAGGCTATTTATACGCGGTTTGTGACCAGGGAAATTCTTCCTTACAAGTGATTGATTTACAATATCTGCCAGACTCTGTGGTCCTCGTTCATGAGGATACGGTCAATATCAGCAGGTCGCACAATGTTTTTGTGGATTCTGCCACCGCAAAAATGTACACTTGTGGAGTTCGGGCACCGGGCGTTTCAGGAAGAATCCCGGCGCAGGTTTGGTCCTTGGAGAACCCAAAAGAACCGACGTTAATAAAGAACATTGATCAGATTGAAGGCTTGCCAGTCGGCTACGTTCACGACTTGTATGCGCGTAATGATACGGTGTTTCTCAATGCTGGCAACCAGGGTTTGTTTATTGCCCACTTTATCATTCCTGATAGTCCACAAATCCTGGGTACGCTTTTGAACTATCCAGAGAAAGGTTATAACCACAGTGGGTGGTGGAATGAAACAGGGGAGTATTATTTCATGGCGGATGAAACACATGGAAGAGACATGAAAGTAGTAGATGTGCGCGATATCTCCAGCCCTCGCGTAGCCAATGTATTTGAAGCAGAATCAGATCCTGAAGGAAGTGTTCCACACAATCTTATTGTCAAAAATAATCGAGTCTACGTCAGTTATTATTACGATGGTTTGCAGGTCTTTGATTTTTCAGATGACGGAGATATTTGCCGTTCTTATGATTATGCTACTACAGAGCTGATGCCCGTAAGAGGTGGATTTAGTGGTGCCTGGGGTGTTTATCCCTTGTTGCCATCAGATAGAGTCCTTGTGTCTGATATGCAGAATGGACTTTTTGTTTTGCGTATTCCTGAAGACCAGGAACCTTCATCCTACAATGGAATGGGTACTCCGCCGTGTGTTATTGTCCGTAATGAGGAGGAATCGTTCGGTCAGTCTGAACTTCGCTTTATTCACTCCGCCAGAGATCAAATTTATCGGTTGGAAGGGCAAAGACTGGAAGGCAACTTGCGTATTTGGGATGCTACTGGTCGACAACATTTTGATAGCTTTGCAGAGAATCAGTCATTTTTTGATGTTCCGATACATTTATTGTCGAAAGGCATGTATTTCATGAGTTATGATACGCCGCATGACCAGCATATTTTCAAATTCTATGTTCACTGAATGCCTCAGCAGGCTTGATTTTCTTTGTCTTGCGGTGGCCGTTCTTCTTGGTTTTCATTTGGGAGCACAGGATTCACTGAATATTGTCTACGATACATTCCAGGAAAGTGATACGGCTAAGGTGAGTTACTATACTTTTGATAAGCCGGCACTTCAATTTTTTGAAAGCCGGGAAAACTACATTGAAGATTTCGACTTTGATCCGACCAGAAGAGCGGATTGGCCGGTTGCACACACCGGAAACCCCGGATCACCTGTTAGACCCCTTTTTTTTCAGTTCGACCGATCTCTCGATTTGATCAATAACAGCTCCCCTTTTGATTTCTACTTTCAAGATCCCAAAGAATTCAAATGGTTGCGGTCTACTGTTGATTATACCAGGGTTTATTACAACCAAAGTTTGACGGAACAAACCGATTTGAATGTGGGCGCACAAGTGTATAAAAAATGGTCTCCCCGAATGGATATGACCATTCACTTTGACCGGATGAGTCAATCTGCAGGACTGTTTCAGCATCAAGGCTTGAGAAATACCAGCCTGAGTATAGGACTCAATTACGAGTCCGCGAATGATCAATACGATTTCAAGCTGTTGTTTATCAACAACAAAATGCAGCACAATTACAATGGCGGATTGGATGTCGGAATGGACTCCGGTTTGCTGACATCAAATGGACGAGTGTTGGAAATTGATGCCCCATTCATTCAATATGATGTGGGCACAACGACTGCTGAGGGACGCCACCAGTACACAGATGTAGTTGTCCGTCAAAGTTTTAAATTATTACAGCCTGACAGCAGCCAGAAATTCAATGGTCGTCTCCTGCATGAAATACAGTGGAGCAATCGCCTGGACCATTATTTTGATGACGCGGCCAGAGATGGTTTCGACTTGTACGGCAATTACCTAACGGATAGTCGTTCGATACGCTGGCGTTTTCAAAACCGCGTACTGAGCAATCGTTTTGGAACGGGATTTACTGTTCGCGAAAAGCATAGCTTGACTGCCGGGGTAGAGCACCGAATGTATTTCGTAAATGATGACATCGACAATTTTAACGAAACTGAATTGAGGCTTTTCGGAGTACTGCAAGGACCCCTGGGAAAGGAAGGAAGTTACAAAGGACAACTGAAGCTTCCAGTGGTAAACAATGTTGGGAATTTTGACCTTGGCCTTTCCGCAGAGCCCTATTTGCTCAATAACGACCTGGGGCTTGTATTGCGATATCAGTTGCAGATTACACCCCCAACGCAGTTGGAAAATAGGGCCATTATCAGTCAGCGAGAAGTGTATCGCAATGGTTTCAATTCAACTATTCTACAGCGCATTGGTGGAGGGATTAAATTTCGTGAATGGTTGGGAGCCGAGCTGGATCTGATAAATATGGAGAACCTCATCTACTTTGACACCAGCGCCTTACCTGTTCAAGCGAATGGCAATTTTACTGCTTTGCGATTGAGGGCCTATGGCCATTGGGAATGGAAATTCCTTTTGTTGGAGCCCGGGTTTTATTACCAGGAATTGCCTTCCTTTTATCACCTGCCAGCATGGGCTGCAACCATGCATGTTCGATTTAAGTTTTCGCTTGCTCAGGATAATTTGAAATTGTACCTCGGCGGGCAAATGAGGTATTTCCCGGAATACAGACCTGATGTTTTTCTTCCGTGGATTGGTCAATTTGCCTTACAGGAGGAATACTCCAGCCCAAATTTTCCGTTGCTTGACCTCTATATCGGGATGTATGCCAGCGGATTCAGGGCCTATTTCAGGTTAGATAATACCTGGTCTACATTTAACAGCGGAGCTCCGCTGGCAGAATTGGTGCACCGCCAACCGTATTTTCCTGCCTACGCCCGAATAGGCTTTGAATGGACCCTTTTCAATTGATTACAATTCGTAGTTGGGACGTAAATTTCCAGCGTTGTCTTTGGAATAGAATTTATTGATGATCTCGACGACTTCAGAGGGGTCATCAGTGATACTAAATAAATCCATGTCGGCTGCGCTGATATTGTTATTGGCTTCTAAGAGCGTGTTTTTGATCCAATCAATCATTCCACCCCAGAATTCAGAGCCGACAAGTATGACAGGAACCTGGTCTGATTTCTTAGTTTGTATGAGGGTGAGTACCTCGAATAGCTCATCCAGGGTGCCAAATCCTCCCGGCAAAACCACAAATCCCTGAGCGTACTTCACAAACATGACCTTTCTGATGAAGAAATAGCGATAATTGAGGTTTTTGTCGCGGTCAATGTACATATTGTTGTTCTGCTCAAAAGGCAGGTCGATATTGAGGCCTACTGACGATCCGGCATTGAGTGCAGCCCCCTTGTTTCCGGCTTCCATGATGCCCGGGCCTCCTCCCGTAATGATACCAAAGCCCTCCTCTACAAGTTTTTTGGCTATATCTACCGCCAATTTATAGTATTTGTGATCTGGTTTGGTACGAGCAGAACCAAATATGGAAATACAGGGTCCGATTTTGTCCATTCGTTCAAAGCCCTCGACCATTTCGGACAATACCTTGAACATGGTCCAGGCGTTTTCTCCTTTAATCGAACTCCACTTCCGCGCTTCCTTCTTCTGATCTGCGGTCATACCGTTTTACTTTTTCTAATTGCTCTTGTAGTCCTTGTATTCTTTCTTAACGTGCTCCAGCAGCTTGTCTAAATCCTGGTATTCTTCCAGGTCCACATCCAGTGCTTTCCCTGATCTTTCCAGAGGAGCTACATAAGCTTTGATATCCTTGTCGCTGATTTTGTCAGCACCCAGAATGATCAGGCGTTCTATAACATTTCTCAGTTCGCGCACATTGCCTTCCCAGGGCATTTTTTGCAATAATTGTACGGCAGACTTGGTGATTTTTTTGACCGGAATGCCGTACTCACTGCAGAATAATTTAATGAAGTGTTCTATGAGTATGGGCACATCATCTATGCGGTCTCTCAGCGCAGGCACGTGAATGACTATGGTGTTTAACCGGAAGTACAAATCCTCCCGAAAGTTGCCTCTTTTGATTTCGTCAGGCAGATTTTTATTGGTGGCTGCCACGACACGGACATCGACTTCAATTTCTTTGCTGCCACCGACGGGTGTAATTTTATTTGTTTCCAGGGCTCTCAGCACCTTGGCTTGGGCCTTTAGACTCATATCACCGATTTCGTCCAGGAACAAGGTCCCTCCATCTGCCAATTCAAATTTGCCTTTTTTATTGTCTATAGCTCCGGTGAAGGATCCCTTTTTATGACCGAATAGTTCGCTTTCGATCAATTCTGAGGGAATAGCTGCACAGTTGACCTCCACCAGCGTGTTCTCAGCACGATCTGATTTTTCGTGGAGCCAGCGGGCGACCAGTTCTTTTCCCGAACCATTTGGCCCAAGAATCATAACACGCGCACCTGTTGGACCCGTTTTCTCAATCAGGTGTTTTACTTTTTCTATAGCTTTGCTCTGTCCGAGGATATCGAGGACCTTTCCTTTGCTGACCTGTTTTTTGAGTGTTTTGGTCTCTGTAATCAGGCTTTTTCGGTCTAAGGCATTTCTGACCGTTATGAGAATTCGATTAATGTCAGGAGGCTTGGGGATGAAATCAAAGGCGCCCAGCTTGACTGCTTCAACAGCGGTGTCAATCGTTCCATGTCCACTGACCATGATGACCGGAAGGTCGGGATCAATTAACCTGATGCGCTCCAGAGCATCCATGCCATCCATATTGGGCATTTTGATGTCCAGCAGCACCACATCATATGGTTTTTTACTGGTTTTGATTTTAGTAATGCATTCGACCCCGTCTGAGGCCGTCTCTACCTCGTGTTTCTCGTATTCGAGGATTTCCTTCAAGCTGTTTAGAATCGCAGCCTCATCATCTACGATAAGTATTCTTGCCATGGTTTCAAAGCCTTTAAAGTGGCTGCACAAATATAAAATTTCTTAAGCTATATCAGACTGTGTGACCGTGTTTCCGTTAAATCCATTCCGGAGCAGTTGCAGCGAGGTAGGCCATAAAGCCGGCTCCAACTCCGATGGCTTCGTGGTCAATATCGAATTGGGGGTGATGTACGCTGTAGTTGACCGCATCCTTGCGACCGGTACCGAGGCGGTAAAATACCCCGGGCATGTCATTGGTATACCAGGCAAAATCCTCTGCGCTCATGCGCATGGGCAGATCAGCCACCTGTTCCTGACCGAGGAATGACTCGGCTTGCTGTTTGACTTTGGGTGTTAGTTCCCGGTCGTTTTTTAAGACGGGGTATCCGCGCTGGATATTGACTTCTATATCCGCATCATAACTTTGACTTAACCCTTTGGCGATGGCTTGGATTTTGGACAGCGCCAACTCTCGGAATTCATCATTCATACAACGCAGGGTGCCTTCTATAAAGACCCGCTGGGGAATGACATTGGTGGCGCCCCCGTCACTGTATATTTTACCCATGGACAATACTCCCGGTTCTATGGGGTTTTTTAGACGACTCATCAGACTTTGCAATTGTACAATTAGTAAACTCGAAAGGAATACCGGGTCAACGCATTCATGTGGTGTAGCGGCATGCCCCCCCTTTCCATTGACGGTAATGCGTATTTCATCTGCGCTCGCCATGTAGGGCCCCGGCTTGAAGCCCAATTGCCCTGCCAATAATGGAGGATGCACGTGCTGACCGATGATCATTTCGGGGGAGTAAGACTGTAGAATGCCTTTTTCCAAAAGTAAAGAAGCACCGCCTG